>Ga0129333_10006142_pt1 | contig 11354 bp, 6 predicted proteins | sample CPB6_08_DNA_FD_94474 | JGI IMG/M metagenome (GOLD analysis project Ga0129333, IMG submission 94474) | Freshwater to marine salinity gradient microbial communities from Chesapeake Bay, USA - CPBay_Sum_0.6_0.8_DNA | ecosystem: Environmental > Aquatic > Marine > Coastal | place: USA: Chesapeake Bay...
CTGCTCACCCAACTTTGGATGCCTTTCATGGGGCCGGCTTTTGGAACTGTGGCAAGGCGCATGCATCAAGACTGCATAAAGCTTTGTGTGGTGCACAATGCATTGCCGCATGAATCACGACCGGGTGACAAAACATTCACGAGATATATGCTCTCAGCACATGACGGACTCATTGCAATCAGCGATGCAGTTGAACATGATTTGCAGTCCATGCATTTGGGAAAACCAATTCTGAGAAAAGAACATCCAATCTATACCCATTTTGGAAATCCCATATCAAAAGAAGATGCAAGAACGTCATTGGGATTACCACAAGACAAGCAATTGCTCTTGTTTTTTGGATTTATAAGAGAATATAAAGGACTCATGCAATTGATTGAAGCAATGAACTCATTGCCCGAGTCGATTCATTTGGTCATTGCCGGTGAGATCTATGGATCTTTTGAATCTTATGATCAAAAAATCAAAGAGTTGGGGATTGAGCATCGTGTTCATAAACACATACGATATGTTTCAGATAAAGAAACGCCTCTCTTTTTCTGTTCGGCAGATGCCTGCATTTTGCCCTATGCCACAGCCACTCAAAGCGGAATCATCGCAATAGCCCACCATTTTGAAACACCTGTCATGGCTACACCCGTTGGAGGATTGCCCGAAGCATTGCGTCATGGGAAAGCCGGACTATTGTTTAAAGGAGTTCACTCGGATGACATCGCGCTTGGAATTCGAGACTTTTTTGAACATTCCTTGGCAAATGCTTGCAAAGAAGGCGCAAGAATACTCAAAAAAGAGCTTTCTTGGACAAAGCTGGCATCCGACATCATTGAGTTTTACCATTCCCTCAAATAGCATTCGATTGATTGTTATTATCACATAGACTTAAATGACATCAAATCAATCCTTTTCTTCATGAACAATCATTCATATTTCGTATCTTTGCGGCTGCAACTTTCTCGCATTTGAGCTTGTTGCACAACTATATCTCTATATCACTTCAGACTGACTTTTCATTACACAACATTTCAGGTGATTTTAATGGACTTGTTCAAAGCTCGACTCGACGAGAAACTTCCCCAGCTTCGTGCCGAGAGAACAACTTTGCTCAAAGAACATGGAGACACTCAAATCTCCACTGTTGCTATTGAGCAAGTGCTTGGTGGCATGAGGGCTGTACCCGCATTGCTTTGTGAAACTTCTTCGGTTTCTGCCGACGAAGGTCTTCGCATCAGAAATATTCCAATTCTCGAATTGACAAAGCAAACTCCCGAAGACATATTTTTCCTTCTCTGTACAGGCGTTTTGCCAAATGATGCAGAGAGAGCGGAAATCAGTGCAGCATTTGCATCAAGAGCGAATGTTCCTGATTCTGTTTGGGACGTGCTCAAAGCATTGCCCAAGGATACACATCCAATGGTGATGCTCAGCATTGGCATTTTGGCATTGGAGAAAGAATCAGCATTTCGCAAATCATATGAAGCGGGTGCTTCCAAAGATGAATTATGGAAAGCAACGCTTGAAGATTGTGTGACATTGCTTGGTGGTGTCACCACAATCGCAGCCGGGATTTATAGAATTCGTTTTGGCAAAGGCGATGTGATTGCTCCTAAAACCGGATTGGATTGGAGTGCAAATTTTGCACACATGCTAGGCATTAGCGATGATGCTTCTTGGCAAGATCTTGTCCGTTTGTATTTGGTATTGCATAGCGATCATGAAGGTGGAAATGTCAGCGCCATGACATCGCATGTAGTTAGCTCCGCATTGTCTGATGTGTTTTATTCAGTGAGTGCCGGTCTCAATGGTCTTGCAGGCCCATTACATGGTTTGGCAAATCAAGAATGCTTGCGTTTTATCATGGATCTTCGTCAAGAATTTGGTGGTGTTCCAACCGATGAGGCATTGCGTGAGTATTGCTTCAAGCGTCTTGGTTCAGGACAAGTCATCCCCGGATATGGTCATGCTGTATTGCGAGTAACAGATCCAAGATTTACTGCTTTCCACCAATTTGCTGAAGAAAAAAATCTCAATGATGACAATGTGCAATTCATGAAGAAGTTATTTGCCATTGTTCCTGAAGTATTGAAGGAGCAAGGAAAAGCAAAGAATCCTTGGCCAAATGTTGATGCCGCTTCCGGTTCATTGCTGTATTACTATGGTATGACTGAATTTGAATTCTATACAGTGATGTTCGGTGTTTCAAGAGCAATGGGTATTTGTTCTCAGATTCTCGTGCATCGCATGATGGGATCCCCAATTGTGCGTCCCAAGTCAATGACACTTGCCGAATTGCGTGGTATGATAAAGTAATTCAATTTTGTAGAATGAAAGCCTCATCGCATGATGGGGCTTTTTTTATGTCTTTTTCGCAATGAGATATAATTCCACGCCTGTGAAATGCTCATAGATTCTCCCCAAAAACTTTTTCAATGATTGCTTATATCCAACATTTTCCAATAAAATTGTATCGGCAAGTAAACCTGCTTTAAATGTTGTTCTATTATTTGGTTTTCTGCTTTGACATTGAATGATTTCAAAGCCATGTTGTTCCAATAAAGAAATCAAAGCATTTTTTGAATAATGCACATAGTGATTGTTTGGTTGAAACCAAATCCAATATGATCCAAGCATGCGACTCCAGAATGATCTAAAATCCGGGACGCGAATGAAAATGTGTCCATTTTGTCGGAGTCTGTTTCTGCAGTCCTCAATCAATTCATGTGGTTTCGTGAAGTGTTCGAGCACATGCCATAATGTGATGGCATCAAATTCATCTTGTACTTGATCAAGTTGCGACATCACATTTAGACCGACTTGGTCGCAATATAATCTTGCTGAAGAGGAAGGCTCCACTCCTTGGACTTTATAACCAAATCTTCGACATTGATCCAAGAAATAACCCTTATCACAACCGATGTCAAGAATTGTTGATCCCGAATGAACTCCGTATTTCTCCAATTGTGAGATAAGCCAATACATTTCAGGAATTCTGAATAATCTTCGATGTTCAGAGGCATGTGTTTCACGCTCACTCATCGCATACGATTCAGAATAATATGCATCCAGGTCATGTTGAAGTGGTGGTTGTTCCAAATAATGAACATCGCATGTATTGCAATGCAAGAGAGTCAAGCCGCACTTCTTTATTTTAGTCAAGGACTTGCCATGACAAATAAGGCAAGAATTCACGAAGATTTCCGATATTGTGTATCATAAAGTTAAGGAAAAATCAGACTTGGCTGATTGTAAAAGTTATGTGAGAAGGGCAAGCGTCTTCATGGGAATTATATTCTTCATTGTCATTTGGTGATTGATGAATTCAGTTGATAAAAAGAAGTCCAAAAAGGGTAAAACGCTAAAAGTTCTATCCAGAGAGATTATTGATTCCATTCGTGCCGATCAAGGGAAGGACCTTCCTGTAATTGCAGATTCAATTAAACAGTCTATAGAAGGCAATCAGCATTTGAAAGAAGCAATGCTGAATTTCATAGAAATCTATCTTCAAAGAAGATCATTTTCACCTGAAGAAATGAAAATGAGAATTGTTGAAGTCTGTGCTCAATTTGCAAAGCACAAATCTTATGAATTAAATGCTCGGGCAAGATTGCTCATGGCTAGCCATTACCTTGTAACTTATAAGCACATTGCCGAAAGTTTAAGTGAACTTATTGCAGTTGAACTCATAGCGCAGAGGCATCTTGGAAACAATCACATGATTCTTTGTGAAGCATTGTTCACAAAGGGTTCCGTGTATTATTTTCAAGGAGACTTGGAATCTTCGAACAAAGCAATTGAACAAGCTTTGGCTTTGCAAGTTTTTGCAAAAGCAACACATGAATTGCAGTATAAATTACATATCAACTTGGCTCGAAATTATTCGATGTTGAAAAATACTGTGAAATTAAGGGAGCATCTTGAGAAGGCCGAAAAAAGTTGGGAGCATTATTTAGGGGAATATGACAGAGTTGCTTTGTTTTTGAGAAGATCGGACTTATTACAGTTTGAGAATAACTGGGAAGGAGCTTATCAGATACTTAATGAAGGATTGGAGTTTTATAAGGCTACCCCCTTTATATTGAGAACTGCAGAGTTCTATAAGGAGATCGGCGTCTTTTTAAGTTTAAAAGAGAACCCTTTCAAAGATTTCAAGAAATCAGTGGAATCATTAGAGCAGGCTCTATTATTATCCCGAGAAATGAAGATCCAGCGAATGGAATCGGCAATTCTTGAAAATCTTTGGCAAGCGGCATTCGATTTTCAAGAATGGAAAATCTGTTCAGAAAAACTCATTGAATATAATGATGTGATGAACAGTATTAAACAAGAAGAGTTAAATATTCATTTGAAGAGATTGGAACAATTTGATAAGGAAGAAAAATTACGTTTGATGTCTGAAGGGAAACCCAGTTACAATAAAGATATAGTGGATGAAGTAATGCAATTGAGAGTAGAAAATGATTTGTTGAGAAAGAAAAACAGTCATTTTCAGAATATTCTTTCCGACTTAGATTCGGTGGTTGAAAGAATTTCACAATCAACTAAGATAAGGCCGACCATCATCCATGAATTAGAGAGAATTGTGGAAAAGGGAAGGCGCAATATCTCTGTTTTGGATGCAAAGTTGTCTGAAAGTGAGGACTTATATCCAAGTTTCTCCTCTTCTTTGTTGAAGCTCATTCCATCAATAACCCCAATGGAGATGAAAGTCGCAAAACTTATGCGAATTGGTTTGAACACTCAATATATCTCATCAGTCTGTGGTGTTACAACTAAAAGCATAGAAAATCACAGAATGAATTTGCGGAAGAAGTGCAATCTTGGCCCAAAACAATCCCTATCTGCTTATATCATGTCTGTTACATAAATTTTCAATCGTTAGAGAAAATATAGGGTTTTTATGGGGTATGATTCATGTATAATCCCTGTAAGTTGCCATGTTATCACAGTGATTCGGAATAGGGTGATATTCTGCATCTCGGGATGATCTTTACATTGGCTATCAGGGGTCAGGATACGGCAGCAGCTCTCAAGTATATTGAGAGCTGTTGCTTTTTTTGCATTTTGGGAGGAATATTTTTGAGGATTGCAATGAATAATCATGTTCGAATCTATGTGGCAGGCATAATGTTATGGTTGTTTGCGACAATTGGATGTTCTGAATCAACCGCTCCTATTGGCAAAGAAGCCAAAATTGAGAATGCATTAAGAAATTTTGTTCAGTCATTTGAAACAGGTACCATTGCCTTTGACAGCAGTTCTTTGTCTGGGAGGGTAAAGACATATTTGCAATCATGTGATGATGATTCTTTTGGAGCTACCATTTGCAAGATTAGCAATGGGAAAGGTGTATTTAGTCCATATTGGTTTAGGACAAAAGATGGGCTTGCATATAAGGACTTGGCAGCAGACTCAACCTATGCAATCGATGCTCAAGAGTGGCTCAGCAAACCATTGCTTGAAAATAAAGAAATATGGTCTGAACCCTATTTTGATGCGGGTGGGGGAGAAATCTGGATGAAAACTCTTTCTATACCTATCCGTAAAAATGGAGTAGTGATTGGTGTTGCAACCACAGACATGCGGCAATAAAAAAACCGATTTCAGGAATGAATCGGTTTTTGGTGGTCTCCACAGGATTCGAACCAGTGACCTCTACGATGTCAACGTAGCGCTCTAACCAACTGAGCTAGGAGACCAAAATTGAATGGCAAAAATACGCACTCTTGACGAAATCAGAAAGAGTTCAAGAAAAAAGCAATTCTCTTGTGCTTAAGCAGGGTAATTTGTCCCCAATCCCCTCATGATAAGCCCCTCCTTTCGTATATTTGCAAGCCGAATGTTTGTAGTTATCTTCTTACTAACATTCTCATTCATTTGACAATTACTTGTTCCACTTTTCAGACTTTTTGTATGACAGTTGGATTGATACTTGCTCTTGGCGCAGTGGCGCTAATCGTTGCATTATTTTATTCACGTAGAGTGAATGCAATTTCCATTGATACGGGTGCTTCTTCCCCTGAGGAGGTTGCGAAATTGACTGAGATTTCTTCTGCGATTGCAGAAGGAGCGATGGCATTTCTCAAAAGAGAATATCGCATTTTGTCTTTGTTCATGGGTTTGTTTGCGATCATCATCGTATTCACCGTCAATGATGACCATGCAGGCGTGCCACTTGGTTTGTGGTCGGCGATCTGCTTTTTGATTGGCGCTGGTACATCTGTTGCCTCCGGCTATATCGGAATGAAGATTGCAACCAAAGGGAATGTTCGCACGGCTGCCGCTGCCAGAATTTCTTTGCAGAAATCATTCCGCATTGCATTCGAATCGGGTGCGGTGATGGGTTTTGGATTAACCGGTCTTGCGGTTGTTGGGTTGATTCTTGTGTATTTGGGTCTTGTTACTCTTCATCCATCAGTAGATCAACATTTCATCATGGAAATTCTTTCAGGATTTGCATTGGGTGGTTCATCCGTTGCATTATTTGGGCGTGTTGGTGGTGGTATTTATACCAAAGCCGCTGATGTTGGTGCCGATCTTGTTGGAAAAGTTGAAGCAGGTATTCCCGAAGATGATCCACGCAATCCTGCTGTTATTGCAGACAATGTTGGTGACAATGTTGGTGACATAGCGGGAATGGGAGCTGACTTGTTTGGATCCGTTGCGGAATCAACTTGTGCCGCGATGGTTATTGGAGCTGCTTCCTTCGCAATGCTTGAAGGTGAAGCCAGAACGTCTGCTTTGCTCTTTCCTTTGTTTGTGAGTGGCGTTGGCATTATTGCAAGTTTGGTTTCGCTCTTCTTTGTAAGCCCAAAATCTGAAGAGAAAGTTGAATCATCTCTTAAAAATGCATTGATCATTTCAACGATTTTGATGTTGATTGCTCTCTATCCTTTTACAATGAAGATGCTCCCTGAATCATTCATGTTGGGTGAGCGCATGCATACAAACATGGGAGTGTTCATTACGCTTGCAGCAGGATTGATTGCTGGTTTGGCAATTGGTTTGATCACCGAATATTATACATCACATAGATATGCGCCGGTAAGAGAAGTTGCAGATGCATCACAAACAGGTGCAGCAACAAATATCATCTACGGATTATCACTCGGTTATAATTCATCTGTACTTCCAATGCTTATCATGGCTGTGACTGTCGTTATTGGATTTTCCTTTGCGGGAATGTATGGCATTGCAATGGCTGCGATAGGCATGCTTGGGACAATTGCAGTTGGTTTGACAATCGATGCTTATGGTCCTGTTTCCGACAATGCCGGTGGTATTGCCGAAATGGCAGAAATGGGTAAAGACATTCGCAAACGCACAGATGCATTGGATGCAGCAGGAAATACAACCGCAGCAATTGGAAAAGGTTTTGCTATTGGTTCTGCCGCATTGACTTCACTTGCATTGACAGCGGCATTTTTGACAAGAGCAAAATTGCCAAACATCAATATGCTTGACCCAATCGTGATGGCAGGTTTATTTGTTGGTGCCGCATTACCATTTGCATTTTCAGCCATGACCATGCGTTCAGTTGGTAAAGCAGCATTCAGCATGATTGAAGAAGTGCGTCGCCAGTTCAGAACCATTCCTGGATTATTGGAAGGAAAAGCAAGAGCAGAGTATGGAACCTGCGTTGATATTTCAACCAAGGCATCATTGCGTGAAATGATTGCACCCGGCTTGCTTGTTATCGTTACTCCCCTTCTTGCAGGTTGGTTATTTGGTGTACACATGGTTGCCGGTCTATTGATTGGAGCTTTGATTGTTGGCGTTATGCTTGCAATTTCCATGGCAAATTCCGGTGGCGCATGGGACAATGCAAAGAAATACATTGAAACAGGACAATTGGGCGGCAAAGGATCGGATACCCATAAAGCTGCTGTTGTAGGTGATACTGTGGGTGATCCATTCAAAGACACTTCCGGACCATCTTTGAATATTCTCATCAAATTGATGGCGATCATTTCACTCGTCTTTGTTCCGTTTTTTGTTGAAAAAGGTGGTATTCTATTGTCAGTGTTTGGTCTAGGACAACAACACTGATACAATAAGACATACGCAAAATCGTGTATCGCCGCCCTCAAAGTCATAAATCTTTGTTGGCGGCGATTGTCATTCATGCATTTCACCCCAATGCATGAACTCATTGCATAAATCTTGGGACCCTTGCAATCAATCCATTCGGGGATATGTTTCACAAATTTTAAGAGGTTATCCATGGATATCTCACAAGTACTACTCTTTCTATTGCTCTTCATGAGCATGATTACAATGTGGTTTTCATTTCGAAAATCAAATGAATCTTCCAAACAAGATGGTTTGGATAAACTCATCAAATTGGATGCAGACATTTCGCGGATGGATCCACTCATTCGTGAAGAATTTGCGCGTAATCGCGAGGAGAATCTTCGTGCTTTGCGTGAAGCACGTCAAGAGCAAGAACAAGCATTGCTCTCATTTGAAAAACGTTTCTCCGATAGCGTAAAAGATCTTAATGAAATGCAAAGAGTAAAATTCGATGATCTTGTTCAGAAGCAGGAAAACATACGAAAAAACACCGATGAAAAATTGGGTGAAATTCGTGGAACCGTTGAAGTCAAGCTGAGAACTTTGCAGGAAGACAATGCAAAACAACTCGGCGAAATGCGGAAAACAGTTGATGAAAAACTTCAGGAAGGATTGGAACAACGATTCAATGAATCATTCAAATTAATCAGTGATAGACTCGAGCAAGTTCACAAAGGTCTCGGCGAAATGCAAGGTTTGGCGCATGGCGTGGGGGATTTGAAGAAAGTCCTCAGCAATGTGAAAACACGCGGAGTTTTCGGCGAAGTTCAGCTTCGAATTCTCCTCGAGGAATTTTTGACTAGATCTCAGTATGATGAAAATGTTTCTGTGAAAGAGGGATCGCAAGAAAGAGTTGAATTTGCTGTGAAAGTGCCAAGTAGAAATGAATCAGAGCCAAATGTCTTGATTCCAATCGATTCAAAATTCCCCATTGAAGCTTATGAAAGATTGATGGATGCATATAACTCCGTGGGATCAATCACGCAAAAAGAATTGGAATCAGCAAAGAAAGCATTCGTCGATGTTGTTGTTGCAAATGCAAAAACAATTTCTTCCAAATATTTGAATCCTCCTGTGACTACGGATTTTGTAATCATGTTTGTACCTACAGAAGGACTGTATGCAGAGATATTGAATCAGCCCGGATTAACCGACACGATTCGAAGAAATCATCATGTGGTTATCACAGGTCCAACAACATTGGTTGCGCATCTTAGCACATTGCAACTCGCATTCAGACATTTGTCAATTGAACGACGCACAACAGAAGTATGGCAAGTTCTCAATGCCGTTAAGAATGAATTCGGAAAATTTGGTACTGTTCTCGAAGCAACAAAAAGGAAATTGGAATCGGCTGCCAAAGAGATAGACCAAGCAGGTGTGAGATCCAGAGCGATTGAAAGACAACTTCGAGATGTGCAAGAATTGCCTCCGGGAGAAAGTCGAAAAATTCTTGACCTGCCACCTTTTGCCGAATCTGATAACCCCCAGATTGACCCCGGCAATGATCCGGAAAGTGATTCTAATGACTCTTCGGAAAATGATTCATGATGCATTATGAAAAGAATATGGCGAGACTTCGGTCTCGCCTCTGTTTTTCAGGGTGATTTTTCTTGCAATCTGTGTATCTTGCAATCCCTTAATTCAAACCAAATCATGGAACAACAAAACATAACCATACATCGAGCAAAAACGCTTGATTTGCTTCACTCTTCAGTCGAAAGATTAAAGAAGAAGCAGGGTAGTGTAGTCTTTGTTTCCGGTGAAACAGGTTTTGGAAAAACAACCGTTTTGCGTGTCTTTGAACAAGAAATGCAACAACAAGACAAAGCGCTTGTATCAATGGCTGCATGTCAAGCACCTGTGGGAACGATGCAGGTGGGAATGCTACAACCTTTAGGGCCTTTCCTTCGATTGATTGAAGAATTGAAGTCCGGCGAAAAAGTGATGACGCCGAAGAAAAAGTTGGCTATCAATATTGGTATGACGCTCTTGACATCAGTACCATATTTTGGTGACTTGGTTGATGCCGTCAAAGAAATTAATCGCGATGTCCAACTCTATAAAAATGAAAAAGAAAAAGCCGAGGGAAAGAAAGATGAAAAAGCTGAGAAAAAGGATTTATATCTCGAATTCTATAAAACACTTGAGCAGTGGGCTATAAAAAATCCTTTGATTCTCATCCTTGATGATATGCATTGGTGCGATGCAGAATCTGCCTTGCTCATTGAAAAGATTTCTGAAAATATTGCAAAGCTTCCAATCTTGTTGGTGATTGCATATAGAAAAAGTGTTGCTGAGGAAACGCTCTCACCACTATTAAGTGTATTGCGAACAATCAAAAACGATGGCAAGGTTTTTCAATTCTGTGATATGGAACCCTTCAATACTGATGAAGTGCATGAATTATGTGTGAGAATGCTGCATGACTATTCGGGAAATAAAGAATTCGAATCAATATTATACAGCAAAACCTCCGGCATTCCAAGTGTTGTCACTGAATATGTTCGCTATTTTTCAAAAGTCACTCCATTCAAGGATGATGGTTCGGTAAAGGACGAATTCATTCGTGGAGATCTTCTCCCATCAAGTGTTCATGCGGCTTTTTCCAAGTTGATAGAAAATCTTAATGAAGATGAGGTGATGTTGCTTTCATTGTGTGCGGCAGAGGGAGTGGAGAGTAGCGCATTCATCATTTCAAAGTTGTTGAATGTTGATATCGTGACAGCGATTCGAAGAATTAAAAGAGTGCAGGCAAAAACCGGTGTTCTGCGAAGTCTGGGTCCTCATGATAGATACGGCATCAAGACAACCCTCTTTGAATTCACACAAACATTTTATCGCGATTATTTTGAACGTTCTCTCGAGTATGAAGAAAAAACCGCTATTCATTCTCAAATGATGCATGTGCTCAAAGAGCAGGCAGAAGGTTTGGATGAAGTACAACGCTCACAAATCACACCTTATATCGTTGCGCATGCAAATGGTGCCGGAGAAAAAGAAATTGTGCAACATGGTTTGCTTGAAATTGCTCAGACATCGCAGAATATGGCAATGCCAAGCATAAGTGGTTTTGCATTGCAGCAATATGATTCAAATATCAGACAGCTTACTCTTTCAGGAGAAGAGGCACCTTTGGAACAGACGCTAAGCCGTACAAGAATAGGTGCAGAATTGCGAGAAGAATTTGGAATGAATATCCCAACTATTCAGCAAACAGAATTTCTTGAACAACAAGCAGAAGAAGGAAATGAGGAACAATTGCATGATGCAATCAAACCGGATTC
>Ga0129333_10006143_pt1 | contig 11353 bp, 16 predicted proteins | sample CPB6_08_DNA_FD_94474 | JGI IMG/M metagenome (GOLD analysis project Ga0129333, IMG submission 94474) | Freshwater to marine salinity gradient microbial communities from Chesapeake Bay, USA - CPBay_Sum_0.6_0.8_DNA | ecosystem: Environmental > Aquatic > Marine > Coastal | place: USA: Chesapeake...
AACCTCGGCTGAACACGCTGCATGGCTCAACGCACCACCACCTGAGCCGGTGGCCTACGAAGATCTTACCGCCCATATGAAGTGGCCCCCCGGCCAGCCAGTGCTGCTCACCACGGGTGGCCATCAGCATCGGATGTTCGTGCGCCTCACGAGCGCCTGGTTTGCTCCTCGGTGGCTTACGCCTGGCCAGGGCAGGTTGGCTCACCTTTGTGAGTTCACTTCGCGCGATCCGAAGGAGGTTTGGGCCCACCCCTGGGTGCTTGAGCTTGCTTTGGCCCTGCTCGCTGCACCCGGCGACCAGCGCCTCGCGTGGCTGCGCGATCTCGATGAGGAAACGGAGCCCGATCTCATCGACCTTCTGCTCGAAGCCCAGCAGGAGTTGATAGCCCGGCCACCTACATACACCCCTGAACCAACTCCGGCGCCTCAGCCGCAACCCCGACGCGGATGGACCCGCCGTGAGATCGAAGCCCTCCGCATGCCCGAGGGCGTAGTGGAGGCTGTTGGCTGCCCGGCCGAGTAGCCGTACGTTCGCGGCTCGCAATAGCTCGGCTTGTTGAGAGTCAATAACGAGCCTGCTGTCCTGCTTTGAGACTCGCTGCCGCGTAATTCCTGTCCCTGCTGGCCAGTTGCTCTATTCGAGAAAGAGCAACTAGGCTTGGGCTCGTCGCGGTGCCCCGATGAAGGTCGATCGCCACGGCAGCGCCGCCGTCCTCACCGAGGAGCAGCTCGATGCACTGCTCGATGCCGCTCCATCGCCCCGCTACCGAGCGCTGTGGGCCGTGCAGCGTTGGACGGCAGGTCGCATCTCGGAGGTGCTGACACTCACCTGGGGCGACATCAATGGCAAGGTCACCTACCGGCGCGCCAACACCAAGACCAAAACCACCCGCCAGGTGCCTACCGCGCCGCGGCTGGAGGCCGAGCTGATCGCCTACAGACAGGCTTGGGAGGCTGAGCATGGCCACCTCCCGACTCGTGATGAGGCTCTGTTCCCCGCGAAGGGCAGTACCCATACGCCCATGACCCGCCAAGCCGCCGACAAGGCTTTGCGTCAGACCTGCGAGGTCCTCGGGCTGCAAGGTGTGAGCACCCATAGCTTCCGGCGCAGCCTGGCCACCGCTGCCGTGCGCCGCGGTGTTCCCTTGCATGTCATCCAACGGGTCACAGGCCACAAGAGCCTGGGCTCCCTGGGCCACTACCTCGAAGCCGACGATGCAGAGGTGATGGCCGCAATCACAGGGAGCTGGCCAGCGCCTTGATCGACCTCGGGTGCCGAGCTCGGCGTGGCTCGTACAGGCGCTCGTTGGCCATGGGGTTCCTCTTTAGTGTGCTTAGACGTGTCCTTTGTCCCTCGTTCCTCGAGATCCGTTGGCACGACTGAAGAGTCAAGAGGGACATCTTGTTCCGGATCTGAGCGTTGTCCCTCTTGATCCGGAACCGGTTGGACGTCCTCGGAATGAGGGACAGCGTCCTCGAGTGATGAGGGGTTGTCCCTCTTAATTTCCTTTTCCTGCAACCGTTCTCGAGGAACGAGGGACAAAGGACAGATCTCCACACGCAACGCGCGCGTACAGAAGGGAGGAAGGGTGTACGTCTGGACCGGAACCTTCACCCCCTCGACCTTGACCTTCGCCCCCTCCACCAACACCCCGTCCTCTACCCACCGATCAAGCCAGCGCCGAACCGTCTTCACCGAGGGCGCCTTGCGCACCTGACCGTTCATCTCCTCCACAAGGCGCTCCCAGACCTCCTTGGCGGTCATGCGGTCCTTGAGGGTCGAGCCCTCCTCGCACGCCTCCTTGACCCGGTCCTTGACGATGCGCAGCGCCATCGTGTGAGGCTCCGGAGGATGGCAGCGGGTAAAACCCCTGAGCCAGCTGCGATCTCAACGGGGGTGGTGCTGCTGCTGCCGGCAGCATCTGCGATGGGCGGCTCCGCTCTCCCTGTTGTATGTCGTTCCGATGTCGAACCGGGTTGGCGGCGGCATCCTGCGGACACCGATACCGTCAGCCGCGGTGAAGTTCCTGTTTCTCCTGTTGTCTCTGGCCCCGCACGTTCTCCCGGCTGGCGCTGAGTAGGTCACCACTGGCAAGAGCACCTGGGGCCCCATGCAGGTGAAGCGCGCGCTCGGACGCCTGGGGCTCCGGTGACGGGAGCAGCACGTCAGCGGCCGGCAGCGCCCCAGATCCCAGACGCTGCAGTCGATCTACTCCTCTCACGGCCTCGATACGGCAGCACCCCGGCCCCCGAGCTCCTCAACGGCCAGCTTCAAGGCGATGGCCTCGGCCAGCCAGGCGCTCACGCCCAAACCAGACGCCTGGATCGCTGCGGTGGCGGCTTCGTGCAGCTCAGGATCCACGGAGGCGGTGAGGTTGCGTTTGCGCCGAGGCAGGCGTCCGTAGCGATCTCTCACCCGCCCATCCGGGTGAACCTCCCCGGCCCGCTCCCAAGGACCCTTGCCCGAGGCCGTCAGCTCCTCCGATCGGCGCCTCACGGTTGCCAACTGCTCCGGGGTGAGGGCTTCGAGCATGGCGTACTACCTGGTATACCGGTTTAGGTATACCGTCTTAGGCGGTGAGGGGTTCAGGTTCTGCTCGCCCTGGTGGTGGCCGTGGCGACCCTGGTTGCTGGAAGAGAGTTACCTTTCCGGCAGGCGTGAAGGCAGAGCAATGAGGAGACTGACCATCTCACTGGCGGTGGGTTTTGCAGTCCTCACCCCTCAGGCGTTCGCCGCACCTCTGCCCAGGAAAATTGGAAGTTGCGCGGAGACGTTCGTCAAAGAGATCAACTACAGGCTCTCTTCCGCAGATGCCAATGGGGTGTACGTCCCCATTCCAGGCTCAGGCTCCAGCATCACCTTCACCAACGGCGGCTACCAGGTCTCCTACGACACGGTCGGCGCGATCCACCGAAGCCGGCCCGATGACAAGGTCAGGGTGTGCCTGACCTTCATCCCTGACTGCTCACACGCCAGCCCAGGTGATCAGAGGGGACGGATCTACAAAACGACCAACCTCAGAACCGGCGAGAGCTGGACACTTCCAGACAGCCAGCACAGCTGCGGTGGTGCCTGATCAGGGGTCAGGAGAACACACAGGAACACCGTTCGACTGCACAGGCAACCACCAGATCCCAGAGCAACGCCATGGCAATAGGCAGTGACGTTGCTGGGGCCGGGATCCGGGAGTGCAGCACCGATGGCCGGAATGCCCCGGCGTGGGGGCGCAGGCGCCCTTCGCTCACGTGCGTCCAGCTCCGGGCGCTCACCGGCACCTGCCGGAAGTACAGCAAAGCGCAGCTGCTCGGCATGGCGCTCGCCTGTTGAAGTTGAGCACCCAGGGTTTTGTGTAAGCGCCGCGGCAAAATATCTCCCTAGTCTGTATCCATGACACGCAATACACAGCGGGGTGATGTTCCTTGTGACGCCCACCACCCGCCAAGGGCTAACAGCAAGCCATCCGCCGTTCAATCCACTTGCGGCTGGAAGTCTCAGCACATCACCTGGGAGGAGTTGCTCGGCCGTCGGTGACGGCTCTGAGCTCCTCACTGCCAGGAACGTGCCGAGGAATACACCACCTTTAGGAACTGTGATTATTGGACAGCTGGCAGCTCGCTGATCCCGAACCGATCCTGCTGTTTTGAAGCAGGATCCGCAGAACAAGCTTCAGTGGAAGCAGCCCTGAACCACAGGATTCAGCAATGTTTGTGATCGAAGCCCTTCATCCCGATGGCTGGAGGATCCAAGGCCGTACGGCGGTGGAGTACTGGGCCCAAATTGAAGCCCAGACCCGCTGCTGTTCTGACGGTCGCACCTACCGGGTTCGCGACGAGGATGATGAACGCATAGTGTCGTTTATTAACACCACTTGCTGTCGCGCATTGGTCAACAGCGGGAACTGAGCGGCCAATACACTGACTTCCCACCAAGGGACACAGAAATCAGGCTCACATTCCCGCTTGGGCTTGCTGTGTGCAGATCGTTTTGGCCATTTCAAGGTTGTGAGTGGCATCGAGCTGCGTTGCAACGCAACCACAAGTCTGCTGAATCAGGCCGGCGGGAGGCGTCTTGCCGGCTTTGTCGAAGTCCGCCTGCATGGCGGCCGTGCACTTCTTGATCACCATCTGATCCAACATGCTCTGCGCTTGGACGGCAGTCGGAGCCAAGAAAGTAATCAGGACAGCAGCAGAGAGCAGTGGAGCTTGCATCTGAAGTCAATCGGTTGGGCAATCCTGCCAGTAGCGTTCGCTGTAGGCAAGCAGCGAGAGAGTGGTTAAAAGGTGTCAGATGAAGTGGAGCCCAAAAAGGAGTCATCTCACAAGCTCCTACCTCTTGCTCGTCTTCAACTCAAAGCCCCAATGGCGAGCCAGCAACCGACCAGAAAGTGGCTTCGCCACTTGACGGGGCAGGTGTAGGCGCGGGGCGGCAGCGGGGACCTCGTGCAGGGCCTTGCAGGCGTCGGTCAATGAGCGACAGCCGGTGGCACCGTGGTACCCACGAGCCAACCTGAACCAGGGACCTGGTTCGAAGATGACTTCCGCTAAAGCCGCTTCACTTCTGGCGTCGTGGTCAAAGACTCGTTGGCTACCGCTCCGAAGCGGCGGAAGGCGACCTACCCCTTAGTTGCTACTCGAGTTTTCCTTCTGCTGGGTCGTCCAAGTACGGCCTACCGTCAATCAAGAGTGGGTAGAGAGCATCTCCAGTGTCGGAACGGCCAGAGTCGTCGTAGTTGCCTTCAGAGATTGCCTTTACAACGGCTTCTTGCAGTTCCTCTTCAGTCGGCTCATCTTCAGGCCCTAGCACTGTGAAGTCGCCAGCCAAGATCTTTTCAGCAACTTCATCGGTGTTCAAGTCACCTTCGACTTCAAGCATCATCGATGTTGTGTAGATGATGCACACCGTGGTGAACGGCTTGATTTCTCCACTGCTCATTTTTCGCTTGTGCGAGCTCCGGGATAGTAACTGCTTCTGCTCGAAACGCATAACGCCCCTGCCGTAGGTGACTGACCTCGTAGCATCGCCTTTGTGCCATACGCACTAGGCACTCGACGTAGTGGCTCAATGATTGCCACTGCTCGCTCTCTCGGCTGCTCTCACTACCGCGGAGGAGGCGGAAGCCCCGTCGCTTACTAACCAGACTCGAACGAGCGGGCCGAACCCTCTCGAAGAGGGCTCACGAACAGTGGGGGTTTGGGTCCAAGTTTTCGTCGAGTTCTTAACGGCGTTCTCCCTCCTCGGAGGACACCCACACATCTCCACGCTTTCCACGAACTCCGCGAGAACTACTTCTCTCTCGAAATCCGGGAAGAACCGTTAAAAACTCGGCAAAAACGTGGACCCGAGGTTCGCCCCGTCACTAATGAGGGTCTCCTGAATAAGGCCAGACCAGTTACGCCGCAATGGATCTGCGCAGTTTCTGGCGGTAAAATGTACGCAAATGGGGCCATTTGTGCCCAAAAGCCGCCCAGAGTTTTCCACATGTATCGGCGCGAGCATCGTGATCAGCTCTCGTTCAAGGATTTCTTCCTGCCATTTGGTGGACAACTCTCAGGTGATAATCGCTGGATCAAGCTGGCCGAGCTGATCCCGTGGGACGAATTGGAAGATGACTATGCATCCCAGTTCTGCAAGGGGTTTGGTGCTCCAGCGAAGCCATTTCGCATGGCGCTGGGAGCGTTGATCATCAAAGCCCGCTTGGGGCTCACGGATGAAGAACTCGTTGAGCAGATCAAAGAAAATCCTTACCTCCAGTTCTTCCTAGGCTTGGAAGGGTTTCAGTATTCGTCGCCATTTGACCCATCGATGATGGTGTATTTCCGGAAACGGCTGCCGGAATCGGTGGTGAATGACTGTAATGAACGAATCGTGCGTCATGGCCTGAATGTGATTCGCTCTGCTGCATCGACTGATCACGATGACGACAGCAGCCATGGAGGCGGAGCTGCGCAACTAGCCGATCAGCAGATTGAATTCAACACGACACGACCCAATCAGGGCTCATTGCTGATTGATGCCACATGTGTTCCGGCAGATATTCGTCACCCCACCGATCTCTCACTGCTTAATGAAGCCAGAGAGTTGAGCGAGATGCTCATCGATGCGATGCATGCGCAGGCCCGAGATGCCTTTGGTCATAAGCCTCGCACCCACCGCAAGCAAGCCAGGCAGCAGTTTCTAGCCGTGGCCAAGAAGAAGAGGCCTCGAATCAGCAAAATCCGTAAGGCGATCAGACATCAGCTTGGTCATCTCAGGCGTAATCTGGTCAGTATCGACGCCCTAACCGCCTGTGGTGCAAGCCTTCTGGCGGCTGGGCGATATGCCTACCAGAAGCTGTTGGTTGTCAGCGAGCTGGTCCGTCAGCAGACCATTCTTGACCAGTCTGACAGCAGAAGCATTCCTGACCGCATCGTCAGCCTTAGCCAGGCCCATATCAGACCGATCGTGCGTGGCAAGGCACGGTGCAACGTTGAGTTCGGAGCGAAGATTTCCATCTCGGTGACAGGTGAAGGCTTTACATTTCTGGATCGACTCAGCTTTGATCCCTACAACGAAGGAGAAGACCTGAAAGCTCAAGCAAGGGCCTATCGCCGCCGTCATGGTCACTACCCAAAAGTGATCTGTGCCGATCAGATCTATCGAACTCGCGCCAATCGAGCCTTTTGCCTGCGCCATGGCATTCGCTTGAGTGGCCCAAGGCTCGGACGCCCCAAGAGTGATCCAGAGTTATTGGCTGAAGAAAAGCGCCAGTTTCTGGATGATCAGAGACAACGCAATGCCGTCGAGGGTAAAATCGGCCAGGGCAAACGACGGTTTGGATTGGGTCTGATCCGCGAGAAGCTCGCTGTCACCCAAGGTTCAACCATTGCACTCAATGTGCTGGTGATGAACCTCGAGAAGCTGCTGGAGCTTCTTTTTGTCTTTTTTACGGCCTTGCTACGTCTTCTCCTGGTCAAAGAAGGCGGTCAGAGTATTCACACTGTGCCGCTGAAGCCTCAGATAGCTGCAGCATGATGCTCGGGTTGCGGGCTCAAGCAGATCTCCTTTTTGTTGAGGCTGACTCCGAATTCACTTTCTCAGGATCCCCTAATGAGGTCGTCCCAGGCTCGTCCTGGCATCGCCAGTCCCAACCGACCGGATGACGAGCAGAGCCTTAGCGAGAGCCGGCTCCAGCTCCCTGGAGAGCCCCTTCAGAGTCTCAGACAACCGATCGCTGGTATGGGCTTGAATTCAGGCCTCTGACGTGTTCTCTTTGTCCCACACCCTCAGCCCCCAGGAAAGGGTTCTGATGCGAGCGCGTCGCACCGCTGGAGTGACCTTGCCAATGTCTTCTGATATCCGACGCGTTGGCGATGAAAAGGTGATGGCTGCGATCACAGTCGAATGAGCCGTCTGCAGGCGTACCGCTCAGCTGAGCAACCGAGATCCCTCAGCCGTCGCTGCGCAGCCTGTAGCCGAGGCGAACCATTGCCAGGGTGTTCCTGGCCTCCTGATGGTCGGGTTCACGCTCCAGCAGTTCTTTCAGCAGGGAGACAGCGTCCTCGATGCGGCCATCTTCCAGGTGCCAGCGGATGTCGAGCATCTCTGTGCCCGGATCGCCCAGAGGGATCCAACTGACCTCGAACTGCCCCTCGCTGTAGGAGAAGGAGAAGCTTCCGTCGTGGCCCTCATAGGGCTGGTAGCAGAGGGCCTCAACGGCATCCACGAAAGCCTGCGAGTCGATATCTCGGCAGTCCTCAGGCAGCAACGCCAGGTCCACCTCGGTCTCTGAGAAGGATGCCGACATGGCCGGTAGGCGGCCATCGGGCCCCGGGGAGGCTGGTTCAGGGATCGGCATGGTCGTTCGACAGCCCGGTTTGGGTGCTCATGCAATAGGACGCTTTTTGCTCCACGACACCGCTGATCAAGGTGTTCTGTTGAGCTTCACCGTCAGAGGTGCCTCGGCTTCCTTCAAGGCTGCGTCTGCAGCGGCCGATCAACGCTCCATTGAGCGTCGAACAAGCTGCCGGTAGGCGGCTTCCTGGATGTGCTGTGGCGCCCAGAGCCCGCGCCGATGCCTTGAGAATCTCCATCGGCGTGGCGCTTGCTGCGCTCAGGGGCGGCGGCGAACAGGCTTCTTTGCGCGTTCATGGGCAACGACCTCCCCGCCCTGCTCCACCGGGGTGGCCTTTGGTGGGAGCAGCAACCAAAGGTGCCGCCAGGCACCGGTCATCTCCCAAGTCCACCCCGTTCCGGCGAGACGAGAGACCTGGAGATCCAGTTGCCTGCGATCAATCGGCATGGCAGCCAGGCCAAGGACGGATAGGGCAGCCGAGGTCACCGGTTCACCTGCAAATGCATCTGGGTCCGGCACAGACGCCTTGTTGCTGGTCTCCTTGTCCCGGCTCAGGTTGACAGGTGCCGAGGTGTCGGGTTGCCGGATCGAGGACGGTCTGGCTGTGTTGCGCTTGCTCATCGGTTTACCGATGTGATGGATCGTGCGGCACTGACCCCATTGAACGGAGCTCATGACCGAACTGGGTCGACGGAGTATCACCACGTCAGAACACGTTGATGAACGCTGCGTGGCTGCGGCCCGAGGTCGACTACGCCCAAACAAGCTAATCATGAGAATGTGTCCTCTTGTCATTAATTTATATACAAATAACCTCCGGCAATAAATATCTCACTGCTCCAGAACTTGTTCCTCTGCCTCTCGAATCCGCCTCGCTCCGATATCAACAGATCTGCGCAGATTGCTTGACGTTCTCGCCACTTACCCCTTACGTTGATCTCAACCGATGAGGCAGGGCTGCGCCGCAGTCGCTCACCCTCTCTGGTCAGGCCCCCAGCTATTGCAGCCGGGCCGATTGCATCCTTTCCCATGATTGCCAGCGCCGATCAGGCGCCCTGCCTATGTAGACACGCCAAGCGGTTGCTTTGCTGCGCCAGATCATAGAAACGCTACCCCGGCGGCCACACGGATTCGCGCCTGTTTGCAGGCCCGTTGACGTCAACCGGTAGGTGCAAACGAGAGGGCCAGGCATTGCCTGGGTTCAGGGACGTGCGGTCCCCGTGGCGCTCTCGTTCGGCCGAGTGGATCAGGGGGTGAGCGGGCAGACGAGGGTTGGCCGCGATTGGCACGGCAACCCGAGGATGGAACGCGCCGGTGCGGACCCCGTGTGGGCCCGGGATCTACAGGCGCCCCGTGACTGAGCTGCTCCAGTGTTCCGGTACTTGCTTCCGGTTGAATAGAAGCGCAGGACAGTATCAATAGACGCCAAGTCTTCCTCCTGCGGGGCCTTGCGGCCCTGACGCGCTGTGCACCCCGTGTGCCAAGCCGTCGCAGCCTGTGCAAATCAGGCTTCCGGTCTCAGGACGTGACCGAAAAGAAGGGCAAGAACACCCGACAAAGACCGTCCATCCATCCAATTCACCTGCGCACTCTGCGGCTTCTATGCCGTGGCGTGATAGCAGGCAAGGCGCAGCCGCCTCGACCCGTGTCCCTGCCGGTCGGGGTTGTGCTGTTTGGGGGTTCAAGTCCCCCTGGATTGGCTTGCTCCATCGCTTGCGGTGGGGCTTTTTCGTATCCGCTCAATCCGGGCCTGTGCCCGCCTGAATGATGACAACTCAATCACGATCGTTGCGCCTGGCTGAAGCGCTCAGCCGGGCGCCTTTTGCATGGCCTGGAGGCTATCCGCTCCATGCGATCACCAGTGATGGTGGCAACCTCTGCCACCACTGCTGCGGCAGCGAACGACTCAACATCGCTACCACCAGTGGCAATGACGGCTGGACTGTGGTGGACCTGGCCGTGAACTGGGAGGACCCAGAGCTCCACTGCGATCACTGCAGTGGTCGCATCGAGTCCGCCTACGCGGAGGCCTGAGCCATGGCGAGCTTCTGCGTTGAGACCTTTGAGCTCCCCACCCACTGGGCCAGCTACTTCGTCAATGCCGACCCCAGTGGTCTGGAGAATGCCGACCTCGAGGCCGCCGATGGTTGGTGGCAGGCGACCTTCTCTGGCCAGTGCGTCTCCTGCACGGATGTGGCCGAGGACAGCGGCTTCTGCCGCTTTCACGACGCCGACCAGTGGTGCCTGGCCTGCGATGTGGCGACGTTCACCTTCCTGATTCACCAGGAGGGCTGAGCGATGGCGCTGTATCGCAATCTCTGGTTCCGCGGTGCTTGGTCGCAATGCGAACTGCCGCCGGCCTGCATCCGTGACTGCTCGGCCAGTGGTCCTGTGGATGAGGCGGTGGAGTTCTGGCTGGCGCGGCTGGAGTTCGACGGTCCGGCCTGGTTGATCCGCCGCCACCTCCAGGGCTACGGCGCTTGGAGCCGCGCGGAGCTGTGCGATCACCAGGCCAACCGCCGCCGGTTGCTCTGGATCTGGGCCTGCAACTGCCGCGAGGGCGAGTCGCTTCTGGTTCTCGAGTGACGCCTGTTTCACCCCGGCCCCTGGCCGGTTCGTATCCGCTCATCCGGCCTCAGGCCGGCATTGTTATGACTGCATCTCTGACGTTGGTGGGCCGCGTTGTCACGCCGCCCGCTGCTGTCTTCTATGAATCCGGCGCCGTGCGCGTCACGTTGTCGCTGGCGATCACGCGCAAGCGATTCGCCGCTGCAGATGATCTGTATCACCTGGAGCTCTGGGGCAAGAGTGCCCAGCTGGCCTACGACGTGGTGGAGCGCCATGCCCTGATTGGTGTGATTGGGGATCTGCGTTTCCATGGCGGCCAGCTCTGGGTGCTGGTCGATCGCTTGGAGCTGCTTGGCGAGTCCTGCAGTGCCTCCACGCCCGCTGACTACGCCATCAACACCGCTGGTAGCCCGACTGATGCGGAGGTGGCATGAGCACCGCTACCGCCACCACAAGCCGCACCCGGCGCCCAAAGGCGCGTTGCAAGAGCTCCCGCAGAACGACTACGGATCGCGGGCCATCCCCTGAGGAGAAGCTCGTCGCTGATTTGATCGCCCTGATGGAGCAGGGCACAGCGCCCTGGCGCCGCGAGTGGCAGGGCCACCAGGGCGGACATCGCAACCTGTTGAGCGGCCACGAATACCGCGGCAGTAATCCGCTGCTGTTGGAGTTCGGCTCCCTCTTGAAAGGCCACACCTTGCCGTTGTGGCTGGGCGGTGCCCAGGCCAAGGCCAACGGCTGGTTTCCGCGTAAGGGCAGCAGTGCAGTGCGGATCGTCCGCCCCCAGCTGAACCACAGGGAGCAGGTGAACGAGCAGGGTGAGGTGGTGCGCACCCCCGAGGGCAATCCGCTGATCAACTGCTGGGTGTCCTACAAGGTGGTGCCGGTGTTCAACGCCGCCGATCTGACGAGCGCAGATCCAGCGGCTGAGGCGGCCTTGCAGGAGCAGATCA
>Ga0129333_10006144_pt1 | contig 11352 bp, 8 predicted proteins | sample CPB6_08_DNA_FD_94474 | JGI IMG/M metagenome (GOLD analysis project Ga0129333, IMG submission 94474) | Freshwater to marine salinity gradient microbial communities from Chesapeake Bay, USA - CPBay_Sum_0.6_0.8_DNA | ecosystem: Environmental > Aquatic > Marine > Coastal | place: USA: Chesapeake Bay...
AGGTGGGTCCCGATTCTTTTTAGAAAGCTCTGAGTGACAAGCTGATTGTTAACGAATACGCGGTTCTTACCTGCAATCGACAACTCTCGTTTCACGGAGATGTCGACCTCGCGCCCGTCATCTAGTTCGACCCCTCCCTCATCGAATATCTGACGGAGAGAAGCTGTCGGTACCACTGAAAACACACCCTCTATCCGCGCCGATTCCTGACCCTGTTTGATGACGTCTGCACTGAGACGCTCACCAGTAAGCGCCGAGAGGCTGTCAACGATGATTGATTTGCCCGAACCCGTTTCTCCGGTGAGAAGATTTAGCCCGCGTCCGAACTCAATCTCCAAATCGTCTATCAGTGCGACATTCCTGATTTTCAGGAGGGAAAGCATACCTGTTCCGACTCTTGGTCGAAATCAGATTAGCACAGCAGGGAGAGGATTTTCAGTGAGGTGCCCTACGCCGAGAATCGATATTGATTACCGTGCGGGACATGATGCGACTCCCGATGAACCAGTCTCCCAAAGAATAGACCGCATCCGGAGTCACGGAGTTTTCAAGGTCATCCATCTTCCAGTCTATCGACCTTGTTTTCCTGTAAAAGAGGAGTTCTCCCGAAGAGCCTGCATCAAGATTGCCGAATCGGTGGATGACATGAAAATCGGAAACATCAAATTCAGTCAAGCCCGACGCTTCACCGAGATCTCCGATGCTTTTAATGTAGGTCGGAGATGAAAAATTTGCTCTTCGTCTTTCCCTGATGATTCCAATATCGCCCTTGAAGATCTCCTCGGTTCCCGGTGAGCGGACAATCGCGGCGTTTCTGAATATGACATCGTAGAGCAATCCTGATTCGTTCAGTGGCAGAGTCTCGTAGAGTTTTGCATCAAATCTGTTTTCATAGCCATTTGCGATTGTCGACAGTGCAGTTGCGATGGCGATGAAGTTCATCTTCACGAGGAACATCTCATCCTTCCCATCGAGTCCGCCAGTCTCGATGAGAATTACCGGCGTTCCCCAGGCGGAGAAGTTGTCACCGAATGCGAGTCCGTTGAAGCTTTCGTCGTACTTTGCAAGATTCCCAGAGATGAATGCATTAAGTGCACCAACCATCGAAGCTATCACTCGCTTGTTTCTCTCAAATCCGGGATTGGTTATCCCTGAAGGATCGCCAAGCACTGCGAGGAATGAAATCGACGCTTGCCTTCCAGATGCTCCAGCCGTGGTCAATTGACCCTGATTATGCAGATTGAAACCAATCTCGGGCTTCCACTCGTCACGGAGTGACTTCAGCAACCTCCCTTCCGGAGTTTTTAGATAGGTCGCATCCCTGTTTATGTCGATTCCTTGCAGGTTTCGTCTCTGAAAGAACTCGGCTCCGTCAGGATTGAGCATTGGCACGAAACGAATTGTCAGCTCGTTTTCTAACTTTTTGACCCAGGCCTTGTCGGCATTGCGATCGAGATAGTTCATCAGGTCGAGCATTGCAGAAGTCGCAGTCGGCTCATCTCCGTGCATTTGGGACCATAAAAAAATCCGCCTCGCTCCGACCCCCCACTCAACTTGGTAAATCTCGCGATCGCCGTAACTACGGCCGACCTCTTTGATTCGCATCCCGTTTCTTCGAAGTCTGTCCAAATAGATTTTGAGATCAGAGTGCCTGACGAGTGACGGTGGTATGTGTGAGATATGACTCGAGTTCCAGGCCACCGACAATGTCCTGACATCTACGACTTGACCTTCAGCAACCATCGATAAGAGACCTAGCATCAAAGTCAGTGACAACAAAAACTTCATCCGCCAAAGATAATTCGATTTCTTTTTGTGATGCAAATCATAGGATTTAGTCATTAACATGAGTGTTACTCCGTCCCATGTCATGCATCACGCGTGCCATTAAGTTCGGGGCACCCGCTTCTCGGTACTTTGTCAAAAAGACATATGACCCAAGGCATGGTACGATTGCATCGCCTCAAGGGCCCGAATCACACCAACATATCGAAATGGAAACAATAGTAGGACGCAACGAAAGTTCAGCCAGGAAGTTCCAGTGGAACACCATCATTTGGGTTTCTCTTTTTCATCTTTTCTCGGCGGTCGCACTCTTTTACATCTCGTGGCAGAACATTGCGATTACTCTGGTTCTACTTTGGCTCTCTGTCAGTCCTGGCATCGGCCTCGGTTACCATCGGCTCCTGACTCATCGCGGCTTCAAGACCCCTCGCTGGGTTGAGCGGACGCTTGCCGCGTTCGGGACTCTCGCACTCCAGTCGGGTCCGGTCAGCTGGGTCACCACCCACAGAATCCATCACGCATTCACTGAAACGGAGAATGATCCGCATTCACCTGAACGGGGACTTTTTTGGGCACATATCGGATGGATCTTCAGAGGTGCGGGCAATACCCCGACGAGAGAGACGATGGAGCGGTACTCACCCGATCTAGTCAAAGATCCGGTTCTCATGTTCCTCGACAAGTTCTATTGGCTGCAATCGATTCTGCTCGGAGTAATTCTGTGGCTCGCCTTCGACCTTGAAGCCGTTCTCTGGGGAGTATTTGTCCGCACAGTTCTCGGATGGCATATCACCTGGCTAGTCAATTCAGCCACACACACTTGGGGTTCGCGGAGATTCGACACGCGAGATTCGTCGACAAACAGCCTGATCATTGGTCTGTTGGCTTTCGGCGAGGGTTGGCACAACAACCATCATGCCCACCCACGTTCATCAAGACACGGTCTGACTTGGAAAGAGTTCGATTTCAACTGGATTCAAATCAAGATCATGCGGATGCTGAGGCTGGCGAAAGATGTTTATGCCTTTGATATCAAATCTGATGCGGTCAACTCCACCAAGTTGAATAAGTCAGTCTGAAATTGGTCTTTCGGTGAATCAGAGAAGCTTAAATCAACAAATCATCTACCTGACCCTAGTTATGTCCTTTGCGGGGTTGGCGTTATCTGGATGTACCAATAAGAAAACCGCGGTTGACTGCCCCCGAGTCTCTGCGCAGAATTCGGACTCCAATTCCAATATCGAAAGTTCTCCATGTCCGTTCGGAATGGAGTTTTCTTGGATACCCCCTGGCGATTTTCTAATGGGATCGCCTGATAACGAGGTCGCACGAAGTGCGAATGAAGGCCCTCAAAGGTCAGTTTCAATTGCTAGTGGCTTCTGGATGGGGCGATACGAAGTGACACAAAGCGAGTACGAGGCGGTGATGAATACAAACCCGTCATATTTCAAGAATTGTGGGCTTGATTGTCCAGTAGAGTCAGTCTCGTGGGATGAGGCCAAAGCTTTCATCAATCGCCTCAACCTTAGGAATGATGGATTTACTTATTCCCTACCTACTGAGGCCGAATGGGAATATGCGGCCAGAGCTGGGACAAGGACCGCAACCTCGTTTGGGGAAAGTCTATCTTCCAACCAAGCGAACTTTGATGGGAATTACCCACTTGGAAATGCGATGAAAGGTCCTAATATTGAAAAAACGGTTAAAGTTGGTAATTATCAGCCAAACCCCTGGGGTTTATACGACATGCACGGAAATGTTGCCGAATGGGTCGAGGACTGGTACACAGACAGTTACAAAGGACTCAAATCCGACGGATCAGCAAATTTAGCTATAGGAAATGGGGAATACCGTGTCTTACGAGGCGGCTCCTGGTTCGATGATGGCAATGATGTCCGCTCAGCACTTCGAATTAGAAATCTTCCCAGTGATGAGTACGTCCATTTCGCGGGCTTCCGCGTTGTCGCCCGCCAAAAGTAGCTTTACGTGCTCTCCAATGTTTAATCAGTTGATTGATTAGAGATTCAAATTGGAGCATGAGCACGAGTGTTAAGATTCACAGTGACACGCTTCTATCATATTAATGAAAATTCAATGAACATTATCTTTAGGGAGAAAAAAACACTATGAAAACAATAATCCTTTCAATGTTAATCGTCGCAAGTCTTGTTGCCTGTAAACCAGAAACACCGCCTTCATTCGACCTAGTAAATGCCAAGAAGGAAATCGAGGCCGCCAATAAAGCGATTGCCGAGATGTTCTCCAAGGGAGATGCAGCCGGAATAGCGGCGGCTTACAGTAAGGACGGATCTGCGATGTTTCAATATATGCCCTCGGTTAAAGGGACGGAGAACCTCACCAAAGCCTGGGCCGATGTCATCGCAACCACAGGTGGGATAGAACTCGCGACATTGGAAGTGTGGGGAGACCAAAACTACGTCACCGAAGAGGGCGTGTTCACTCTGAAGTCGAAAGATGGAACGCAAGTCGAGAAGGGCAAGTATCTGGTTCTATGGAAAAAAGAAGATGGAAAGTGGAAGCTACACAGAGATATGTCGAACACTGATTTACCTTTGCCAAAACAATAAGTCAGTTGTTCACGAAGGCTTATTCAACGGCGATTGACTAATTGCGGCAGAAAATGGGGACCACAACTTAGTTCCATCGTCATCGTTCGGTAAATCTGAAACAGAACGGGCATCTGTGCTCTTGCAGCAGATGCCCGTAATTATTGGTGGCTGGGGGGAGACTTGAACTCCCGACCTTGGGGTTATGAATCCCACGCTCTAACCAGCTGAGCTACCCAGCCATAAACTCCTAATTATAGTTTCCAGATGCCAAAAGGCAAGAATTTCACTCGCCACGGGAATGTCGGCCATTTGGTCAATCCGCAAACCCGTATCACTGACTCACTTTCGCTTTTTTCGAAGTTCAAAGAGTCGCTTCAAAAACGTAGGTGCGACAAGTGAGGCCTTGATTAGCGATCCCGATGCAAAATATTTAGCCAGCGCCTTGAAGGCTTTGAGCGCCTTCGGAGAATAAGGCAGCCACCAAACATCTGGAATGAATCCAAAATGATTGATGTGGATATGCTGTGCACTGGTCAGTTCCTTGAGTCCTTCGTCACCATGTGTGCGCCCGACTCCCGAATTTTTAACGCCACCCCATGGTGTCTGAGAGATTCCGTGGGTGTACATCACTTCGTTAATCGTGACAGTTCCCGCCTCGATTCTTTCGGCTACCCTTCGTGCCTTGTGGAGGTCGGAACTCCAAACGCTGGCACATAATCCGAATTCCGTATCATTTGCGAGCGCCACCGCCTCATCCTCTGTATTGAATCTGCAGATGGGAAGGGTCGGTCCGAACGTTTCCTCTCGCATTCCGCGCATCGAGTTGACGGCTCCAGTGATCACCGTAGGCTCGAAGAAACTGCCGGTGAAGGCGGGATTCCTGCGACCTCCGGTGAGGATTTCCGCTCCCTCTTGTCGAAAGCTGTTAACGTGACTTTCAACTATTGCGAGTTGATTTTCGCTGATCATCGATCCGATATCGGTGGACTCGTCGGCTCCGAGTCCCTGTCGTAGCCTCTTCGTCCTCTCGACAATCATCGCCGTGAACTCATCGGCAATCGATTCTTCGACATAAAGGCGCTCGACGGAGGCACATGTTTGTCCCGAATTACAGAATGCACCCCAGACTGCAGCATCGGCTGCATTCTCCAGGTTTGCATCGGCGAAGACCACCATCGGGTCCTTGCCCCCGAGCTCGAGCACATATGGAACCAGATTCTTTGCCGCTGCTTGGGCGACCTTCTTTCCCGTGGCGACGCTTCCCGTGAACATGATCTTATCCGGCTTCGCCTCGACCATTGCCGCGCCCGTCGAACCGTCTCCTGTGATTACCTGGAGCACATTTTCAGGAAGTCCTGCTTTTCTGAAAATCTCAGCGATGCGCATGCCGACGAGCGGTGTCAGCTCACTCGGCTTGATGACGACGGTGTTGCCTGCCATCAGCGCCATCGCCGCCTCGCCAATCGGTATAGTGAATGGATAATTCCAGGCCGGAATTATTCCGACAACCCCGAGTGGGCGGTAGATGATGCGGGATGTCCGCCCCATCAATGCGGTCAGTCCGATGTCAATCTTCTTCGGCTTCAGCATGTCTTTCGCGCTGCGCGCAAAATACTGCATCAAGTCGAGCGCCGGAACTATTTCCGTCGATATCGCCTCGGCCATCGGCTTGCCCACTTCGTTGGTGATCAAGGCGGCGATGTCATCCATTTCAGAGATGATCACTTCGCGGGCGCTCATCACAATTCGCGCCCGTTCGCTAAAGGTGCTTTCCTTCCAAGTCGCGAATGCGTCACGTGCGGCCTCGACGGCAGAAGTGACTTCGGACGATGAATGGAGTCGCACGACTCCTATGGCTTCACCTGTTGCCGGATTGCGCGAAACTATCTCTTGTTCGGAATCGGAAGCTGATAGAACTGAGCTCATATGTTCTTTGGTGTCGAAGGAAGCAGTACGGGTTCCTCGGTAACCTGAAATCCCTTCTGCGGATTATCCCTATCGAAACGGAGGAAGTAAAAAGTCTCGCTCGCAAGTCCTTCTGCGGAATATCTGGTTCTACGACTTTTAATGGTCAAGACACCCTTTTTGGGGAATGAAAAACGTCTACCGAAAAACTCACCTTCTCCGCCGCCAGACGTCTTTGGTTCGGTCACCTCGAGGCCGTCGATGCAGTTCTCGATCACCATCGATTTATGCTCAACGGGCTTTAAGTTTCCATCGAGATGCAGCCAAAAGAGGGTCAGAGTCCCGCTTGCACCGCACATCGCGCATACATTGCAGTTGCCGAATGCTTTAGCCATGAACAGTAAATAAATCGCCGCGCCCCTTCGTGAACTGTCAATCAATTCGAATCCCGCTGGCGGTGCCGCACACCCCCTTGAATCGAGCTCGCTCTTGACTGGGCCTGGCTCGAGATAGGCACAACCGCCGATTTCCTTCTTGAGGTCGATGACAGCCGATTTCCTCCCGGAGTAAACGGCAACGCCACCCTTACGATCAGATGCAATTCGGATGCGAGCCGACTGGGCCGCTGACGTCGATGCCAACATCAAAATGACCACATATATCGACAGAATCCGCATAAAGAAAAGAGGCGCCATGCGCCTCTTGATTGATTGCCTAAGAAACCATCTTTTCGACGATTCCATAGCTCGCTTCGATGGCATCGGGAAGTTTTGCCGGCTCCGTGCCACCACCTTCGGCCATGTCCGGTTTTCCTCCACCTCGACCGCCGACAATCGGCGCCATCTCCTGAACGATCTTTCCGGCCATTACCTTGCCGGTCAAGTCGTCCGAGACGCGGACGATGAATGAAACCTTGCCGTCTTCAACCTTTGCGATTATGACGACCCCGGACTTTAGTTTTCCGAGAAAAGTATCCGAAAGATTTCTCATCCCGCCTTTGTCGAGACCGTCAACTATCTTGGCGATGACCTGAATCCCACCACAGTCTCGGGCTTCGTCAGCTGCCGCACTCCCACCTCCGACCGAACCCGTTGCAATCTTCAGCTTGAGATCATCAATTTCCCTACGTGTTTTTTTGAGCTCTTCCTGAAGTCGCTCGATTGCATTCGGTAGCTGGTCACGCTGGGTCTTCAGCACCCCGAGCGATGCATCGATGAGTCTTTCATCTTCTCGGAATCTCTCGAAGGCATCGACACCCGTGATGGCACGTATTCGTCTCACGCCCGATGCAATCGCCTCATCGGCGGTGATCTTGAATGCGCCGATGTCACCCGTCGCGCGGACATGTGTTCCGCCACAGAGTTCGCGTGAGAATTCTCCGCCACCGACACTCAGCACCCGTACATTCGCGCCGTACTTTTCACCGAAAAGAGCCATCGCCCCGGCGCGCATCGCCTCCTCGATTGCCATCACATCAGTCTTCACAGGCTCATTTCTAAGGATATGCCGGTTGACCAAGTCTTCGATTTCCTGAATCTCCGCCACAGATAGCGGTTGATAGTGTGTGAAGTCGAAACGCAGGTAGTTCGGTGCCACGACCGATCCGGCCTGCTTCACATGTGTGCCCAAGACCTCACGCAGCGCGGCATGTACGAGATGCGTTGCAGTGTGATTGCGGCGCGTCGCATCACGCCTCTCGACGTCGATGCGCGCAGCAACCTCATCGCCGACCTTTATCCTGCCCCGTTCGACCTTTGATTTGTGGATGATGAGTCCGGTGACAGGTGAGTACGTATCGAGGACATTCGCCAACGTGTCCGCCGAGGTGATTGAACCGATGTCGCCGACCTGTCCTCCTGATTCGGCGTAGAACGGGGTGCGGTCCAACACTATGAGACCTTCGGAGCCTTCAGAAAGGGAGCTAATTTGTTTTTCTCCATCGAAAATCGCTCTTATTTTCGCACCATCAACACTTTCGGCGGTGTAACCGATGAATTCAGCACTCCCGACCCTGTCGAGAACCTCTTGGTAGATAGGATTGATTTTCTCTGCACGCTGCGTCTTGCCGATGCCACTCTGTTGCTGCAGCTCCTGGATGGCTGCATCAAACTTCTCATTGAACTCCTCTTCGGGAATGCTGATTCCGCGTTCCTCAAGTTTCACGCGCACAAGGTCGCGCGGTGTACCGAACGTATCGTAGAGTTTTGCGAACTCAATGAAATCCGCCGCAATCTTCTTTGAGAAGAGCTCGTCAAGTTTGGCGAGACCTACGGTCATCGTGTTGCCGAAGCGCTCCTCTTCGAGGCGAACCATCTTGTCGATGAATCCCTTCTGCGCCTCGAGTTCAGGGAACGCGCCGCACATTGAGTCGACGACGAAACCGCATACTTTATGGAAGAAGAGGGAAGTGAAGCCGAGGTGGTCGCGTCCATGGTATATGGCACGCCTCATTATCTTCCTCAATACGTAGTTTCGCCCTTCGTTGCCCGGCAGTATTCCATCTGCAATCGCAAACGCGGTGGCGCGGGCATGGTCGGCGACTACGCGGAGCGCAAATTGTGACTGCTCATCCACGGTATCGTATGTTTTTTCGCCGAGACCGGCCGCGAATTCGATGATCGGCCTGATGAGGTCCGATTCATAATTGGTTTTGACCTTTTGAAGGACGGCTGTAATCCGTTCTAGCCCCATTCCCGTGTCGACCGAGGGAGCAGGAAGAGGTTTGAGCTCAAAACCGCCCTTGTCAGAAACGCTGCGTTCGAACTGCATGAAGACCAAATTCCAGATCTCCATCGTGGTGTCGCCTTCGCCGTTCACGTGGTGGGCATGGTTCTTCTCTGGATTGCCCGGGTCCTCGCCCATGTAGTAGTGCACTTCCGAGCATGGTCCGCACGGACCGATATCACCCATCTGCCAGAAATTATCTTTTCGACCGAAGCCGAGGATGCGCTCGGGGGGAGCACCAGCCTTTTGCCAGAGTTTGCGTGCCTCATCGTCCGCGGGAACCTCGTCGTCACCCTCAAACACGGAAAACCAGAGTCTCTGCGGATCGAGTCTCAGTTCATTGACGAGAAAATCCCAGCAGAATTTAATTGCGTCTTCTTTGAAATAATCACCGAACGAGAAGTTCCCGAGCATCTCGAAGAATGTGTGGTGTCGTGCGGTCTTGCCGACTTCATCGAGGTCGTTGTGCTTTCCTCCGGCTCGGATGCATTTTTGAGAAGATGTCGCCCGCCTGTACTCACGCTTCTCCTGCCCGGTGAACACGTCCTTGAACTGATTCATGCCGGCGTTGGTGAACAGAAGCGTTGGATCGCCAGCGGGAAGCAGGGGGGAAGAATGGACGACTTTATGTCCATTCTTCTCGAAATACTCAAGAAACTTACGTCTTATCTCGTGTCCGGTCATAGCTTTCGGGAATGGCCGATTTTAACACATCGAAAGTTTGGGACAGAAAATAGTTCCGGGGAACAAGTTTGGGAATAAGTTTTGGAAGTCTAAGGAAGTCTGGGAAGTCTAAGGAAGTCTAGGAGGTCTTGGAAGTAGAAGAGGTAGTAAGAGAGGTTTGGGAAGTAGAAGAGGTAGTCGGAGAGGTTTGGGAAGTGAGTGGAAGAGACGAGTATCTTAAAAGACGAGCATCTGAAGAGACCAGATCTGAAAAGAGTTGCTATACGACAAACACTGGCAAGCGACACCACTGAGAAATAGCACACTAGCATTAACTACTCATAAAATGTGCAAGACAGAGAGAGTCCAATGATAGAGATTAAAAGTCACAACTACTTTCTTAGTCCTAAACTTCCCCGAACCCATACACTCGCTCCCTAAACTTCTCCGACCTCCTACACTTGCTCCCAGACCTCCTGCACTTCCTTAGACCTCCTAGACCTCCTAGACCTCCTTAGACTTCCTAGACCACTTTCCACCCTAATCATCCTGATCTCTATCAAACTTTCCCGCCGTTATCTCCCTCATCTTTGCTGAGATGAGTTCGTACGAGAATCCCTGCCTGAGCAGATGATCGTAGAATTTCTTGGCTTCCTCTCGGGTTTCTGGTTTTCCTTTTAATCTGAGACGTTTGCGGATTGCGCGGTCGATGACCTCTGATTCTGGTGTCGATTCGAAGGCCTTTTCGATTGCTTCATCAACCGTTTCTTTGTCTAGCTTTTTGCTTGAAAGACTCTGACGCAGACGATGCTTGCCGACGGCGCGCTCACGGAGCTTCATCTCCGCCGCACCCTTCGCAAAATTCGCATCGTCGAGATATTTGTATTCCTCGAGTTTTGTGATGACCCCATCGACAGTCTCTGAATCGGTCCATGTCTTCTCGAGAAGGCGTTCACGGAGCTCGCGGACAGACCGCGGTTTCGCGGCGAGTAGCTTCAAAGCCCGATTCATGGTCCTTTCACGGGCTTTTGTGGGATCGACCACTCGATCCTCATCCTTTATGTTTTGAGATCTCGCTCGCTTTCTCATCATCGGCCAGACATGACGATTCTAACGCTCCAATTTGCAAATAAGAAGCAGCACTTTGAAAATCATTCTATGACCGAAGGTGTATTGGTAGTCGATAAACCCCAAGACATCACCTCACATGATGTGGTGGCGCGGTGTCGACGACTTTTCGGGATGAGACAGATCGGACACACTGGCACACTCGACCCTTTTGCGACAGGAGTCATGGCCGTACTGTTGGGCCAAGCGACACGTCTTGCTCGATTCATCGATAAGGATGAGAAGGAATATGAAGCGACAGTCCGATTCGGCGTTCGAACTGACACCGGGGATCTCACCGGCGAGGTGATAACTGGTTCAGAGGGAAGAATTCCGGCCGAAGATGAGGTGCGCGCGGCTCTTGGACAATTCGTGGGAGAACGGATGCAGACACCGCCGATGTATTCCGCCAAAAAAATCGATGGGCGTAAGTTATATGAATATGCCAGACAGGGAGTCGAGATCGAACGGACTCCTGTGCCGGTGAACATTGCTTTGCTCGAACATCTCGGAGCATCTTCCGAATGCGATCACCGCCTCAGGGTGGTCTGCTCCGCGGGAACTTATGTGAGGGTCCTCGCCGAAGAGATTGGATCAA
>Ga0129333_10006145_pt1 | contig 11352 bp, 9 predicted proteins | sample CPB6_08_DNA_FD_94474 | JGI IMG/M metagenome (GOLD analysis project Ga0129333, IMG submission 94474) | Freshwater to marine salinity gradient microbial communities from Chesapeake Bay, USA - CPBay_Sum_0.6_0.8_DNA | ecosystem: Environmental > Aquatic > Marine > Coastal | place: USA: Chesapeake Bay...
ATCGAAGAGTAGATAACAAAATGATTATTTTTTTTGAAAAGTTACTGGAAATAGATTTTGAGGATGAAAGTTTTTTATTTTTACAGAAGATAATAAGGTTAGTAAAAGGATTATTATTTTTGCACTCGAAGAGAGTAAAAATAGAAAGAATTCGAAGATTATCTTAGTTTCTTTTTGTGTTTTTTATCATTGAGATCTTTTTCCTTGAAAGAAGATCTACGATAAGATTTTTCATTATCATCATCATCTTCTTCACAGTTGAAATTATTTTGATCTTGTTTATCCTGGTATTTTTGGACAGACCTATTAATTATATCAGAGGCTTCATTGCGATCTAAGAAACCAGTTACAGATGTAACCTTCTGCTCATTATTTTTATAATTGGAGAAGAAATCCTTCAGAATCAATTTATCGATTTCGGGGAGATCTGTAATATCAGTCATATATTTATAGCGTTTGTCCACAGAAGTTGCTGGACAAGCGATAATTTTAGGATCGGGAACGTCACCGTCGATCATCATCATTACTCCGATAGGTCTCACCTTAATTACTGACATTGGATAGATTGGTTGCTCATTGATAATAATAATATCTAAGGCATCACCATCTTCAGCGAGAGTTTTTTCAATATATCCGTAGTTGAAGGGATAATTATAGGCACTGGGAAGGATGCGATCGACACGAACTTTATTAGTTTCATAGCAAAACTCGTATTTGACTTTGGAATCTTTGGGGACTTCTACTATAGCATCAATTTCGATGGACATAAAAAATATAGAGAAGATTTTTTTAAGTATTGTACTCACAAATAATTTTACTTAAGTTATTTTCTTTGGTAATTGTAATTTTTTCAAAGATATTTTCTTTAACTGAATCGATGTGAGTAATAAGGATTGTTTTGGAGAAGTAGCGTTTAATGAAATTGAAAAGTGAGTCGATATTGCTGAGTCTTTCAGAATCAAAGGCACTAATACCTTCGTCAAGAAAGAGAATATCACATTTGGGAAGTTTGGCAAAATTGGAGAGGGTTATTTTGAAGGCGATATCTAAGATAAAGCTTTCCATTCCACCATGAATGTAGACTGATTTTTCGTTACTATCTGGGAAGGAGTCGAGGATCAAATCATCATTTTCTATTTTGAGATTAATTACTCTGGAGATGAAAGGGCTGATAATATTATTTATAGACTGTGTGATTGGAGTAAGATAATTCTGGAGAATAATCAGTGGAAGACCATCCTTACCAAGACTTTGCTCTAGGATTTGGGTCAACTTGAGCTCATTCTTTTTGAGATTTAATTCCTCGAGTTGTTGTAGATAAATATCTTTTTCTTGGACAGTATCTAAAAATTGTTGGTGTTGAATACCAAACTTTTCATTCAGTTTGGCAATAAGATTATCCTTCTTGGATATAGTTGACTGGATCTCTATTATTTTGCTGCGATATTCATTATTTTTGAATATTATCTCTTGGGAGTTGGCTATTTCTTGGAGGATATTTTCAAGTGATTTAATTTCTTTTTCAGTTGTTAATTTTTGGAATTCTAGTGATTGGAGTTTATTTTGGAGATGAGATATTTCTAGTTTTTGTGACATTTCATTTTGGATTTCTATCTGGAGTGATTCATATTCTTCTGCAGTAGATGATTGGTTAAATTGTAAGAGAAGATTATCTATTTCTTCTTGGTGTTTAAGAGATAAATTATTTTTCTTTTCGATTTCTTGGTTCTGGATATCTATCTCTACTATCTGCTGTAGAATATTTAATTGTGTTTGAATTTGAGCAGATGTCTCATTATTGGTATCTATCAAGTTTGCTAGATTTTCTCTCTGAATGATCATATATTTGAGCTTCTTCTGATTTTGGTGAATCTCCTGATTGTTTTGGGAAATAGCTTCTTGGTGATTATTAATTTGAAGAAGATATTGCTCGTTTTCTTTTTGATATTGGTTCATCAGATTTATTTTTTCCTGGATAACATTTATTTTTTCGAGTTCGAGTTCGAGTTTCAGGATTTGATTATCGAGGATTGGAATTTTATTCATTTTTTCATTGAGTTTTTCAGAAATTTGTTTGAAAAGATTTTGTGTTTCTAGGAAATTTTTAGTTGTTATAGATTTTTGTTTAGTCGTAATATCAGACTGAATTTTTTGAAGTAATTTCATTTGATCTTGTTTTTGCTGGACAATTGGGTGTTTAATGCAGAATTTACACTTTGGATCATACTGATGTTTTTCAAGATCACTTATAAGTTTGGAGACTTTTTCTTCTTCTTCTTGGAGTATAGTAAGTTGGTGGAAGATAGGCTCTTCTTTCTGAAGATTCATAAAAGTTTCTGATTCAAGTTCCGCCTGAAAATTGGTGATTTTCTGAAGAACAATATCTTTTTCTTTGGTTTTAGTTTTGAGCTTGGATTTGAGGTCAGAGACATCTGCAGTAAGTTTTGGGATTTCTGAGATGTTGTGCATTTTATTTTGCAAGATAGTTATCTCATTTTGATTGGATTGGTTTCTGTTTTTGATTTCTGAAATTTTTTCTTCTATGGTCCCAATGTCGAAATTAAGTTCATCAAGATCTAGATCATTTTTCTCATTACTAAGTGACTTCAGATTATTCTGAAAAAGAAGAAGAATTTCTTGGGTACATAGGTTACCTAGGTTACCTAGGTTACCTGAGTTACCAGGATATTTAATTTTATTCCAAAGGTTTTGAGTGGGAATAGGTGTTTGGATTGGTTGAATGTGAGATTTTATTTTAAGGATCTGTTGATCAAGATTCTTTTTTTCTTGGAGATATTTCTGGGTGATTCTATCTTTTTGAGAGATATACTTACTGGGAGTTTTTATAGTTTTAATCTGGGATTGGAGTTCATCTATCTGTTCTGAGAAGATGCGGAGATTGATATTTTCTCGAAGAAGATCATTCTGAATTTCTTTTTCTTGGTATTTATCAGAAATATTGGGAACTATCTGGAGTCGAAGGACTTCGATTTCATTAAGACAAATTTCTTTTTCATAGTATTGTTGTTCAATTAGATCCTGTGTCTTTAAAAATTTGAGCTCAATATCTTGGAGTTTATCATTCAGTTCTTCAGATGATTTATTTTCAATATTTTTTTCTAGATAAGTGATAGCATTTTTAAGAGGTTTGGAGTCTTCTGATATTTTCTTGGCGACATCATTCCAAAGATTCAGTTTCAAAATCTTATAAAGATATTCTTTTCTTTCTTTATCAGTCATTTCTTTAAAAGAGTTGTTACGATTTTGGAGCTGAACATTGGTAAAAATAAAATCATCATAAGTTCCAATAAGATCAGAGATAACTTTATCTGTTTTTTTTCGATCTTCATCTGTGAGAACTATGAGCGCATCTGTTTGTTTGAAGAATTCATTTTTAGTTATTTTGATTTTGTCAGATTGTTCTCTCTTCCCTTCTTTGAGAATAACGTAGATATCAGAGCCTATTTTGAATTTTAGTTTGGAGGAGAAGTTGTTAGCATTCACATTAATAATATCCTTGGAGATACCCGTTCCTCGACTTCTACTGAATTTGGTGAAGAGGGTTAGAAGAACAATGTCTATAAGTGAGGATTTACCGTGGCTATTGGGGGCAATAATTCCGATGGGATTATCAGAGGAGAATTTTTCGAAATTAATATAATTATTAGGACCATATCCGAAGAGATTGGAGAATTCCAAATCAATAAGTTCCCAGCGAGCGATATTATCTTCATTGGTTATATTTAATTGGTGTGAGTAAGAGTGATATTTTTCTAGAATAAATTGGGTATCTTGTGTCTGAAGTTGTGGGTGATTTTTTTGAATAAATTGGAGAAGGAGAGAATTGGAGTCAAGAATAATTTCAGGATGGGTTTCTTTGGTTTTAGTTCCGAGGTAGTTATGTATTAGCTTAACATCTTTGCAAGATTGTTTCACGAGATAATTTATTTTAGAGAGAAATTCAGAGGTGCAATTTTGAATATTCAGTTTGATATTCATAGAAGATTGTTTCAAATGATCTTTAATATTTTCAGGAATGATTGGTGTATCTTCTATTTTGATTTGGTTATTTGCGAGATTAAAAACGAAGAAGCCATAGTCATTGTGAATAGGATAATATTGGTGATTCTGTGAGAGAAGGTCCCAATGTAAAACTCCGTGGGGTGAATTCCACTCATTAAAATTTTGGGCAATAAGAGAAGAGGCGTAAGCTATGCGTTTTTGTTCTGGATCCAGGAATTGGAATTTATGAATATCACCCAAGAGAACATAGTCATAACCGTCGAAATCTTCAATTATTTTTTCACCTCTGAGACGATGTCCGACTCCAGTATCACAGAGACCCACACATCCATGAAAAAGGGCAATTTTATGAGTTATTTGGGATGGAATCTGGAAGGAATTGGCGAAGATCCATTGGTTATCAAGAAGTGAGTTCACAGCGATAGCGAGATTATTATAAAGATAAACTGCTGAATTTTTGAGGTAGTAAAAATTGGGGATGGGTATTTTTTCAACAATTGCGGTAATACTATCTTCCCTTTGATTATTGGTGAGTAGAGCATCATGATTCCCAGCAATAAGAATAGTCGGAGCAATAGACGCCAATTGAATTAGAAAATTCTGCGTAGTGATTATACATTCCGGTGACAAAGTATTTTTAGAATGAAGAAGATCACCAGTGATAATAATAATTTGATTCGGATTTTCTTCTATTTTTTGATGGAGAAATACGTAGAGTTTTTGAAAGACATCATTATATTCTTTGGATCGATTATAAAGGCGAATATGTATATCAGATATATGAAGAATATGAGTAATCTGCTGAGTATCATGGCGGAGATCTATGATGGAAGGTTCCCAGAAAGGATGAGTTTGAGTTATGGCTGATTGAGGAACACTCTGGGAAGGTTCAAAGTGTTGGAAGAAGAAGTTAAGGAAATTTTGGATTTTTAATTTAGTATCATTACTTTTGGATGTGTTGGCGGATCGAGTAAGAGTTTGAAGATATTTTTTATCGTGATGGAAGATTTGATTGGCGAGTTCAAGGAAGGATAAGTTTTTATATTTACTAGTGGATATTTTTTCAGATGCCAATGATTCAAGATTCATAATAATTGATTTATTATATAAAAAAGGATAATTTTTTTAAGTTATTTTTTCATATATAATTTATGAGCAATATAAAAATAGATAAGAGAATTGTAGGGGGATGTTACGTGGATAGCACCAATAAATACCCATTTATGGCGACGATGTGGTATTTAGATGGTGATAGTTATAAATTTAAGAGTGGGGCAGTCTTTTTAGGAAAGAGATATTTTATGACAGCGGCACATTGTGTGCGGAATAGAAATATCGAGATGATGCTCGTAAGACTGGGACATACTTGCTTGCGGAATTTACCCTACACTTTCAAAGTAAAGAAAATATATACTCATCCGGGATATACTGGGAAAGATATGAAAAATGATATTGCGATATTGGAGATTGATGAAGATTTGAATAGGGATGGGGTTAGATTACCTTGCGATCATTTGAAGAATGTTTGCTACAATTACGGACATAGTGTGAAAGTATTGGGATACGGTAAAGATTGCGAATATTCTTCCCAAGAACATTTGTTTGATTTGAAAGAGGTCGATTTGAAAGTTATACCCTTGGAAGAATCGAAATATCATAGGAAAATGGTTACCAATGAGATGTTTTTGGCGAGTAATAATGTTAACGGGAAGATAGTGGATGCTTGTACAGGTGATAGTGGGGGTCCATGTATCAAGTGGATAAAGAATGAATGGGTATTGGTAGGTATCGTAAGTTGGGGTAGTGGATGTGGTCAGAGAAATTTACCGGGTGTATATACAAAGGTTTTACCTTATCATAATTGGGTAAGGGGGATTTGTAAGTTTGGAGGATGTGGAAAACATTGAGAAAAAAAAAGTAATATAAGGTATGTCATTGGTAAATCCATATTTATTATTAGGTGTAGATTGTAAAAGTAAGCGAGAAGAAGTCAGAAAAATATTTAAAAAATTGGCATTAATTTGTCACCCCGATAAAGGAGGAGATGAAGAACAGATGAATGTTTTAAATTTAGCTTATAAATATGTTATTGAACAAATAGAGTATGGTGGTCATGGAAGAACTATGGAAGAGGAAGAAGAATTATTTAAGAAATTTTTAGAGGAGCAAAGTGGGGAAGGAATTCCAAGTATTTTTGAGATTATGACGGATGAATCCAATAAGAAGTTCAATGAGATGTGGGATAACAAAAAAGGGGATGTTTATGAAATGTGTTATCCTTCCAATTATGCAGAGAAGATGGAAAAGGAACCTGTTAAATTCAGCAGTGAATTAATAGAATATAAAGAGCCCAGAACTATTGGGGATATTAGTTTTAGTTCAGTAATGGATTTTACAGTAAATCCTGTAAAAGATTTTTCAGATTATAGTGGGGGAGTTGGCTTCGATTACGTTCTCGCACATTCTTGGGATCAGAAGGATAGTGAATTTATAGAAAAGGATACGATGAGCGAGTATCAGAAGTTATTGGAGAAAAGAAAAGAGGAAGATGAAGGGTTAGAGGGAAAATTCACTAAAATTGAGATTGGTCTTTAAATGGTAAATTTTCAGTAATCATGCTGAAAATTTGCTTTAAATCATCTATTTTCAGGAAATTGTTTTGGGATTTAAAAGAAGTAAACTATTTTTTTGCGAATTATTTGATTATAAATTTTAGATAATTTAGATATATGGAAAGAGTCAGTATTCTTTATGATTTATTCAAAAAGAAGATTCCCTTTAGCTTTATTAAATTAAACGATGGAGAATGCGTTGCGATGGATAATCCGAATCAGGGTATAATTTCAAGAGGAGATGATGTATCAAGTGAATTAATGTCACAGAAACTAAAAGAATCATTAAATTACGAAGCTCCAAATTATTATGTCGGGTTACCTTGTAAAAATTGTCGGAATCATGACTATCAGATTGCGATGAAATATTTGACTAATCCTGGAAATGAAGATCGCTTCATGAACGCCAATATATTGATAAATAGCAATACCTATAATACTTATAAATTATTTCAGGACTATATTGGGGAGAGGAAAGTTATCGTTATATCCAATGCTACTAATTTATCGAATATTAGTAAGTTAGAAAGATTTAACATTAAACCATATCGAACTATAGAAGTCGCAGAGAGAAATGCTTTTGAAAAAGATTATGAAAGAGTCTTAGAGGAATGGAGAACATTTAATGATGATGACATTATTTTATGTTTATGTGGTCCTTTAGGTAGAGTGTTATGCTATGAATGGTTTAAGAGTAATCCGACTCTTACCTGTTTAGAAATGGGAAGTTTTTTTGATCCTTTCTTGAAAAATAGAAGTTATGCCTATCACACTTGTAATCATGCACCATGCAATGGTTGTTTCCCTATGGATCATTTAAGTAAGGAACATTTAGATTTTGTTAATGAAATTATTAACAATCCGGAAATAACCAATGAGTGCTATTATTCTGGAGGGAACGAGACGATTAACTTTTATTTTAGCATGTTTTATCACAATAAGGATATAGTTAGAAGGAATACTATGATTCGTTTAAAGAAGAATCCCCATGATGGATTTATGCAGACATTAAAGAGACATTTAGATGACCTAGATTCTGGAGATATCATGCTACCCTATAAGAGAATGAATAAGTCAGAATTATATAGGGCAATTGAGGGATTATATTATGGTAAAAATTACGATCATTGTAATAGGGTATGTGATTTTTATTTAAGTTTATTTGGGAAAATAAGTGAAAAGGACGTCAGATTAGTGAAATTTTTTAGAGCCTTCACCTGCCCCAATTGGTTTGCCAAAGTAGGAATGTATGAAGAAATTTTATGTGATCCAGATATTGAAGATTATTTAAAGAATTGGTGCAGTTATAATGTTTCAGTTTTATATCCAAGAGATACTAATCCAATACCGAAGATCATTCATTTAATTTATTTGAAAGTGAAAGATTTTCAGAAATATCACGCGAGATGTATCAGCTCTATTTCTCATTTTGCTCCAGATTATCAGATCTGGATGCATAATGATATAGAGCCAGAAGGAAACCCCAATTGGGACCATATTAAAACCTTACCCAATTTACAGATAAAGAAAATATCAAGAAGGGAGACATTTGATGATTTTCCATTAAGATATGTCCAATATGAAGCTGACGTTATTAGATTGGAGTTATTATATGAATATGGAGGAATATATTTTGACACTGATATATTGGTTGTTAAACCATTTGATAAGATATTTGAAGATAATAAATCATTTTACTTATCGAGAGAAACGAAGAATGGTGGATTAATCAATTCATTTTTAGCGAGTAAACCGAAGAATGAGTTTATTACTTTGTGGTTAGAATGTTTTAAGAGTGGTTTGAGAATGGAGAATTGGGCATACCATATTAGAGAATCCAATAATATATTATTGGAGAAGAACCCTCACTACAAGATAAAGTATGATGTTAATATTATGGAACACGTCCATTTTTTCCCCTTTCCTTGGAATGATTATGGAGCATTTGATGGAACAAGAGATATAGTACTTGATGAAGAAACATATGGAATTCATTTATTCGATACAATCTTACATAATATATTGATAAATAATAACTTTTTCGGAAGATATTATAATTTAGATTGGTGATAATTTTTAATTTACGAATGGTGGATGAAATAGTTCAATTTCATCTATATCTGGATCATTGGGCTTATCAATTGGAGATGGTATAGGATTGGTATTTAAATCAAGATCCTCTGGAAGATATTTTTTATTTACATATGTGCACTCAAGAACATTGGGAACAACTCTTCCCCAGTAATGTCTAGCACCATACTTATTATTGGGATGAATATGAATTAAAGCGTGTGATTCATTTAATTTATCAATAACGAAATGTTCGATATGATAAAAGGGATTATGATATTGGATTACTATTTGGGCAATATGATCTAAGTGAGTTTTACTGAGAGAATTAATCCAGTTAATTTCTTCACCATTTATGTCTAGCTTAATAAAAACTTTTTTGTTAAATTCAAGAGATTTATGAAGATTTGTGTAAAATTTGTTTTCTAAAAAACCGACATGTTGTTTATGAAATAAGAGGTTAAAATTAAGTGTTTGAATGCCATTAATATTACCATCGTAAAGATTACAAGGTGTTTTAGGATAAAGCTGAGAAAATCTTTCTTCAAAAACCGGCATTTGATAAAGACCTGCGGATATCATCAGATCATAATTAATGTTAGGAATCATTGCGATAATATAACCACCATCATTATCGTGACCAATTCTGCGTTTTTCTAAAGGTGAATTGTAGCAAGTAAAGACATCTGGATTCATTTAGAATATATAATATTTTATTTGTGGAAAAAAATATTATATATAATTATGATTTTAGGATTATTGTTAGTTATACTTTTCTTAGTATTACTTAATTTTTATTTTACTAGTTATCTCAGTCCCAAATTTGAGAGAACCGCTGAAAATTTCTGTAATTTAGGTCAATGCTCATTATAAAAAAATATCATTATATTTTATGAGTTATACAAAAAAGAAGGTGATCTTTCAAAATGGAGAATCACGTTTTTATTATTATAAAATAGATAGTAATGGAAAAAAGAAAAGAATAAGTGAGGAGGCATATCAAAGAGGAGGTGAAAATTTGAATACAGATTATATTAAAAAAGTAATAAACGCTCAGAAAATCCAAGAAAATGAATTAAAATATAATACAAATAATTTTAACAAAAGACAATTAATAAGATTTATTGAAATACCAATATTTGAAGGAGAGGCAACTATTAATGAAAAAGATGGTTGGTTTCTTTCTAAAAAAAAAGAATACAAAATCAAGATTTTCATAACTGTAAATAAAGAATTTGAAGTAAAAGAAAAAAAAGATTCACTTTTAGGATTACCTAGAATAGTCGCAATATTAACAGATGAAAATAATAATGAAAAAAAGATAGTTTTAGATAAATATATTCCTAGTAAACAAGAAATATTAATTTGGAATATAACAGATCAAAAGCAAGACTATATTTTTATCAAAAACCAAAATCAAAATGAATTAATGCTACAATTAATTAAATACAAAAGTAGAATAATCACATTATTACGTAAACCCTAATCTTAAATAAGAGGTTTATTTATTGGGAACTTAAATTTTTTTTTAAGCTTCAAAAATAAAATTAACATCCCTAGAAACTCCTAGACATTGGAGTGAAATTATATTTTATAAATTTTATTATTCCATTTCAAAATGATAAATGTTAACATTTTACGATTATCTTTTTTCAATTCTTTTATTTTATCTTTATTATCTTTGTAGAATTGGACTAAATTTTTTTCTTCTTCTAATTTCTTTTCATTAATCGTATCAAAAATACCAATATTACTTATTAGTTCATTTGCTTCCTTTTTATATCCAGCTTCTATTAATCTTTGACATGTTTTTTTTACATCTTTAACTGATAAATCTAAAATTTGATTAAATTTTTTCATCATTTTCATTTGATTTTCAAAATAATTTTGAATATTCTTATATTTATCTTTTGGTATATTTGTTAACAAACAATCTAGATATTTTTGGAATTCTTCTTTTTTTTCATACTCATCTAAAAATTTTATTTTTTTGGCTTCATTAAATGAATAGAATTTACCCTTAATTAGATCATTTATATATTTTGGGAAAAAAGTTTTTATACATATTTTAACAACATCATTTTTTAAAATATCTTGAAAATTTTTAATTATTTTCCGAACATTATGCATGTAAGTAAATACCAATAAAGATTTTCCATTTTTTTTCCACATCTCTACAATTTCAGCTGGTTTTTTTTTATGAATATCTAAGTCAACTTGTAAAAATTGATCCATTTAATTATAATGAGATAAATTATTGGCCAATTTTTAGAAAAATGCTAAAAAAAAGACGAAGATAAAAGTCTTGAGAGATCCTAATATTTTTAATGAAAAACGAAGAAAATATTTTATTGGGTTTAAAAAATAACTCAACATTTTCCCCGGAATATTTTCATCAATAATATTGCTAAAATATTTATATTTTATTATATAGTTCATATTTTTATTGATGAATATAAGTGAATAAACCAATATATTTTTTTTAATGAGAAATGCTAAAAAAAAGACGAAGATAAAAGTCTTGAGAGATCCTAATATTTTTCTTAAAAAGAAGAGATATCTCCAAGAAATTGGGAACTTAAAATTTTTACCAATCAGATATTTTTTATTTAAGATACTCCAATAATATCCTTAGATAAAATTTTTA
>Ga0129333_10006146_pt1 | contig 11351 bp, 11 predicted proteins | sample CPB6_08_DNA_FD_94474 | JGI IMG/M metagenome (GOLD analysis project Ga0129333, IMG submission 94474) | Freshwater to marine salinity gradient microbial communities from Chesapeake Bay, USA - CPBay_Sum_0.6_0.8_DNA | ecosystem: Environmental > Aquatic > Marine > Coastal | place: USA: Chesapeake...
CAATGCCTCACCAGGTAATCAGTACTATGTTGTTGGTTATAAGGGTTCTTCACCTTATGACGCTGGACTCTTCTATTGTCCTTATGTTCCTCTCCAAATGGTTCGTGCCGTTGGTGAGAACTCCTTCCAGCCCAAGATCGGCTTTAAGACCCGTTATGGTCTTGTTGCCAACCCATTCGCTGAAGGTACAACCCAGGGTCAAGGTCGTCTTCTTCTCAACAGCAACCGCTACTACAGACGTGTTGCAGTTAAGAATCTCATGTGATTCTTTTTTAGAGATTATCAGAGGGGCATATGCCCCTCTTTTTTTATGCTCATAAGAATAAATATTTAAAAAAGATGTCTAAATCAACTCAAATTGAAAATAGAAATTTCTTGTCGCCAACGGGATTTAAACTTACTCTACAAAGGTGCCCGAAGGTTGCATTTTTTTCTAATCAAGCAAACATTCCAGATTTAAATCTTGGAATCGCAAATCAACCTTCATATTTAAAAGACGTTGATATTCCAGGAGACAAAATTGTTTTTGGTGACTTTTCGTTAAATTTTTTGGTTGACGAAAATCTTGAGAATTATATGGAGATTCAAAATTGGATTAGAGGTCTTGGATATCCAGAATCTCTAGAACAATTTTACAATTTAGATGCGAGTGAATCTTCAAATCAAAACTACATTGGAAGACCGCAAAACATTTATTCTGATGGGACACTTCAAGTATTGACCAGTAGTATGGTCCCATCTTTTCAGGTAAAGTTTAAAGATTTATTTCCATATTCACTCTCAACTCTTCAATTTGATGCGACTCAATCTGATATTCAATACTTTACATCAACCGTAAGTTTCAAGTATACTATCTACAATATAACCAATTTAAGTGGCGACCCTCTATGAGCATTGATCTTGATAAAGTTCAAGAAATGTGGGAAAAAGATTCTAAGATGGACATGGATAATTTGCATACAGAATCTTTAAATATTCCTATACTTCATGCAAAATATTTTGAACTTTATAATACTATATTTTTGTTAAGAAAAAAAGCAGAACAGCAGAAAAGAAATATTCGCCATGAAAGATATGAATATTATTCCGGTAAGTCAGACCCAGAAGTTTACATAGATAATCCGTTTCCCAAAAAGATACGCGATAAAGACACTATGCAAAAATATCTTGATGCCGATGAAAAACTTTCAACTATTTGTTTGAAGATAGACTACTATGATACGATGTTAGTTTATCTCGAAAGCATTCTTAAAATGATTCAAAACAGAACTTATCAAGTTAAGAACGCAATAGAGTTTATGAGATTTAACGCTGGACTGGGGTAAATAAATATTCATAGATGAATGGATCATCGTGAATACAACAGATCTTGTTATTTCAAAATCAAACGAAGTTTTTTTAAAAATTAATACGGAACCTCACATTGAGTATGAACTTAGAGATCATTTTAAGTTCGAAGTTCCCAATGCAAAATTCATGCCACAATATCGTGGTAGAAATTGGAATGGAGAAATACATCTATATGATATGAGATCTAAGCAGATTTATGTTGGTCTCTTGGATAAGATTGTGAATTTTTGCAATCAATATGGGTATACCTATAAATTTGAAGATAATAAATTTTATGGAACTCCTTATGAAGAAAATGACTCCGTTTCTTTAGAAGGGGTAAAAGACTATATGAATTCTATTTGTGCTCATACTCCACGAAAATATCAGATTGAGGGAGTATATGGTGCTTTAAAGCATAATAGAAAATTATTGATAAGTCCCACTGCCAGCGGAAAATCGCTGATGATTTATTCCCTAGTAAGGTACTATGTGGAAAAAAATGAAAAAATTCTTCTAGTTGTTCCAACGACATCTCTTGTAGAACAAATGTACAAAGACTTTTTAGATTATGGTTGGGATGCTGAGTCATACTGTCACAGGATATATTCTGGTAGAGAAAAAACGAATGAGTATCCCGTCACAATTACAACTTGGCAATCTGTATATAAACTAGATCGTTCATTCTTCGAAGATTATGGTGTGATTATAGGTGATGAAGCACATTTATTCAAGTCTAAATCTTTGATCGAGATTATGACTAAACTTCACCATGCAAAGTATAGATTTGGTTTTACTGGAACTCTAGACGGAACTCAAACTCATAAATGGGTTCTTGAGGGTTTATTTGGACCATCATACAAAGTAACAAAAACAGATGAATTGATGCGGCAAGGTCATCTATCTCAACTTGATATACAATGTATTGTTCTCAAACATTCTCCACAAAAATTTGAAACATATGAAGATGAAATTCAATATCTTATTTCACACGATCAAAGAAATAAGTTTATCACAAATCTTTCTTTAGATTTAAAAGGTAATACTTTAATTTTATTTTCTAGGGTTGAAGCGCATGGAGCAATTCTATATGAAAAGATAAATACCAATAAGCGAACTGATCGTAAAGTATTTTTTGTTCATGGTGGTGTCGATGCTGAGGAAAGAGAATTAGTTAGAGAAATTACTGAAAGAGAGAATAATGCAATCATCGTTGCTTCTTATGGAACTTTCTCTACAGGAATTAATATTAAAAATTTACATAATGTGATCTTTGCTTCTCCTAGTAAATCAAGAATCAGAAATCTCCAATCAATCGGAAGAGTTTTGAGAAAGGGAAAAGATAAGACAAAAGCAGTATTATATGATATAGCAGATGATTGCACTTATAATTCGAGAAAAAATTATACTTTAAATCATCTTATAGAAAGAATTAAAATCTACAATGAAGAAAATTTTAATTACGAAATAATCACTATACAACTTAAGAAAAATGGGAATTGAAGACGATTTCTATGCAACCGTTAAATTAAAGACAGGCGAAGAAATATTCGCTAAGGTGGCTGCCTCAGAAGAAGAAGATAGAACATTATTAATTATTTCTAACCCAATTGTAATTACTGAAATAAAGGGACGTAGAGGGATAGTTGGATATAAAATAGAACCATGGTTAAAAACAACAACGGAAGACATGTTTATTTTAAATTTGGAAGATGTTTTAACAATGTCCGAGTCATCTGATATAGAAATGATAATGATGTATCAAAACTATAACAGACAGTCAAGTAAAGAAAAAGATAATCAGTCCAAAATAAATCGTAGAATGGGATATATCTCTAATGTTAATGATGCTAAGGAGATATTAGAAAAGATCTTTAAGAGTAGCTAAATCTAATCTTTTCAACCTCGACAAAGGTAATTGTACATTGTTTCGAATACCTTGTCAACTATTTCTGAAAGTGTTATAATCTCTACATAATAATGATAAAAACTAATGATAACCACAGCAGTTATGACCAAAAGAAAAAGGTCAGAGCATTACGTTAATAACAAAGAGTTTCTTGCAGCTCTAATTAAGTATCGTGAAGACAAAGAGATTGCCCTGATTCAAGGAAAACCAAAACCCCCCATTCCTCGCTACATCGGTGAATGTTTCCTGAAGATTGCCAATCATTTATCATTTAAACCAAATTTTGTCAATTACATGTTCAAAGAGGACATGATTTCTGATGGCATTGAAAACTGCGTTCAGTACATTCATAACTTCAATCCAGAGAAGTCACAAAATCCTTTTGCCTATTTTACTCAAATCATTCACTATGCTTTCCTCCGCAGAATCCAAAGAGAAAAGCGTCAGTTGGAAATCAAGAACAAAATCCTTGAGCGTTCTGGATTTTCTGAAGTTTTTGAAGACAACAGTATTGACGGATCCAACTACAGCGACTATAATAGCATCAAGGACGCAGTGCATTCCAAACTTCGGTATTGAATGAAAGTAGCAATTATTACTGACCAACACTTTGGGGCAAGAAAGAATTCAAAACTCTTTCATGATTATTTCTTAAAATTTTATAATGATGTGTTTTTCCCAACGCTCGAAGAGTATGGGATTACTACTGTTATAGACATGGGAGATACTTTTGATAGTCGTAAAGGTATTGATTTTTCCGCACTTTCTTGGGCTAAAAATCATTACTATGATCGTCTCCAAGAAATGGGAGTAAAAGTTCACACAATTGTGGGAAATCACACTGCGTATTATAAGAATACAAATCAAGTAAATGCAGTTGATTTACTTTTGCGCGAATATAATAATGTAACTGTATATTCTGAACCAACTGAAGTAATGTTGGGTCAATTGCCCACACTTTTTATACCTTGGATTAATCAAGAAAATGAAGAACGCACTCTCAAACTTATTCAAAAGACAACTTGCTCGTGTGCGATGGGGCACCTTGAACTCCAAGGATTTAGAGTTAATCGACAAATCACGATGGAGCATGGTTTGGAGAGCAAACTATTTGGTAAGTTCACCAGGGTCTATTCGGGGCACTATCACACTCGATCAGACAACGGAACAGTCTTTTATCTAGGAAATCCATATGAGATTTACTGGACCGATGTAAATGACACTCGTGGTTTCACTATTTTTGATACTGAAACAATAACGCATGAACATGTAGATAATCCCTTCAAAATGTTCCATAACATTTATTATGAAGATACAAATTATCAGACTTTTGATACTAGAGAATATGAAAATAAAATCGTAAAAGTCGTTGTTCGTAAAAAATCAGATACTAAAAAATTTGAAAAGTTTATTGATAAACTTTACTCATCAAATATTGCTGAACTCAAGGTTATTGAAAATTTTGACATTCAGGAACCACAAGAATTTGAAGCATTTGAGAGTGAAGATACTATATCTATTTTGAATAGATATATTGAGGAGGCGGAAATCAAACTTGATAAATCTATCATTCAAAAAATGATGCAAGAAATATATCAAGAAGCTTGTGAATTAATCTAAATGTTCATTTTAACCATCAATGGAAAGGAGACTGAGGGAGCATATTCTGTAATCGATGATGAGGGGGAGAATATCCTTTATCTTTTTGAAGAAGAAGACGATGCTGTAAGATATGCTATGATGCTTGAGGAAGATGGATCTCCCGAAATGCATGTAATTGAAATTGAAGACGATATAATGATTAGAACATGCGAAGCGCATGGATATCAATATACTATTATTACTCCAAATGATATTGTAATTCCTCCTAAAATAGATCATGATTTTATTTAAGACGATTCGTTGGAAAAACTTCCTAAGTACAGGCAATCAATATACTGAAGTTGATTTTACCAAAAATAAAACTAATTTAATTATCGGTACTAATGGTGCAGGTAAGAGCACCATTCTGGACGCACTTACATTTTCTTTGTTTGGCAAACCATTTCGTAAGATCAACAAACCACAACTTATCAACTCAGTAAACGAAAAAGACTGTAGAGTTGAAGTTGAATTTTCTATTGGCAATATCGAATGGAAAGTTGTTCGTGGAATTAAACCCACATTGTTTGAAATTTGGAGAAATGGTTCTGCATTAGATCAATCTGCCGCTGCTCTGGATCAACAGAAGTGGCTAGAGCAGAATGTTCTTAAAATGAACTATAAATCTTTTACGCAAATTGTTATTTTGGGTTCGAGCACTTTTGTTCCCTTCATGCAACTTTCTGCAGCTCATCGGCGTGAAGTTATTGAAGATCTTCTTGATATTAAGATTTTCTCATCGATGAATATGGTCATTAAAGAAAAAATCCGCCAAGTTAAAGAAGATATTAAGATTCTTGATTTAAAGAAAGAATCACTTCTAGATAAAGTAAAAATGCAAAATGAATTTATCGAAGAACTTGAAAATCGTGGAAATGCCAATATCAATGCCAATAAAGAAAAGATTGTCAATTTAGATGAGGAAATTGGCAATTACATGAATGAAAATGATGAATTAGAAGAACCCCTTGCCAATCTTATCAAGGAGCAAGATTCTTTGACGGGTTATGCAGAAAAACTCCGTAAGTTGGGAAACCTTAAAGGAAAGATATCCCAGAAAGTATCTACCATCACTAAAGAGCATAAGTTCTTTACTGAGAATACGGTCTGCCCTACTTGCACACAGTCAATTGATGAAGAGTTTAGAATAAATAGAATTACAGACGCTCAAAATAAAGCAAAGGAGTTGCAATCTGGTTATAAAGAACTAGAGGAAGCAATTAAAGAGGAAGAAGAGCGAGAGCGTCAATTTACCGCTCTATCGAAGGAGATCTCAAAACTAACGAATGGCATTTCTCAAAACAACATTAAGATTTCTGGGTGTCGCAAGCAAATCAGAAATCTTGAACATGAAATTCAAGTTCTTACCGAGAACCTTGCAAACCGAAATTCTGAACATGAGAAGTTAGAATCCTTCAAAGACAATTTAAAAACCACATACGACGAACTCGTTTCTAAAAAAGACGCTATTAACTATTACGATTTTTCGTATAGTTTACTTAAAGACGGTGGAGTTAAATCCAAAATCATTAAGAAGTATCTACCGCTGATAAATCAGCAAGTAAATCGTTATCTTCAGATGATGGATTTTTACATTAACTTCACGCTTGATGAGGAATTTAACGAAACCGTCCAGTCACCTATTCATGAAGATTTCTCCTATGCTTCTTTTAGTGAAGGAGAAAAAATGAGAATCGATCTAGCACTTCTTTTCACTTGGAGGGAAGTTGCAAGAATGAAAAACTCAGTGAATACAAACCTTTTAATTATGGACGAAGTGTTTGATAGTTCACTTGATGGATTTGGAACAGAAGAGTTCCTTAAGATCATTCGTTATGTGATTAAAGACGCTAATATTTTTGTAATCTCTCACAAGACAGGACTTGAGGACAGATTTGAAAGCGTCATAAAGTTTGAGAAAGTCAAAGGATTTAGTAGGATGGTTGTATGATTGGAATTATTGGAAATGGATTTGTTGGCAATGCCGTGCATCAAAATTTTATAGACAAAGTATCATGTAAAGTATTCGATGTTGATACTAACAAATCCCTAAACACTCTTGAAGAAGTTCTCGAACAAAGTTTTATTTTTGTTTGTTTACCTACTCCAATGAAGTCAACTGGGGAGTGTGACCTTTCAATCCTAGATAATTTTTTTGAATCACTTCCAAAAAATGTTGGTGGAATTTTCGTATTAAAATCTACGGTTCCTGTAGGAACAACAAAAAAATATTCAGAAAAATATAATGTAATTCATAATCCAGAATTTTTGACTGCAAGAAATGCAGTAGAAGATTTTAAAAATTCTGAAAGAAATATTGTTGGTGGAAAGAGAGATTTGTGCGAAAAATTTGTACAATTTTTTGAGAATTTATTTCCCAATATTCCAAATATTATCACAACTTCTGATGAGAGCGAATCTATTAAATATTTTTCCAATACCTTCCTATCACTTAAAGTTGCATACTTCAATAAGATTTATGACTTTTGTGAGAAGCATAATATGAATTATGAAGTTGTATGCTGTGGCGTTACTGCCGACAGTAGGATTGGTAAGTCCCATTCTAAAGTTCCAGGTATTGATGGTGATAGGGGTTTTGGTGGAACTTGTTTTCCTAAAGACCTTAATTCATTAGTAATTCAAATGGAAGAAGTTGGATTGGATGCTGATATGCTAAAATCGGTATGGTCTTACAATCAGCAAATTCGTCGGGTCATAGATTGGCCTGTTACTTAAATGAACACTCCAAACTGGCAGCATCATTCTAAAAAAGATCAGAAGCGGAAACTGAAACCGCAAGCACTGCGCCAGGCGAAAGCACGACTTGCCCAGTTTAAAAAGCGTCACATGGGTCGTCCAAAAGGCGACCTTTCGTTTTATACTAGGGTCATACGAAACAAAAGCAATGCCCGTCAGTCACGAAATCAAGTCCCAACTTGCCAAACTGCTTGCAACTGAAGATCTTATTGTAGAGCATAAAAAAGTTCAGACTGCTTGTTTTAATGTTCATACTCGCGTTCTAACTCTTCCGTTATGGGAACGGGCAAGTGGCACTGTATATGATATGTTGGTTGGTCATGAGGTTGGTCACGCACTCTTTACACCCGATGAAGATTGGTTGGATAAAGTAAAAGTTCCCCAACAGTTTGTGAATGTAGTTGAGGATGCTCGCATTGAAAAACTGATGAAGCGCAAGTATGCTGGTCTTGCTAAGACTTTTTTCAATGGTTATAAAGAATTGAATGAAGAAGATTTCTTCCAGATTGCTGAAGAAGACATTTCTACTTTTAATCTTGCAGACCGTGCTAATCTTTACTTTAAGATTGGTAATTATACTTATGTTCCTATCGAAGATGGTGAAGAGACCGAAATTATCAATCTGATTGCAGCATCTGAAACCTTTGCGGATGCTTTGATTGCTGCTGAGGAACTTTATAAGTATTGTAAGAAAGAAAAGGAGCAACAACAAAAGGTTGCTGACTTTGATTCTCACGAAACTCAAGGAAATTCTCAGTCACCTTCTAACGAAATTGTAGAGACTAATGACTCCTCTTCTGAGCAAGAAGGGGAGAGTGATAAATCCCAACCTCAGGAGACTGAAAGTAGCGGACAAAATGTTAGTGGAGATCAAACGCAATTAAAATCTTCCAGTCGAGAAAGTCAAGAAAGTGATCCAAAAATTCGTACTGTTGATTCTCTTGAAGAAAAGATTCGTGATCTTGTAAAAGATGATGCAAATGAGAATGTTTATGTTGAAATTCCTAAGGTAAATCTCAGCACTGTGATTGCTAAAAATTTTGAGGTTCATAAAGAAATCAATAATTCTTTTGCTCACCAACAAAAACTCCATAATGATTATGCTTCTGAAAGAAATTTTACTGCAACAGATCTTTATAAAGAATCTGATCTTGAGTTTAGGAAGTTTAAGGCATCTGCTCAAAAAGAAGTCAACTATCTGGTAAAAGAGTTTGAATGCCGCAAGGCAGCAGATTCCTATGCCCGTGCTACAACTGCTCGTACTGGTGTTCTGGACTGCTCTAAACTTCACACCTACAAATACAACGAAGATCTCTTTAAGAAAGTCACTACTCTTGCTGATGGCAAAAATCATGGTCTAGTGTTTGTATTGGACTGGAGTGGTTCTATGTCCAATGTGATGCTTGATACTTGTAAGCAACTTTTTAATCTTGTTTGGTTTTGTAAGAAAGTTTCTATTCCCTTTGAGGTCTATGCTTTTACAAATGAATGGAGGCGTGGTGAATATGATTATGAAAATGAAAAGCATATTGCAGCTGATCGTACTCCTCACTATGAGAAAAAAGAAAGTTTGTTAATCGTGGATGAAACTTTCTCAATGATGAATATTCTTACCAATAAAGTAAATGGTAAAGAACTTGAGCACCAACTTTTGAATATTTGGCGTTTGGCATATTGCTTTTCAAACACTTATCATTCCTCATATACCTTTCCTAATCGTCTTTGTCTTTCTGGAACTCCCTTGAATGAGGCACTCATTTCTCTTTATCAAATTCTTCCTGAATTTCAAAACGAAAATAAACTTCAAAAAGTTCAATGCATTGTTCTAACTGACGGTGAAGCAAGTCAACTCACTTATCACAAGGAAGTAAAACGCAATTGGGAGAAAACCCCATTTCTTGGTAGTGGTTTTGTAAATCCATATAATACCCTACTTCGTGACCGTAAAATGGGGACAACCTACAAGATAGGACTTGGATATCATGGATTTACGGATACTCTCCTCAGGAATCTAAAAGATAAATTTTCATCTACTAACTTTATTGGTATTCGTGTTCTTGAAAATCGCAATGCACATCATTTTATTCAACTTTATCATTCGCAACTGGATAAACAGTATGAAAAAATTCAAAATGATTGGAAGAAAATGAGGAGCTTTACTATCACTAATTCTGGATATGATGCATATTTTGGACTGTCTGCTTCTACACTATCTCAGGATACTGAGTTTGAAGTTGCCGACGATGCCACTAAGTCACAAATTAAATCTGCATTTGTGAAGTCTCTTAAAACTAAAAAACTGAACAAAAAAGTTCTTGGGGAGTTCATTTCTCTGGTGGCATAAATATCTAAAAACAATTTACCAATATGAAGACATTCATCCAGTTTATGAATGAATCTGGAGATTGGTGGCACCCAGATCCAGAAAAGGATAAAAAACTTCCTGGAAAAGGTCCTCAAATGAGATCCCGTGAAGATAGGGGGCAATCAACTTCAGCGCAAACAAAACCTGATTATAGTAATAGATTGAAACCTGGCGAATCTTATATGGATTTTGCTAAGCGTAAGCAAAGAGGTGAATCTGTAGAATATGATTTGAGTGAAACTTCTCTGAATAGAGTTCGCTCAAAATCAGAGAAGGGTGGTATGGCAATTATGTCTGCCCAGAGGGGAGATAAATCTAAGAAGGAAAATAAAGCACGTTCAAAGCAATTAGAAAAGGATATTAGAGGTGCTGGTCTTCCAGGACCCACTAAAGTGTCTGGTAGATATACTGAGAACCCAGGAACTTCTCAAGAGAAGAAAGTTGGTGAGAAATCACATGTAGTTTCTTCTGGTAAAATGGGTAAGAAAAAGTTTAAGAAAGCGATTACTAAACTTGGCAAAAAGTATAATCAGGATTCTGTTCTGATTCAAAAGAAACCAAAGGGTGGTGCTCAACTGGTTGGAACTAATAAGTCTTGGCCAGGTGAAGGTAAGCGTGTTAAAGTTGGTAAAATGAATCCAGGTAAAACTGGGGAGTTTGATACTAAAGTGAAGAACAAAACATTTACTTATGAGGAATATGAAAACTAAATTTCCATTTGAACATGTTGTAAAGTATGACACTAAAGAAGTTTGGATTAAATGCAATAGCAGCACAACTGCTATGGGCATCCCATCTCTCGTAAAAAAATATTATCCTGGATATACGGGACATATTGCTAGTGCTGACTACCTTGAGAAACTAAAGAACCAGTTGGCGAACTGACCACTGGGGGTCCTTGCGACCCCCTTTTTCGTTTATAATGACTAGGTTGAAACGAAACACACATGGCACTCTCTTCTGACTACATCCGCACTTCACTCCAAGCACTCTACGGCAACAGCGTGACTGGTGCTGACGTTCGTGCGTGGTGTGCTCTGAATGACTCCAACTATCAGACTGTCACCAAGAAACTAGATCAGTTTAAGGTTGGTCGCGGTAAGTGGAACCTTGAAGTGACGCAACAAAAGGTAGAAGAAATTGAACGTTCTTTCCAAAACGTCGCAGTTCTTCCTGAAGTCCATCAAAACCTTGTTCCTGATAAAGATGATACCTTCGTCAAGTTTGGTAATTTTAACGACATTAAGAAAATTATTCAGTCCCGTCTCTTTTATCCTACGTTCATTACGGGTCTTTCGGGTAATGGTAAAACGTTTGGTGTGGAGCAAGCTTGTGCTCAACTGAAGCGGG
>Ga0129333_10006147_pt1 | contig 11349 bp, 32 predicted proteins | sample CPB6_08_DNA_FD_94474 | JGI IMG/M metagenome (GOLD analysis project Ga0129333, IMG submission 94474) | Freshwater to marine salinity gradient microbial communities from Chesapeake Bay, USA - CPBay_Sum_0.6_0.8_DNA | ecosystem: Environmental > Aquatic > Marine > Coastal | place: USA: Chesapeake...
AGTCAAGTGAAAGGGCTTTCGCCCCCTCCCTCAGTCCATTCTGCTGTTAGCGTAGGCCTTAACGCCCAGATGCTCTGTGAGGAACTTGGCCGCAGCCTCAGCAGCCGCCTCAGCAATGTTAAGGCTTTGACAATTAGTATAACGACTAGCACTCATCTCAAGCCCACCGCCATAGGCCTTGCGGAACCCTGCCTTAAGCAGAGCACGCCCCATCTTAGTGCTACCTTTCTCGTAGACAGTGATGCGAGCGAACCCGCAACAATCCCTGTCGCCATACTGGGCAAAGGCGTCTTGTGCAGCCTTACGGGCTACGTCGTGCATAACAGAAACAGCAAGTTCTACAGTGTTAAGGGTGTCTTTGCTCATTGTTCGCTCCGTTTTGTTTAACATGTACGTATTATACTTCTTTTCAATACCCAAGTCAACCTTAGGGTCTTTGCCGCATCATTGAGACATATTCTTCCATCTCTGCGGCCCGTTGTTCTGCTGCCACAATGTCGCACTCGCTGTTCGCTGGCTCCAAACTACCTGGCTCAAACCAGTCTACAAAGCGATTCATCTCGTACTCAAACTCCATAATGTCCTGCTCTGTCATCCACTCTGGATATTGCATCCTCGCTCCTTGTTGTTTCATCATGTACGTATTATACTTCTTTTCAATATCCCAGTCAAACGTAGGGTCTTTACAGATACTGATCGTTTAGCGTGGGCTGTTGCTCTTTTACCACAGCACGCTCCCAGGCATATGCTTCAGCTCTGCCTCGTATTATAGCAAGGACACGATGCTCCCAAGTCTGCTCTAGTCCCCCAGCTCTCATGTATTCGTAGAGCCTCCACTCCCTGTTCTCACAACGAGCGCGGCTAAGATGCCTACGCCAGCGCTCTTTGAGACTCTTAAGAACTGTGGTCTCAGTCTTGCGAGTGAGTCCTATATAGTTCTCTCCCGTAGCAGAGACTGCTTCGTATACAATGAACGTGCTGTCTTTGCGAGCTGTTCTGCGTGTCTTTTGTTTCATCATGTACGTATTATACTTCTTTTCAATATCCCAGTCAAACGTAGGGTTTCTTCACAACAAAGAAATTCTGTCTTGACATTGTGGTATTCGCGCCACAGCGCCCCGCACTCGCCTGTGGCTGATCTGCCACTGTGGCTCTACAACAACGCCTGTGGCGAATCTACAACACTGTGGCATCTTAGCCACACTGTGGCTCTAATCTCACACAGTGGCGAATCTACAACAGTTCTTGTGGCTTTTTCGCCACAGTTTAGCCACAATCTTTCTGAAATTCCAGACTAGATAGCTGGTCAAAATCACTGAAAAAGACTAGATCTAGTCTGGAAAAAAGTTAGTAAGCGCTAACTTACGGCTGCGATCCGGGATTTTTCCACGATATACGCAGCATTTTTTATAGCGTTTTGCAGAATCGAGAACCGTGGGGAGGAGAGGCTATGCTCAAATGGTTTTTCAAATCTCTCTCAAAATTCCCACTGCTTCTCCCACTGCTTCTCTCAAAATTCCCACTGCTTCTCCCAAAATTCCCAAAGTTCTCCCACTGCTTCTCTCAAAATTCTCACTGTTTCTCTCACAGTGATTGCCTGTGATATCTCCCACATGTCCCACTGAGTTCGCCTGCCTGCTTAGACAGTGATTTCTACAGTGATCTTTATACAGTGATCTTTATACAGTTTTGCTCTATGATCGCTCGCTTGCACAAAGGAGCTCATAGACACGACGACGATACATGACTCGCCGTGTCTGTGCTGCTCTTTGCTAGAAGTCTGTGTTCTAGCTCTAGTCTGTATTATATTAGCTGGGCATCTAGCTAGATTAGAGTTCTTTCCCTGCTACTACTAGAGCTAGAACACAGACTGTGATCACTGTAATTACGGGCTCTAAGATCAAGCCCAAGATCAGAGCTAGATATATCACAGCATGGTAAAGGTAGTAGAATCTAGGCATGGCTAAATATCCCATGAAACAGATTCTCATGTCTATCGGGGACTTCGAACAGTGGGAAGATCTTATTCGTTCTTGGCCGGGCAGTCGCAGTCATGTTATTGTCATAGATCAATGGTGTATCTTGGCTCTAGTCAGCTGTACACCTAAACAGGCTGTGTTTTTGTCCATGGTCGCAGCGGGGCCTTTGTGGCCTGCTTGATCAAGCGTCTAGTCTAGAATCCAGCAGCGGGGCCAAGTACTGATCTACTTGGTGTTTGGGTATACGCACATAGTGAGTCCACTGTGCTTGATAGCCTTCTCGTATGACCTGATCAGTTTGTATTAGGAACTCTCGTTCCAGTTCGCCTGTAATCTGTGCAGTATAGCTAGCTCTAGCTGTTCGATATTCAACTCTGTCACCCAGTTTCATCGCCAATCTCCTTGGAGTATTTAAGCCTAAACCAAGTCAGTCTTCGTGGGTCCTGGAAGAGAATTTCTAGACTAGAGGGCTGTGGGGGCAGATCCTGATAGAGATCCCACTGTGTTTGGGGGCGAAATCGCCACTGGAAGTCCTGATCGGTTAGCCCCTGTTGTCTAAGATCTCGCACCAGTTCCAGAGCTTGAGCTGCTCTAGTGTTCTTGATCTTAATCCAGTCAGTCACTGCGTATCTGATCAGTTTTCAGTGCGGTCATCAGCGTCCTAAAGATTTCAGTAGCTTCTTCACTGTCGTAGCCGCCTTGACCGTTCACATAGCCTCGGGCCTGTTGAAACTTGGGTTCCCAGCCGTGCTGTTCACAGATCTCAGTGAATGTAGATCTAAAGGTTTCTGTGTTATGTCGCCCCCCGTGCCAAATGTCTATCCAAAAACGGCCATTCTTGTAGGGCACAATGCCCACATTCATATTGCCTGCACCTAATTTGGTATGACTGGCATAACGACCTGTTACATTGGTAAACAGGCCGGGGTTACGATCAGCTAGATCCCGTAGCAGTTCAACTTTTTGGGGATCGGGCTCGGCTCGGCTGCGGGCAGTGGGCAGTCTTGCTGCGTCAATGTCGGAGCCTCTGATCAAGGGCACAAAGTCTACAAATTTGACTTCGCGGTCCAGAGAGTAGATCAGGGTCTTTAGCAGGCTAATAGACCAGTTGTGATCTGTGTTTAGTTCACGAACAAAGCTCATGATGTATTCGTCGGCGTCTTCGGTGAGAATCACTCCCTGTGAACAACCTTTATCCCACATGTAGTACATGATCTTTGAAGCATGAACACTGTCCAACCAACCAGTGGCATCTTGACTTTCTATGACCAGTAAAACCCTACCGTCTGCGTCCTGCACAGTAAGGTCGACTCGTTTCGAGTCTAAGGTAGGGTCTTCAGGTCGAACTCGATAGCCATCTTCTGGCTCTAGGTTCAGTGCTGCCAGCAGACGTTGCTGGGTGTCTGTGTCTTGGCTGATCCAGCGGGTAAAGGCCACTTCACCCCCGAATTCCTGTCGTATTGAAGATCTTTTCATGTTAGTATTTGACCATGTTGAGTATTAATTGGTAATTGTCCCAGGCCTTTTTCAGTGCAGGGTTAGTTGAGCGTAGCCTAGATTCTTCTTCGTGTTCCCGGATAATATGATCTAGTACATGGTATTTTGAATGAAACTGTGATTTTGTATCTATCATGGCTGTGACACGTTGTTCGTGTTCTACCAAAGCACCGAGACGATCTTCGGGTAGAGTAATAGCGACCAAGGGAACTTCAACAAAGTGTAAAAACCTTTCATCCGCTATACTACTGGTTTCTCTATAGTCACTGATCCGCCAAGGGCTGGGTTCTGCCCTACGATGATATCTACCCGTGCGTTCTACACGGGCTTCATATCTACGGCAAAATTCTTCGGCGGTCGTGTTGTTATTGTTGTTGTTGTTCATTGATGTACTTTAGTGCGGCAAAGGTGACCTTACGGTCGTCAAAGTCAAACATCAGCTTGGTATTTTCTACCCAGGTCAGCTCTCCATTACGATTAAACCAATCACTGGCGAAATTCAATAATTTCATATGTGCGTCAACATCTTTGTTTTTTACAGGAACGACTCCTGCTTGTACACAATCAGCGTGAAATTGATCAAGATGAACTGCTGTAAGGTAATTTACAAACCAAGATGGTGCCTTACTGAAATTAATAATCATGAATCTCTCCTGTTTGTTGTTGGATCTGTGCTAGTATAATAACATCATATGCTGCAAAAGTCTAGTCTTTTCTAGTCTCATGACCACCTAAGAATAAACATGGTATAATCTCTATCGTTTTCCCAGATACACCATTCTTTTTTATCATCAACTGGTATGTTAAATTTTTTTAGAATTTTTTTGGTTTCTGCTTCACGCTGATGCAAAGGTAAATTCATTAGATCATCTACAAACGGGCGCATTGTATTAATTAATTTTGGAAATTTATTTAAAGTATAAAATGGAATTTTAATCATGACCACCTCAATATAAACCAAGAAGCATCTTGCTCACTGTCAAACACAGCATATACCCGACCATAGACTAAATCGTGTGCGGGATCTCTAACAACCTTACAGTTAAAATATTCTTCAAACTGGGGCTCCATTGTTTCATAATCGGGGATGTCCAAATGCTGTCTCAACCACTGGGCAGCATTTAGCACAGGTCCCCGATCAGCAGGTAAACAAACCAATCTATTCATCTTCCGTACCTCAAGGCAAACCACATAGCATCTCTGCTATCTTCGAATTGAATATACTTTGTATCTGTCCAGCTAGGATTGTGATAGTAGCGTCCCTGACAATTTTCTTCCAACCAACGATCCACATTATAATCTAATAGGCTGCGAATATGTCCTGCCAACATACCAGGTTCAAGTCTATGATAAACAACCGTATGTAGAGCCATCACGACCACCTCAAGGCGAACCATGCGGCATCACGCTGATTACGGAAATAAAAATGAGTTTCATCGAATAGATATACCGCATACCATCGTTCCCTAAAAGCACCCATATGCTCAGCCAGCCAACTCTCTACTTGCTTGATATCATGGTTATGTTCATCATCGTCTAGCACAATCCTATAGGGCCATAATTCTTTCTTTAACATTCTCATGACCACCTCAATAAAAACAATACATAGTCCTGCTCACGAGCGAACCAAATAGTTTCCCAACCTAGATAACTATGACCTTTGATATTCTGCCGACACCAGGCACGAATTTCATCCATGGGTGCCACACCGTTGTATTGCCACTTATGATTATATAAAGACTTCTGTAGCATTTATTCTTTATCTTTAGATATGAATTCATAAAATGCCAAATCAGGATGTGGCCACACACCATATCTACTGCCCAACTGTCCAGGATCATTGCTATTGGTACAAGGTAGTAAATGATTAGTAGCATGTGGACATCTCTTGTTGCCACATTCAGCACACACTACCATAGTGCTCATAACCAGAAGTAGATCATTCTTTATACATTCATAACACTGGCAATCACTCACTATTCCACCTTAACAAAAACCAATTTAGTTGTTTTCGATTTTTAAATCGAAATTGATTATATGCAGTTCGTCGTCCACACCCAGTTTCTTCACACCATTTGGTGATTTGTGCTATTTCGTCTTCTTGAAATCCAATAATATTTTTTTCTAAGGTAAGAGGCTTTACTTCACGCCACCGATCTGGGTAGTTGCCAATCTCATCAATAATAATACCAGTAATTTTTTTCACATTACTATTATATACTCACATAACCTGTCAGTCAAATAAATATGTTATGATCAAGCCACAGAGTCAAGACGCTATCGCTCAAAGTATCGAAAAGCTCAAATATGAAGGAAACTATAGAATATTTACTGACATATTAAGGCTGCGCGGACAGTATCCGCAGGCTATTTACTATGGCAGGTATAATATTAAAACAATAACTAATTGGTGTTCTAATGACTACCTAGGTATGAGTCAACATAAGGTAGTATTAGATGCCATGCATACTGCATTAGATACCGCAGGTGCAGGCGCCGGTGGGACTAGAAATATCTCCGGAACTACTCATTACCATGTAGCTCTTGAACACGAGCTAGCTCGATTGCACGATAAGACCAGTGCTTTGTTATTCACCAGTGGGTATTCAGCTAACAGTGCTACCTTAAACATACTTGGTAAAATGATACCTCATGCTCATTTTATTTCTGACAAGAATAATCATAATTCCATGATCGTTGGCATGAAGAGCAGCGGGGCCTCTGTGAGTGTATGGCAGCACAACGATTTGGATCATTTAAGAACTCTGTTAGAATCGCTAGATAATACCACACAACCTATAATAGCTTTAGAGGGAGTGTACAGTATGGATGGTGACCGAGGTCTTATTTCAGATGTTTGCGAAATTTCAAGACAATACGGGGCTATGGTCTATGTTGACGAAGTTCATGCTGTAGGGCTCTACGGAAGTCGTGGAGCAGGAGTATCGGAAGAGCAACACTGCGTAGACGGAGTGGATATTATACAAGGAACCTTAGCCAAGGCATTCGGACTACAAGGCGGGTACATTGCTGGTGGTAGAGACATTGTCGATATGATACGAAGTTATGCTGATGGTTTTATTTTTAGTACTAGTATGAGTCCAGTACTGTGTGCAGGAGCATTAGCTAGTGTGAAATGGGTTCAAGATCATCCGGATTTACGAAACCAGATCTTTGAAAGAGCCCAAGAAACACGAGAGCATTTATTAAAGATTGGTATCGATGTGTTAGTTAATGATGGTCATATCGTGCCTATTATGATACGAGATGCCAAAAGGTGTAAGGCAATCAGTGATTGGCTTTTGGAGGAAAAGGGTATTTACTTACAGCCTATAAACTCTCCGACAGTAGCAAAAGGCACTGAAAGACTTAGAGCTACTCCTACCCCTAACCACACTGAGTCTAGCATTTATTCTCTAGGCAGTGCATTAAAAGAAGTTTTTCAAATATACAACAAGAGCATATAACATGTTTCACTGGTTTCGTAGTAAAAAGATTGTGCTTGACTGTTTCACAACAAACCATTCTGCTTATAATTTATATAGAATTGATCATGCCATAAGACATGTACCAGAATGGTGGAAATCGATTCCGGCAAGGAAGTTTACACTCCTTGGTAATTTAAAGATTGATTTACCTACAATCAAACGATGTCAGGGAATACTTGATCAATATCAAAGAGGTATAATTTTACCTCTTTGGTCTGATCTTATGATACTAACTACTCCACAGGGTTTTTCGATACAGTATGCAGATTATCACAGTAGAATCAAAGAACATAATCGAGAACAGTATTCACCGGCGTTTAGAAACTTTCATCACATGCAACTAGCAAGCCCGTGGAGTATTCGAGAAAAAACTGGCTTAGAGTTTATTAGTATGCCTTGTATTTGGAGTATGCTAAATTTATCTAGTAATATACATGGTCTACCTGGTAATTTAAATTTTAAGTACCAACATGGAACTCATGCTAATCTATTTGTAGATAAATTACCTGACCAAGTTTTTACAATACCTGCTGGAATGCCTCTTCTTCAATTTATACCTCTCTCTGAATCAAAAATTGAACTAAAACATCATCTAGTTGATGATGTAGAATTTATGAGATATTTCGGTTTAGGAAATGCACTGTCAAAGTTTAGTGGTAATTACGCAGAGAAAAAGAAAAGGCTAGAATCTTGCCCTTATCATAAAGGGTAGCCTATACTACATTGGTAATTGAATGCATTTTATCAGCGTAGCCTTTAACTATATTTTCATTAAATAGTTCGGTAATTTTTCCTAATGGATCTTCAGGTAAAGGTTGTCCAGCTTGTCTAGCAGCTTCAATTAAGTGGTAGGCTAAACCAGCAAAGGCTGCACCTAACTGATAGGCAGCATCGTCGATTCCGAACACTGATTGTTCGTGTATTTGACAATGTTTGTTTAAAATTGCATAACGACCTTGCATGAATAACTGCATATCTCGTTGAAAAGTTATACCTGCATCATGCTCATACTGATGTAATTGTTGCCCTAATAATCTCATAAATGATTTAGAGTCGTTAAAAAAATCTCGTTCGGCTTCAGCCATGATCACTCCATCTAAGTTTAAACCAATTTAGCTCTTTTTCGCTAGCTAGGAATATTTTAAAATCTAAACTAAACCCTTCATGATGCCACACCCATTTATAATCTATTGTTTCGTCGATTTTAGAGTCTATTAAATCAAGATAAGCATCTTTCTCACAGGTCAACCCCCAAGTATCTGCACACCATGATCTAATTTGATTAAACAACATGATTCGTTGAGGGCGTCGAGTCCCGGGTATATCGATCACATACCTAAAATGTTCATGTCCATGAAATCTTCTGTCAGTTTTTCTGATTCGTATAGTCATTTGATCCCCATCTTAGACTAAAAAAGTCTGCATCCTTTTTATTATCAAAACTAAAAAACCCATAGGTTTTATTTAATGAAGGATTGAAGTATGGCTCTAGAAAAACGGATTCGTGATCTTTACAATAGAGTTTAGCCCACGACTGCATTTCTGATAACTGGTTATAGGTTATGTCGTTAAAATGAATTTCATACATTATAATGTTTTAGTTCTTCGGAAATAATTCTAAAATCTTCATATCTAAATTGATAAGCTTGTGTGCCCATTGTAGTGGGAACAAGATTAAAGGACACACCTAGCCTATTACAAAGATTCTCTATATGTATTCGACTCCAACTATCAGTCGGCCAGATCTGGTTTAGAGTTGGGGTTAGTGTGTACTGTAGACGCATTTTTTTTACGCTTGTAATTAAGATCAGTATACATTTTAGGTAATGGCCCAGTTCCTCCAAGCCTTGTTCTTGAATCTCGAACAGTAGTTGGGATAGAGTGAGTTTTAGGAAGCACACCGCTCATAGAGCCATTAACATTGAAATCGTCAAAGTCACCCATTCTTAGGCTCGGTTAAAATAGCCAAAGCATCTGGACTAAGACTGATCACAGCCGCAGGATGAACTTGTATAGGAACATGAACAGGTGCGTTAACATTTCTATAACTTTTATTTACAGTTTTAGATCCAATGTCATTTACCACAGTGTCCTGAGCAAAGACCATGTAATCATACCGATGAATTAGACTAGGGTAGAAATGGCTAATAGGTAATAGTCTCATGTTATGTATTTAACTCAGCTAAGTACTCAATTTTAAAATCATTAGGGCCATACCCTATGACATTCTGCTATCCATTCTCTACCATCGTATTCCTCTATACACCATTTGACATCATTGGGTATTTCTACGACTAAAAGCTCAGCATATTCTCCAAACGATTTTTCCCTTAACATCTCTACAGCTACTACAAGATCTGGGTCATCCCGTGGAATATCATAATCAGAGATTTCTCGTCCATCTAGTGTTATCAGTGAACAATGTCTAGATTTCAAAATACGAGTCCAACCTTTACGATTAGCGATTTCAAGCATGGCCAAATCACTCAAACCAAAACCACCAAAGCAACGATTAATAACAATTTTGGTCACGCCGTTTCCTTTAAGTATTTCCATCCAGTAAATTCTTCATACTTGTTTTGGAGATCCTGTAATTCTCGACGCATTTCCTGTGCTGTGTGTTTACGCCATTCTTGAGCTATGCGAGCAGTTTTTTCACTCTGCACTACATCTGCCACAAAGCCATCAATACTACCATAGGTCACGGTCTTTCTAATCCACTCGTGATCTACCAGCATACTCTTTGAATAGTCAAAGCCCCAATGACCACTATCTACTTCAATGCGAGCGTTAAGTTCATCTTTACGAGTGAAACTTTTAGGACCACCCAAGCAACTAAGCACACGGAATTTGTCACCTTCCTTGTTTACTATGACAAAGTAGGGACAGAACATTTCGTGCCAATAGTCTCCAATCTGTGGAAATGCCAAGGACTTTTGGTTCTGTAAGTCTTGTTCTCTAATCTGTTCACTGGTCATTTTCAATCCTTGTTATTATGAAAGTGATGATCTAAAATTCTCGCAATCTTCTCAATACCATGTATAATACCAAGTCCAATAGTACTAATGAATAACAGAAATATACTAAATTGAAACCAATCCATATTACTTTTTCCATCCTATGTAAACTCTTGTATTACCTTTTTTATTCCAATCAACAATACATCCAGTAGATTCTATTATAGGAATAGCATTAATGAGTTGACTTACGCCTTCTTCGTCACCGTTAAAACAAAAGTGTGACCCTGTGGTTTCTTCAGGTTTGTGAGTAGGAAAGGTACAATAATCATCACGAGTCATACCTTCAGGTAAGATATATTCATCTGCTTCTTCGTCATATTTACAATCCATAGAGCAATCTTGCTCATGATTAAAAAGTACTTTATTAGGATTGATTTCTTGCCCTTGATAAGGACCATCAGGGTGTTCATATGGTACTTCCTGCCACGCACAGGTTTGACAACAGGAATGTGCCCATGCCACATACCATCCTTGCTCTTGTAATGCTGTTTTCATTTGTTGAAAACTCATTTTTTAATCTCCAATCGTTGACAAATAACTTCTCGTGCTGCTGATAAAGCAGCATTCCAACTAGTCGTGTCATAGGGATCGCCGTCATGTCCTACTCCACTATATCCTCGCAGGTCTTCTAAAACTTCAAATACTTGTTGCAGTATTTCGTTCACAATCACTCCTTATAATTTACCAATACCTGTAGGCATTCCCACTGCCCCCAAGTGTATGAGACTACACGATTGTTTATGGTAACATCAAATCCTTCACCATTGTGCCATTCGCAGACTTCCATAAAGTCATCTTTGTCGGCAAAAGGATCATATGGTTTAAGTTCGGCAAAACGGGCTTTTCGATTGTAGGTATCAATAGTCATTGTTCAATTCCAAAATGTCTTTTAATTTTTTTAGCACTGCGACGATAGAACTTTTCTTCCACATCATAGTCTATCTCCGGTGCCATAGGATCAGGTTCGAGGCTGAGCAGGCACTCTTGTATGATAAGGTCAGCAAACTTTTCTATAGCCTTTTGATCGTAGTCATCCATACTATCCCAACAACCTTGGGCGGTCAGTCCTGCACGATACATTAGATCCTCAAGGCGACTATTCATTCTTCAACTCCCAGTCTTTGATGTAGTTTCTTGGTAAAATGTTTATTAAGAACAATGTCATCAAATACAAAAATTAAGAAAATGCTGAGTAGCAACATCAAAAAACAGGACACTATTACAAAAAAAGTCATCATTCATCAACTCCAATCTGCTTTTTCAATCGTTTGTTTTCCGTTTTGAGTGTTCGGATTTTCATTTCAGCAAATCCAAGTTGTTCCTGCATATCTCTCATCTTTGTTGCAAAGTCACGATCAGCAGGTG
>Ga0129333_10006149_pt1 | contig 11348 bp, 21 predicted proteins | sample CPB6_08_DNA_FD_94474 | JGI IMG/M metagenome (GOLD analysis project Ga0129333, IMG submission 94474) | Freshwater to marine salinity gradient microbial communities from Chesapeake Bay, USA - CPBay_Sum_0.6_0.8_DNA | ecosystem: Environmental > Aquatic > Marine > Coastal | place: USA: Chesapeake...
AAACGCAAATAAACAGGCCTAGAATCGATTGCTTTTGCTTGCCCATGCTTATATAGCGTTTGGATTGCGATTGATTATAAGCGATTTTAGAGAGTCGCGTAGTGATTTCAGTGGTTTATAGGAAACTATTGGGGATTTTCTGGTTTTAACTTGGGAGAACTATAGAGATTGCGCTGCCACCTGTAGCTTCATTTCATTCGCCTGTACCTTCCAAGTCACACCTGTGTACTTTTGTACACACCTTCATATAGCTAATTTTGGCTATTGTTCGCACTTATCCCCAGCCTGTTGATAACTAATTCTATTATATAGTCTAATCCTTTCAATACTCTATCGGTTTACTGTTTACTTTTTACTCAAGATTGCTTATTTTTCGCTCAAGTTTTTTGTCGGAATGCCGATAAGAGACTCATAGCAGCAATCAAGCTGCACACCGAAAAGGAAACAAACATTATGGAAATCAACACAAAATTACTTTGCGAACTTGCAGACATTGCTACCAAACACAAAAAGACTTCAGGCCACAGAAGTTATGCTGGCCTAATTAAGATTGACAGAGATCGCGCTATCCTTACAGACGGCTATAGTCTCTTAAGAGTTTCTAATGCTGGAAACTTTGGCCACGATTGCGTGAGAGACTGCAACGTCAATGAAACTCAGGCAAGCTTCCCTAATTGGAAGTCGGTTATACCAGAACACTTTGAAGCGATTGAAAGCGCCGAACTCAAAGCCTATTTCTTAGAGCTTGTTATGAGCGTTAAGGCAAGTAAAAACATGCTTCTATGCTATAACAGCCTAACTAAAAGCTTTAGCGTCAATCACCAAAGCAATCTTGATACCAACCTAACTACTAACTTCAATCCAATGCTAATTCAGCAATACAAAACGCTACTAAAAGGCGCAAAGCTCGAAAGCTTGTTTGTGGCCAAAGACGGCTCAAGCATTGAGCTTCATTGCACTAGCCCACGATGTAACTTTGCGATCTTACTTTGTTCTTTAAGTAAACCTAAATAAAACTAAAGTTTTTCCAAAAACAACCGATAAGACACTAAAGGCGGCAATCAAGCCGCCATAACCTAATAGGAACAACAACCATGAGAAACGAAAAAAAATACGACCAAGTTCTAGGCATCACTGAAGATAACGAAATTGTTATCCTGAATTATACCTTTGAAAGCACCTTGAACGGTGAACTCTTTTGTGGCGCAACCGGATCGATATTAGTACCAGTCACCCAAGCCTATATCGATGAGAGAAATGACATCGATATCTTAAAAGAAAATTACAGTTATCTTTGGCAAGAAGCCGTCAAAGACGGTAATACCGAGCTATCATTAGAAGATTACCTTGAAAGTCTTGTTGAATCCGAAGTTCACTATGGAAATTGTTATTTCCTTGGCCATGACACTTCAGATATCCATCTAGTCACCAAAGAAGATGAGGAGCAAATTAGCGAGTTCTTTGATTACGATATTGAAACCTATGAATGCATTGGCGGTGGCCGTTGCATTAGTCCTGATATTCGTTGGAAGAAAGTCTTAAGGCCAGATCTGTTAGCAGAAGCTCTGAAATTTGAAGCTATAGCTAAGAACAAATAACAGCCAATTAGGCTGGCTAGTCCAGCCACTAAAAGGATAACCATATGAACACCATACAAGTCGAGCTCGTAAACGGTATCTATCTGGTATCAGGCTATGGCGTTTATATAGCAGTCAAGACTGAGGAGGAAACTAAACACGCGATTGAGACTATTAAAAAAATAAGGAAAGGTTAACCACATGTTATATCATTGCAAATTAATAGACGATAATGGACTCATTCAAGAGTCCTTTTTTAGGGAAGGTTCTTCAAAGCAGGAAGTGTTAGAAACACTTGACTTATTCCAATGGCCACAAGGATATTGGGAAATTACTGCTGAAGATGACTAAGTTAATTAATAGTAGCGCAAGCTGCTAGTGTTTATCCTATTCGGTAGCCCTTGGCTTGTCTTAACGAGTCAAGGGTATTCCCCTTTTAAAACTGGAGGCATTGTGCAAAAAAAAGATATTGGTTTAGCTGTATGCTTTGGCATGGTGATATGGCTTGGCTATAGAGGCGATTGGCCAATCATTGTTGGTATGGGTTTCTTTGCAGTCTTTGTCATAGCTACAAGAATAGAAGAGTTACTCGTAAGACTGATTGAAGCTACAGAAAAGAACCCAGATAGGGATTGAATAAACAGCTCTAGAATCGATTCTCTTAAAAGGAGTAGACAATTGATCATAGCAGTATACTAACAAGCTAACGACCAATACGACCGATTGCTCGTCTTTACAGGCTGTTATGATCGCGTTCTAATAATATCGCCTACTTACAACTTTTCCCTAAAACTCAGAAAATTCTTAAAACTGAAATTGAAAATCAGGTTTGGCTTTTAGAAAATCGGGTAATCATTTTTTTGAAACTTTTTGGTTTTGGTTTTTTGGGATTTCAAGAATTTGAAATCTTAGTAATTCTGGCTGGAGATATTTCTGAAACTACAAATGAAAAATTTTTGGTCATCTCCCTCTATTGCTGCTTATAGATATTCTATATGCTGCTAGGTAGATACCAAATAGATGTAGGTATTTATTATTCTAGTACCTGATGACCTGTATAGTACTAGGTAACTTATTGCCTACTCATAGAAGTAGATTGTCTCTGATCTACTCTACTAGCCCTCTGTAATCTAATTTCTTAGACTCATTTCAGTGCTTTGGGACTTCACACGATGCAACCTGTTTTAGAAAGCAGACTTAGGTTTATTAACTGCTATTCATAGTATAGCTCTATTCTGGTTCCCAAGCTACAAATTTTCCTGAAGAGTCAAACCAAGCTATTTTCCCGTCTTCTAAAATCTTTCTATCGTACTTAGGCTTTCTGGTAACAATCTTAGGTTCGAAGGTTTTTTTTATAGGTTCTGGTTTCTCTAAGACGGATTTCTTATTCTTGTTAACCTTAAAGGCAAGTAAATCTCTCAGATACATACAGAAAACCATGCCTTTACCACTCTTTGCCTTTTTTGAGTATTTCATGACCTGAACAAAATCTATTTTGAATCCATTTTCTTCTAAAACTTCAGAGACAGCACAATGCCCTAGTAGTCCATCAAACCAGATATATACGGTTTCTCCATATAGCTTAATTTGGTTATTGCAATAGCCAAAAAGCCCTTGCTCTCCGTCTTTAACGCGATGATATTTTTTCTTTTTACGATCTTTATGAGCCATGGCTTACCTCATTATTAGCCGTTACTTTCCTGTTAATGATCTGTTCATCTATCCAAATAAGTTTCACTTTAGTACGGCCTTCTCCATAAGGCTGCCATCTGAAATGTCCTGACCGCTTAAACTGATCTACATGATAGGTTCTATTATGGAAGCTGTAACCGACTAGGACTACAGGGTAAGGCAGTTCATTAATGCTAAATACTTTCCGTTTCTTCTTTGAAGTAGATAAATGTCCCTCTTTCTTGAGATCTGGCTCTCCCGATTCAACGTACAGTATGCACTTAATGACATAGTGAATCATGGCATCTGGCATATATCTCTGCTTATCTTTGACTGTCGCATCAAATTCTTTGAGGCTATCTGATATAGTTCCATCTGTTTTTAGGTTTAAGCAGAAGTGTGTAGTCGGGTATCCCTCATCTGGTTTGTCTTCCATGGAGTTCATCATTATCGCTTTTCTGCCGTCTACATTCTTACCGAGATGAACTATAGCGCCTGTATACCGCTCACCACTTGATCCTCTAAAAGCCAAAGGAAACTCAAACAGATAGGATCTAAATATGTCTGGGACTACAGAGACAGGAATATCTAACTTCGTGTCATGAAGATGCATTCCAAATTCTCTTGCAATCTTATATACCTGCGCTCTACCAGCTAGGAATTCATTTAGAAATAAATGCGTAATCTGTATATCTATTATATGACCTTTATTTAATTGCATTAGTACAGATGGACTATGTAGTATCTCATCAAAAGATCGCTCTAAAAAACCGAGAATCTCTTTAAATGATTTGTTTTTAGCTTGTGCTGGAACGTGTCTTTTAAATCCCTTCACTAAAGTCTGTAAGTAAGTCATAGCTTGCCTCCTTTTGAGGCTGCCTACTTACAGTTATCCACAGGCAAAGTCAATAGTAATGCTTAATAATTAGTCTTGTCAGAGAGTTCCATAGGTGTCTGGCTCGTAGTCAGAATCAAGATCAATCTTATTACTCGTCATGATCTCTAAGACTTTACCGTAGAGCGTAGGCATGTCTGCTGACTCTCTCTTATGGTAGACGGTCGCTAAGTGCTCTCTGATCTCGTAGAGAGCTTTAAAGGCCAATGGCGCTTTGACCATTTGAATGAGTAGATCTCTATTCTCTTCAGTCGATAAGTCTAAATGGAACTCTGCTTTGCTGCCTGAACCTGTATTCATCATAGACTACTGCCTTGATCTAGTTCCTTTGGGATACCAAGTGAGCTTTCTCCTATTGGGGATTCCCCTAAAGGAGTCACGAATAACCGATAGAGCTCCGATTTGCAGGAGGGAAATATGCCAATATCCCCTTCAATAGGATCTGGATGCCCTTTAGATTTCCTTATAGGGATCGCGTATCTTAATTCTAATCGCGCTGTCTTCATTTCAGGGCATTGCATGCCTGAAGCATTCTTAACGCAGCCTGAGCAATAGTTTCTGTTCATGACTTGATTCTCTTTTTATCGTGTCGTATATGATTACTGTAGTTTCTATCAGGTTTAGTTTCCATAGATTTCTGTGCTTAAGTGTTTTCCTTGTCGGTGAGGTCGGTAATCTCCACATTATCGGCCTCATTTTTTTTCACATTTCAAACAAAATATCAGGGTAGACTAAGGCTACAATCTCAATAAATACATCTAAGAACAGCCAGCCAAAGCACAGAAACGCTACCGCTGAAAGGCAGTAACCGATAAAGGTTATAATCCTCTTCTTACAGGATAAAGACATGCCAAATACCATTAGCCCAAAACCTAAAATAGAACCAAAAACACCAACAATTAAGGCGATTAACTGAATCATATATGAATCCTTGTTTGAGTTATGACTAAATTATAGCATTCCATGCTAAAATTAATTATGCCAAATATACTCGTAATACCTGATACGCACTTTGGTTATGCTTGCAAGAAAGCATTTAAAACCTTCTACGATACAATCAGAAAAATGGAAGCAGTTACTCCCTTCAGCCATGTAGTGCAAGTCGGAGATCTCTATGAACTCTACAATATCTCCAGATTTCCTAAATCCATGAACCTAACGACACCTGCTGAAGAGATAAAAATAGCGCGAGAATCTGCTGAAACCATGTGGGCCAATGTCAGAAGTATCTGTAAGAAAGCCAAGCTTTATCAGATAAAAGGCAATCATTGCAATAGGATACATAAACTTATAGTTGATAGACTTCCAGAATTATCAGACCTAATAGACTTTAATCACCTGTGGCATTTTAAAAGCGTACTCACACTAGATGATATTAGAGATGAACTCATTATCAAATGCGGCAAGTCCCAAGTCGTATTCATGCATGGCTACAAGACTAAGCTAGGCGATCACATGGCACATAACTTAGAGAATACAGCTTGCGGTCATAGTCATGCTGGAGGTACGGTTTTTAAACGCCATAAAGATAGAATCCTGTGGGAACTTAATGCAGGTTGTTTAGCAGACCTAGAAAGCAGACCGTTGCAATACACTCCGCAAAAGAAATACCACAAGCACATGAATGGCTTCGGAGTCATTGATGACTTTGGCCCTCGTTTCATTCCAATAATAAACGGTGATCTATGGATAAAGTGAGCCCTCTATGAAAGTCCCATCTAAAGTATGCCTGTTCGGAGACTGGATTAAGATCAAATACGTTGATCATATTGAAGCCCACGATAATGCCTTTCTCCACGGTGAATATTGCCCTGCTACCGATGTCATTCAAATCAGACTAGATGAGCCTGACTTCATGCACAAAGTGATTATCCATGAACTGACTCACGCTATGCTCATTAAATCTGGCTGGGCAGAAAAACTAGGGAACAAGACTGAAGAGGCTTTATGCTTCTTACTTGAGAACTTCGGCTCTATACTATGCTTTAAAGGCAAGAAAACAGTTAGATGGAAGAATATAAGCCATGCCAAAACTACTAAAAAATGACTATGCGGACAAGATTACGGTTTCTCAAATCGCAGGAAAAACACATTACCGCCTCCTATTCGATTCCCAAGTTATGCCGCTATGCCATAAAGATCCCCATGAAGACACCATTGTTTGCGGGGAGTTCTCGAAAGTCGATTGCCCTGTCTGCCTATATCTGCTACTCGGAGAAACCAATTTATGCGCGGACGATAATACCGTGGTGAATTGATCAATCTTTAAAACCTAAAAAAATATGCAGCAAAATAAGATACATTTCAGCGAAGTATTGCAGGAGTCTATTGAAGTAGGAGATAATAGAAGAACTACAGACTTAATTCATTACTCGAAAAAAGAACTGGAAATCATGGAAGTCCTTAAGAGAACATCTGATTCTACTGAAAGCTATCACTCTAAAGTCAGACTCATTCATGCCTTTAAAAAGCATTTAAAGGCTACTCTAAAGGACTGGCAAATCCTCTTCTATGACGAGCCTATCGGTCATACAAAGATCGAAAGAAAAGCTCCTGAACCAGTTACAAAGCCCACTATAGCGTCAATGCTATTCACAGACACACCGACAAAAAAGAAAGCACGAACAAGAAAGAAATAACAGAAAGGAAACGTCATGGGATTATTCACTGATAGTACCGTTGGAATGCTTGTCACTAAAGTTATCCAGTCCACTCCTTCTAGCTTAATCATCGAAGCTGAAGACGTAGTGAAAGGAGAGAGCTACTGCGTTGTTCCTTATAGCCTTTCCTCTATTGGCATATTGCCCTTTATTTATGATCGCATCAAAGTCGGAGAGTTCATTTCAGTGTTCGGTCAGCCCTCTAAACGAGCTAATAAGTTCAGATATAACTCTGATAAGAAAGTACTTCGCATTACTAAGCTTAGACTTCAGAATAGAAGACTGCCTTAAAGAGCTTCTACCGTATAGATTCTTACACGAATGCCAGCTTGGATAGTCCCTTGTGCCTGATAGCCTCCTTTGAAGAGCTTCTTTGCAAAGCCCTCTACAAAGCGAGAGTCCTGTATAAAGACTTTAGCGTTCTGGAGACTGTCGAGAGTACTCTTAATGAGATTGTCCAAGTCTGGCTTAGTAGCAGGAAATATCTCGTTCTTTTGGGATTGCTTACGCTCGAGATAGTAGGTGATTTGGAAGCCTAAGTAGCCGTCCATGGCCTTCTTAGGAGCATGAGGTTCCACGAACGCTCTAACCTGTTCTTGAAACTCTCTTGTTTCGTCCGATAACACGAATCTTCCACCAAAGGCTCTATAACTCTTTGGAACAGGAGCTATCGGGATAAATAGCTCCCAATTAGTTACGTTGATAAACTTGTCAATGTCCCATTTTTTAACCATGCTAGATTCTAATCTGTTTCCATACTTCCAGTAAACCTGAATTGCGTTCTACTGCCAATAAATCAAAAGCTTTAAGGTCAGTCTTTACTTGGACATGAGAAAGATCCTTGATCTTCCAGAAGCCTCCCCATTCAAGATCATACTTCTTTGCAAGCTCGCCAAGATAAGGCCAGTCTACTCCAGCGTCATAAGGTCGCTGAATGCCCTCTTGCTTAGGATCTTGATCAACGATGAAATCACAGGCCAATCCGTATTGGTGGAAGGATTGCCAGCCTCTTACTTGTGTCACCTGCTTGCCAGCTCGTGTTCTTCCCTGCTCATACAGGAAGTTCTGTCTGTAATGCGGCCTCCATGTTTCAAAGACATGAAGAGCTTGTCCTGTATGCGCTAGAAAATCCTTCTGCATGAGCTTTATTTTGTCTGCAAATGGTGGCCATAGAAAACTTAAGTCCTTTTCGATGACTGTAGACATATATTGACTCCTCTTATGTTTTGGTCTAATAAAGTTTAACCGATTGATTCTGACTATTAAATGGTTATTCTGTGGAGGGAATGGCGTTTGAAGTTCATCTGTACTACAGCCCAAGAAATTAAAGAAAAATACGAGAAAAATGGTCATGTAACTGGCCTCTTTAAAATGAGTGACAGTGACTACCACTCACTTAAATTCATTTCAAGTTCAGTCATAAAAGATGTGTTCTTTCACAGTCCTCTAAAAGCATGGAGCTACTTCAATAGCGAGCATACAGAGAAACCACTACTCAATAGAAGCGGAAGTCTAACACCACTAGGATTTGGTTCAGCATTCCATGCACTCATACTAGAGCCAAAGCAGTTTCACGCTAACTTTGCAATGACTCCAAAGCACATTACTGGCAAAGCAAAGCTTAAGTTTTTAGAAGAGAATAACGGTAAGGTCATTCTTTCCAGTAGAGATTCATTCCTGCTAACTATCATGGAGAAGAATTTGATCATGATGAATAGCAATTGGAATCATTTGACTTCTGAAGGCTTTGCTGAACTTGCTTGCTTCTGGAAATGTCCGGCTTCTGGACTGCAATGCAAAGCTAAGTTTGACTGGTATAATCCTAATTTTGGTATCGTCGATCTTAAAACCACAAGCGCCATAGCAAATAGGGAGGGTATGTATAATGCGATTAAGGACTTCGGATATGACTTTCAGGCTTTGCACTATCTTCAAGGTCTACGCTCTACTCTTCCTAATAGCCTTACAGGTTTTGCATTTTGTTTTGTTGAAAAACTTGAGCCGTGGGATTCAAATACTTGCCTCTATACACGCGATAATGAGAAGTGGCTCATGGAGTCCTATATTGAACTCATGCAAAGACTCTCATGGTGTCTCAAAAACAATAGATTCTTAGGACACAATAACCACTCAATAGAGTTTGGACTACCTTTTAGGAACATCGAAGCTTGGGCACAACACCAAGACTTCAAAGAACGATAAGGAGACAATATGGAAGTACTACAGGAACCTAAACAGACAGCATTCAAAATGAGCGAGTCAATCGATCAGCTTGCAGCAGCACTAGCCTTAGCACAGTCTGAGCTGAAACCAGCAAAGTTTGACTGCGTTAACCCACACTTTAAATCTAAATACGCATCTCTTGCCAGCGTATTGGATGCGGCAAAGCCCTTGCACAAACATGGGCTTGCTGTCATTCAGCTTCCTACTGGAGCTGATGGACTCGTTACCATTCTAGCCCATAAGTCCGGTCAGTATGTCTCTTGCGAGTTCCACATTAAGCCATCAAGAATGGATGCCCATGGCATAGGATCGACACTCACCTATTTGAAGCGTTACTGCTATTCAGCCGTGACTGGAATTTGTGCTGATGAGGATGACGATGGAAATGAAGCTACTGGACTCGGTAGCAAACCAAAGGCTACTGCCCAGAGAAGTCCTTCCCTACCTGCTGCCTCCAAAGCTGAATCAGCTATTACCGATGAAATGACAATGAATATCCGTAAGACTCTCTATAAGATCGGATACTCCTCTGAAGCGGCTCTAACGGAAGCGCTTGGCTTTTGGCCTCCAGCAAATGACGAGCAATGGAAAGAAGCTGCAAAGCTTGCAAAAGTGAAGGTGTAATATGGTTTTAGAGAACGTACTAAAAGAACTTGATAGCCTTATTCGTCAATTATTTGACATGCACTTTACTACAAACCAAGTAGAGCTCATCTACATGATAGATCAGCTCACTGAACTTAAAAGAAAGATTATAGGACTTCCAGAAAGGAGTATTTAACTATGAATCAGTTATTTTTAATCGGACGTGTCTACAGGGAACCTAAACGCTACGAGAAAGAAGGTAGAGCTTCTGCCATGTTTACAGTAGCCACTTCAGAGAAGACAGGAGAGAAGGATGAATTGGGTAAGGATAAGTATAAGACAAGTTACGTTGGAGTATCAGCATTCGGACATGCAGCAAACCACATTCTTAAGCACTGGAAAGAAGGCGCTGAGTTTTATATTGAGGCTACCGTGGCTGATTATAAAAAAGCAGATGGAACGTATAAGACTGGAGTCACAGCTAAAAGAATTGAGATTCTATCAACTGAACCCCGTGGCAAAGTATCTAGTCCGGTATCAGGCACAAAAAAACTGGAAAAACCAGCAGTAGATGACTTAGACGGCATTCCCTTTTAAATGACTATCAAAAGAAAACAACCAGAGGATCGCGTCTATACTTTCATTGAGCTAAAGGAACTCCTAGATCAATTTGAAAGTGATGCCTTCTCTCTGCTGAAAGAAAGCAAAGGAGGCTCTACAGATTGGGGAAAGTCTGTAGGGCAAATAGAACTCATACAAAAACTTAAAGACTGGCTGGAGATACAATAATGCCCATAGTAACTATCAACTTTAAACTTCCAGAAGAGAACCCAGAGTACAGAACAGCTACCAAAGCCACTGACATGTCGATAGCTCTCTACGAAATTGCAAATATTTTTAGAAGCACATTAAAACATAGAGATGATAATGTTAGCGCTGTCTGGTATGACGGTTTTGAAAAGGCTTCTGATATATTCTGGGAAGTCATGAAAGAGCATGACATAGATCCATACTAAGATAAAGATTGACATTAGATGATAATGTGTGAGTATTAAAGCATTAACCCTAACAGGAGATATTATCATGAAGAAAGCAACACCAAAAAAGACTAAGCCAGTCGCTAAGAAACCAGTTAAAAAAGTTAACAAGAAATAACTTCGGGTTGAATTGGCTAAACAGGCTCTCTGATGGGAGCCTTTTTTATTGGAGAAAAAAGTGAATGGCTTGGATTTGTTTAGTGGTATCGCCGGAAATTCGCTCGGACTTAGAAAATACATCAACACCGTTGCCTATTGTGAGCAAGACAGACACGCGCAAGCTGTTTTGCTTTCCCGAATGTACGACGGGAGTTTGTCTCACGCGCCAATCTGGGACGACGTTACAACCCTCACTGGAGATATGCTCCCCAAAATCGTCATCATTGTCGCAGGATTCCCCTGCCAAGATATTTCAGTGGCCGGAAAAGGAGCAGGAATCGCAGAAGGAACACGCTCTGGACTCTTCCATCAAATCATGCGTCTTACAGACGAACTTAAACCTAGATATCTGTTTCTCGAAAATGTCCCAGCAATTAGAACCAGAGGACTTAACATCGTTTTACAAGAACTTACCCAAAGAGGGTATGATTGTCGGTGGACGATGTTATCGGCTGCCGAAGTCGGAGCGAAGCACAAAAGAGAAAGGTGGTTTATGCTCGCCCACCGGAGAGATGAGAGTCAAAGAGATGTGGCCGACGCC
>Ga0129333_10006150_pt1 | contig 11348 bp, 12 predicted proteins | sample CPB6_08_DNA_FD_94474 | JGI IMG/M metagenome (GOLD analysis project Ga0129333, IMG submission 94474) | Freshwater to marine salinity gradient microbial communities from Chesapeake Bay, USA - CPBay_Sum_0.6_0.8_DNA | ecosystem: Environmental > Aquatic > Marine > Coastal | place: USA: Chesapeake...
AGGGAAGGTACCGGTGCTCCTCGACGATCAGGCCCGCAGCGTCGAGGAGCCACCAGCACAGCACCGGCGCCGACATCGGGACGGCGTCGACGGTGTCCCGACCCGACTGCAGGCCCTCGACCACCACCGTCGACCCCTCGGCGTCGGCGAGCACACGGGCCACGCTGCAGCGCCGGTCGGGCACCTGCAGGAACGCCTGCACCTCGAACGCCGCGACGGCGTCGCGGCCCACCGCCAGCGGCGTGCCGTCGAGCCCGACGAGCACGGCATCGGGTGCGTAGCAAGTGGTGACGTGGGCGGTCGGGTCGCTCGAACGCGACGACGCCCAACGTTCGGCGATGTCACGGGGATCGGGCACGGGACGACGGTACCGTCGTCGGCATGGTCGGACGAACGCCACGGTGGGACCCGGCGCAGTACCTGCGGTTCGGCGACGAACGCGCCCGACCCTTCACCGACCTCGTCGCTCGCGTCGACGTCACCGACGTGCGGAGGGTCGTCGACCTCGGCTGCGGGCCGGGGACGCTCACCGCCGGGTTGTGCGACCGTTGGCCTGAGGCCGACGTCGTGGGTGTCGACACCTCGCCCGAGATGATCGCCGCCGCACGGCCGCGCGGCCACGGACGCCTGCGGTTCGTCGAGGGGGACCTCCGCACCTGGCGGCCCGACGCACCCGTCGACGTCGTCGTCTCGAACGCCACCCTGCAATGGGTGCCCGACCACGACCGCCTGCTCGGCGACCTCGTCGGGCTGCTCCGCCCGGGCGGCGAGCTCGCGTTCCAGGTCCCGGGCAACTTCGACGCACCGAGCCACCGTTGCATCGAGGAGACCGTCACCTCGGCGCGCTGGCGCGACCTCGTCGACCCGGCGGTCCTCGACCGTCCCCGGTCCCACGACGCCGACCACTACCTGCGCCTGCTCGTCGGTGCAGGCTGGGCGGTCGACGCCTGGGAGACCACCTACCTGCACGTGCTCCACGGCGAACGCCCCGTGCTCGAGTGGGTGCGCGGCACCGCGCTGCGTCCCGTCCTCGCCGCACTCGACGCCGCCGCCCACGATGCGTTCTGCGACGACCTCGCCGCCCGACTCGCTACGGCGTATCCGGCCCGCGACGGTCGGACCGTGCTCCCGTTCCGCCGGATCTTCGTCGTCGCACGTTCGGCCGGCGGCTGAGCGCACTACCGTGCGCAGCGCACGGTCGGCGGGGTACCGGCCGCAGGATCAGGGGGGCACCATGGGTCGTCTCGACGGCAAGGTCGCAGTCATCACGGGCGGGGCGAGCGGTATCGGCGCTGCGACAGCGGAGCTGTTCGTCACCGAGGGCGCGAAGGTCGTCATCGGCGACATGCAGGCGGCCGCCGGCGCCGACGTCGTCAACCGCCTCGGCAAGGACTGCGTCTACGTGCGCTGCGACGTGTCCAAGGAGGACGAGGTCGCGGGCATGATCGACGAGGCGATCCGCGAGTTCGGTGCGATCGACGTGCTGTTCAACAACGCCGGGTTCGGCGGGGCGATCGGGCCGATCGAGTCGATCTCGGAGGCCGACTTCGACCTCACGTTCGACGTGCTCCTCAAGGGCGTGTTCTTCGGCATGAAGCACGCCGCACCGCACATGAAGCGGCAGGGTTCCGGGTCGATCATCTCGACGGCGTCCGTCGCCGGTCTGCGCACGGGCAACGCCGGGCACCTCTACAACGTGGCGAAGGCCGGGGTCATCCACCTGACCACGTCGGTCGCGAACGAGCTCGCCGAGGAGAACGTGCGGGTGAACTGCATCTGCCCCGGGTTCATCGCCACCCCGCTCGCGGCGGGTCGACCCATCGAGTACAAGGGCCGGGAGGCCGCCGAACGACGCGTCGAGAAGATGCGCGACGTCGGCAGTGAGGCGCAGCCGATGAAGCGCATCGGTGAACCGATGGACATCGCCCAGGCGGCGTTGTTCTTCGCCTCCGACGACTCGCAGTGGGTGACCGGGCACGCCATGGTCGTCGACGGCGGGTTCTGCACCGGCAAGCCGTGGCGTCGCCAACCCGACGTGTGGACCGAGGCGAAGCCGATCCGGGTCTACCGCCCCGAGGGGCGCTGACCCCGGGCGCCGTGGGCGCACCGCTGCACGAGCGCCTCGCGCTCGCCGCACTCGACGGCGACCGGTTCGAAGGCGCGCCCGAACCGGGACGCCGGCACGTGTTCGGCGGGCTCGTCGTCGCGCAGGCACTCGCCGCGGCGTGCCGGACCGTCGGCGACCACCGCCACGTCCACTCGCTGCACGCGTCGTTCGTGCGCACCGGACGGTTCGACGAACCGCTCGTGCATCACGTCGAACGCACCCGCGACGGCGCGTCGTTCGCGACCCGGCGGGTCGTCGTGCGCCAGCCGTCCACCGATCCGGTGCTCGTGCTCACCGCGTCGTTCCACGACGACGAGGACGGGGACGAGTACCAACCGCCCGTCGACCTCGCCGGGCTGCCACGGCCCGAGGACCTGCCGCCGGGTCGCTACGACGGTGACGTCGTCGACTGTCGTGACATCCCGCCCGTCGGCGGGCCGCCGTACGAACGGCGCATGTGGTTCCGGGTACGAGGCGATCTCGGTGACGCTCCGCTCACCCACGTGCTCGCACTCGCCTACGCGTCGGACAACGGGCCGACGCGCGCGGCCCGAGAACCGCAGGCGCACCTGCCCGACCGGGCGTCGCAGCAGTCGCTCTCCCTCGACCACGCCGTGTGGTTCCTGCGTCCGGCACGGGCGGACCGTTGGCTGCTGTCGACGCTGCGCGCCGTCTCCACCGGCCGCTCACGCGGGCTCGTGCACGGGACCGTGCACACCGCCGACGGTGTGCTCGTCGCCGCGCTCACCCAGGAGGCGCTCCAGCGGCTCGGCCCGACGGGGGATCAGCCCCGGTAGGTGGCGGCGACGGCGGCGAGACGATCGAGTTCGCGGCGCACCTCGTCGAGGTCCGGCGTGCTCAACGACCACACCACCTCGTCGACACCGGCCGCCGCGTACTCCTCGAGCAGCGGGGCGACGTCCTTGCCGGGGCGGATGTCCCAGCGCAACGAGATCTCGATGTCGGCGCGCGACCGACCGACTGCGGCGAGCTCCTCGTCGAGGGTGACGAGACGGGTCCGCAACCCTTCCGGCGACGGGCCGAGCGGGTGCCAACCCTGCGCGAACCGGGCGACCCGCCGCAACGCCGGCCGCCGGTTCCCGCCGATGACGACGGGCAACGGCGTCTGCGTCGGCTTCGGTGCCACGTGCGCCCCGCCGACCCGCAACCACCGTCCCTCGAACGCCGGCTCGTCCTCGGTCCACAGCGCACGCATCAGACCGATCGCCTCGTCGGTCCACGCACCACGATCGGCGTAGTCGACGCTCGCGACCTGGGCGTGCTCCGCCTCGAGGCTGCCCACACCCAGCCCGGCGATCACCCGACCGCCCGACAGGACGTCGAGCGTCGCGAGCGACTTCGCGAGACCGAACGGGTTGCAGTACGGCAGGACGAGGACCGACGTGCCGAGCCTGACCTTCGAGGTGCGCGCCGCCACCCAGGTGAGCAACGTCAACGCGTCGAAGTAGTCGCCCGCCCCGAGCCGGTCACGCACGTATCCGATGTTGAGCAGATGGTGGTTCACCCACAGCGAGTCGAACCCGCGCTCCTCGGCTGCAGGGCCGAGCGCGACGAGCCCCTCGACGTCGGCGATACCCCAGTTGTTCGGGATCGTGTAACCGAACCGCACGGTTCCTCCTCTCACCTGCCCGGTGCGCCGTGGCGCATCGGACCCGCCGGATAGGCGACGAACATCGACACGGCGAGCACCAGCATCAGGACCAGCGCCACCACCCACGAGGCACGGAACGCGTCGAGCCACGCGGCCGGTGGGCGTTCACGGCCAGCGATCGCCGCACCGACCGCGATGCCGACCGCGGTCGCGAGCTGGAACACCGTGGTGCGGCCTGCTCCGGCCATCCCGAAGCGGTGCGGCGGGACGTCCCGCATGGCCGCGCCGACGATGAGCGAGAACCCGTTCGCCGAACAGACGCCGAGCAGCAGGCCCGGCACGAGCACCCCGGCGACGAACGACGGCGTGAGTCCGGTGAAGAGCAGGTGCGCAGTCATCCCCGCCGCACCCGACACACCGCACAGCACGAGCAGCGGACGGGCGCCGAACCGGTCGGCGATCCGCCCCGAGATCGGGGCGAGCAGCGCGGACAGCAGCGGACTCGGCGCGATCGCGAACCCGGCCTCGAGCACCGACCACCCCCACACCCGCTGCAGGTACGTGGGCAACAGCACCAGCCAATCGAAGAACGCCACCGCGAACACGAAGGCGGCGAAGTTCGCGGCCGCGTACGAACGCAGACGGAACAGACCGAGATCGAACAACGGCACCGGATGGCGCAACGAACGCCACAGGAAGAAGGCCATGCACGCGACACCCGCGACGAGGGTGCCGATGATCACCGGCGACGCCCAGCCCGACGACTCCGCCCGGGTGATCGCGAGGATCAGGCAGCCGACGGCGAGCGACGCGAACGGCACGGCGACCTTGTCGGTGCGCGCCGCCTCGGCGGCCTTCGGCGGGCGCGGCAGGTACCGCAGACCGACGACCACCGCCACGAGTGCGACGGGCACGTTGATGAGGAACACCGCCCGCCAGCCGAACGCCTGCACGAGCACCGACCCGAGCGACGGTCCGATGGCAGCGGCGAGCCCGCTCGTCGCACCCCACACGCCGACCGCCGTCTGGCGGCGGCGGGGCGGGAACGCGTCGAGCACCAGCGCGAGACCCGACGGGAACAGCAGCGCCCCACCCGCCGACTGCAGCACCCGCGACGCGATGACGAGCTCCGCCGTCGGTGCGAGCCCCGACCCGGCCGAACCGGCGGCGAACACGAGGAGCCCGGTGAGGAACACCGGCCGGCGGCCGACACGGTCGGCGAGCGAACCGGCGAGCAGCAGCAGGGCGGCGACGCCGATGTTGTACGCCGTGAAGATCCACGACAGCGTCGCCGGCGACGACGACGGGAAGGCCTCCCGGATACGGGGGAACGCCACCGAGATGATCGTGATCTCGAGCGCCACCATGAACCCGGCGGTCGCGGCGATCACGAGCGTGAGCCACGCCCTGGCGTCGACCTCGTCAGTCGTCGCGACGCCGGGGGTCGTCACTCCGGTGCGACCGATTGCGTCGTCTCCCGCAGCACGCGCTTCAGCACCTTGCCCGACGGGTTCCGGGGGATGACGTCGGTGAAGGCGACGGCCTTCGGCATCTTGAACCGGCCGAGCTTGCCGTCGCACCAGGCGATCACGTCCGCCTCGGTGAGGGCGTCGTCGGCACGGACCACGACGGCGAGCGGGGATTCCCCCCACTTCGCGGACGGGATGCCGATCACCGCGACCTCCTTCACGCCGGGGTGCCCGAGGATCACGTTCTCGACCTCCGCCGGGTACACGTTCTCGCCGCCGGAGATCAGCATGTCCTTGATGCGGTCCTGCACGAAGACGAAGCCGTCGGCGTCCATCACCCCGGCGTCGCCGGTGCGCAGCCACGTGGAACCGTCGGCCGGGTCCTTCCACAGCGTCTCCGCCGTCGCCTCCGGGCGGTTCCAGTACTCCTTCATCAGGTGCGGGCCCCGCAGGAGGATCTCGCCCTGCACCATCGGCGGCAGGTCGACGAGGTCGGGTCCGACCACGCGGGCGTCGGAGAGGAAGTAGCCCCGACCCGCCGTGCCCGGTCGTTCGACCGACTGCTCTGCGGTCGACGCGGTGCCGATGCCGTAGCTCTCGGTCAGCCCGTAGAGCTGCCACAGCGGGATACCCATGTCGGTGTACGCCTGGATCGAGGTCACCGGCACCGGCGCCGCACCCGACATCGCCCACCGCAGGTGCTCGTGCCGCGGCTTCACCTCGTCGACGATGTCGAGCATGAACGTGAGCATCGCCGGGACGAGCAACGTGCCGGTGATGCGCTCCTCGTCGATGACCTTCCACGCCACGTAGGGATCGAACTCCCGCAGGATCACGTTCGTCGCACCGAGGTGCACCATCGCCTGTGCCGGGTACAGCGCGCCGATGTGGAACATCGGGAGGCACACCTGGTAGCGGTCGCCGTTGCGGACGTCGAAGGTGAGCGCACCGTTGACCGACGACCAGTAGCCGCTCGCCTGCGTGTGCACCGCACCCTTCGGCAGGCCCGTCGTGCCCGACGTGTACATGATGTGGAGCAGGTCGCCGTCCTCGGCGAGGATCCGCGGCTCGTCCCCCGACGCAGCGGCGAGGACGTCCTCGTAGCCCTGGGCGAACCCGAGACGGGCCTTCGTGCCGATCTGGATCCAGTGCCGCAGCGCCGTGCCGTCACCGCGGCCGTGCAGATCCTCGACGGTGGCCGTGAAGTCGTCGTCGAAGAGCAGCGCCGTCGCACCCGAGTCGTTGAGGATGAACGCCAACTCGTCGGGGACGAGCCGCCAGTTCAGCGGGACGACGACGATGCCGAGCTTGGCGCACCCGAAGAACGCCTCGAGGAACTCCGGCCCGTTCTTCGCGAGGACGCCGACCCGGTCACCGGTGCGGACACCGAGACGGACCAGCGCGTCACCGATCCGGTTGGCGCGCTCGTTGGTCTCCCGATAGGTGAACCGGCGACCGCTCGCGACGTCGACGACACCCTCCATCGTCGGGTTCTGGCGGGCGCGGCGGGTGAGGATCTCTCCGACGTTGACCTTCATGGCCGGACATTCTGCCGCAGCGTCACCCGGGCGAGGGAGCCGGCGCCGCGGCGAGCCTCCCGTCGCCGACCGCACCGTCGAGCACGGCACGGGCGAACGCCCACAGTTCCGGCGCAGCGTCACCGATCGGTGCGTTCACCTCGACGACCCGACCGAGGTGCACGTCGTGGTCCCGCCAGGTCCGTCCGCCCGAGAGCGCGTTCAGCAGAACCGGCTGCAACCGGTCGACTGCGAAGGCGAAGCGGGCCTCGGGGGTCGCGCGCTCCTCGTACTCCTCCCACAGGGCGCGCAGACGGTCGGCCTCGGCGTCGGGCAGCAGGCCGAAGATGCGATCGGCGGCGGCCGCCTCGGCCCGGGCCTTGTCGGCCATCGCCGCGGTGTCGTAGACGAGCACGTCACCGGCGTCGATCTCGACGACGTCGTGCACGAGCAGCATTTCCACCACACGGGTGACGTCGACGTCCTCGGCGGCGTGCGGTGCGAGCAGCAGGGCGAACAGTGCGAGGTGCCAGCTGTGCTCCGCCGAGTTCTCCGGCCGCGACGCGTCGACGAGGAGGCTCCGGCGGTGCACCCGCTTCAACGCGTCGAGTTCGACGAGGAACCGCACCCGGGCGGCGAGCGATTCACCCCCGGCGGCGCGCGCCGCGTCGACGACCCCGTCGAGGTGCGGATGACCGTCGTGGGGGGAGACCGTGCTCACAACTTCCCCGGTCCGATCCACGGCGGTGCGCCGGGTGGCTCCTCCGCGAGCTCGTCGAGCAGGGTCGCCGGGTGTCCGGTGACCCGCAGGCGCGCGAGGTGCCGGTGCTTCACGAACCCGTCGTCCTCCGTGCGGCGCAGGAACGCGAGCAGATCACCGAAGAACCCGTCGACGTCGAGCAACCCCACGGGCTTGTCGTGCAGACCGAGCTGCGCCCAGGTCAGCGTCTCGAACAGTTCGTCGAGGGTGCCGACACCGCCCGGCATCGCCACGAACGCGTCGGCGAGGTCGTACATGAGCGCCTTGCGTTCGTGCATCGTCGCCGTGTGGTGCAGTTCCGTCACCCGGTCGTGCGCCACCTCTCGGGAGAACAGACCGGTCGGGATCACGCCGGTGACCGAACCACCCGCGTCGAGCACGGCGTCCGCCACCACGCCCATGAGCCCGACGGCACCACCGCCGTAGACGAGGCCGATGCCCCGGCCGGCGAGCTCGGCGCCCATCGCCCGTGCCGCCTCGACGTAGACGTCGCCCCGTCCCGGGCTCGACCCGCAGAACACGCACACCCGACGCAGCTCCGGCACGGGCCGAGGCTAGCGAGGCCCGGCGCCGACCTCGGGCGGTACAGTCCGCGCCGTGGGACACGACCACGATCACCACCACGACGACCACCACCACGACCACGGTCACGACGGCCACGACCACAGTGACGTGCCGCCGCCGCTCGCCCTCCGGGTGAAGGCGTTGCAGAGCGTGCTCGCCGCCAAGGGCATCGTCACCGAGGCGACCGTCGACCGCATCGTCGACGCGTACGAGCACCGCATCGGCCCACACCTCGGTGCGGGGGTGATCGCCAGGGCGTGGATCGACCCGGCCTTCCGTACGCGTCTGCTCGACGACGGCACCGAGGCCGCACGTGAGCACGGGATCCGGGGCCTCGACCCGGGCGTCCGTCTCGTCGTCGTGGAGAACACCCCCGAGGTGCACAACGTCGTCGTCTGCACCCTCTGTTCGTGCTATCCGCTCCAGCTGCTCGGCCTCCCGCCCGTCTGGTACAAGTCGGCGCCGTACCGGGCACGGGTCGTGCAGGACCCCCGCGGCGTCCTCGCCGAGTTCGGCACCGAGGTCGCCGACGACGTCGAGGTGCGTGTGTGGGACTCGAACTCCGAGGTCCGCTACCTCGTCCTCCCCGAACGGCCTGCCGGCACCGACGGTCTCGACGAGACGGCCCTCGCCGCCCTCGTCGGCCGCAATGCGATGGTCGGCGTCGAACGGGTCCGCCCACCCGCCGACACGGTGGCGTCGTGAACCGCATCCACGACCTCGGCGGGATGCACGGGTTCGGACCCGTCGACGCCGAACCGGAACACCTCGAACCGCCGTTCCACGAACCGTGGGAGGGCACGGCGTGCGCGCTCATGCTGGGCACCCTCCGGCTCGGTCGGTGGAGCCTCGACCGGTTCCGCCACACCATCGAGACCCAGGCGCCGCTCGACTACCTGCGGCGCAGCTACTTCGAGAAGTGGTTCGAGGCCGTCTGCGCCCTCGCCGTCGCTGAAGGTCTCGTCACCGAGGACGAGCTGCGCACCGGCGTCGCCGACACCCCGGTCCGTGCCCGTGATGACCGGTGGACCCCTGTGTTCGCCACCGACCGTGCCCCGACGTGGTCGGCCGGCGACCGGGTCCGGGCCGTGGTGCGCAACCCCGCCGGGCACACCAGGCAACCCCGTTACGTGCGCGGCCGGATCGGCACCGTCGTCCGGGTCGCAGGCGTGGATCCGCTGCCCGAGGCAGCGGCCGAGGACCGGTGCGAACCCGGCCACACGTACCTCGTCCGCTTCGAGGCGGCCGACCTGTGGGGGCCGGACGCCACCGGGCGGGACGCCGTGTACATCGAACTGTGGGACGAGCACCTGGAGGCGGCGTGACGGCCCCGACGGTCGGTCCGCTGCCCGACCTCCCCGTCGGCCTGCCCGGCGACGAGGACGGCCCCGTCTTCGCCGAGGCCTGGCACGCCGAGGCCGTGGCGCTCACCATCGGGCTCGTCGAGGCCGGCGCGTTCACCTGGGCGGCGTGGACCGAGGCCCTCGCCGCAGCGATCGCGGAGGCCCGGGCAGCAGGCGACCGCGATCTTGGCGACACGTACTACGAGCACTGGGTGCGGGCGCTCGAGGACCTCTGCGGGCGCACCGGCGTCGCCCCCGACGCCGAGGTCGACCGCTACGCCGATGCGTGGCGGGCCGCCTACCTGCGGACCCCGCACGGCCTACCCGTCGTGCTCGAACCGCTCGACGGCTGAGCTCGCGACGGCGGAGAGTTTCCGCCCCCCCGACGCCCACGGGTAGCGTTGCCGCCCATGTCGGACCATCCCCTCCGGGAGCGCCTCGCCGAGCTCAACAAGCGCAAGGAGGAAGCGCTCCACGCCGGGCCCGAACGGGCCGTGCAGCGTCAGCACGAGAAGGGCAAGATGCTCGCCCGCGAGCGCATCGAGTACCTCCTCGACCCGGGCAGCTTCCACGAGCTCGACATGTTGGCCCGCAGCCGTGCCGAGGGCGCGACGGAGCGTCCCTACACCGACGGTGTGATCACCGGGTGGGGCACGGTCGACGGTCGCAAGGTGTTCGTGTTCTCCCAGGACTTCACCGTGTTCGGCGGTGCACTCGGCGAGGTGTTCGCCGAGAAGATCCAGAAGGTCATGGACATGGCCCTCTCGGTCGGCGCGCCGATGATCGGCCTAAACGACGGCGCCGGCGCCCGCATCCAGGAGGGTGTGATTTCCCTCGACGGGTACGGCGGCATCTTCAAGCGGAACGTGCTGTCGTCGGGCGTGATCCCCCAGATCTCGGTGATCCTCGGCCCGTGCGCCGGCGGTGCCGTGTACTCGCCCGCGATGACCGACTTCATCTTCATGGTGCGTGAGAAGTCGCACATGTTCATCACCGGCCCCGACGTCGTGAAGACGGTCACCGGCGAGGAGGTCACCCTCGAGGAGCTCGGCGGTGCCGGGTCGCACGCCTCGAAGTCGGGTGTCGCCACCTTCGTCGCCGAGAGCGAGCAGCAGGTCCTCGACGACGTCAAGGAACTCCTGTCCTACCTCCCCCAGAACAACCTCGACGACGCCCCGCGGACGCCGTCGAGCGACGACCCCGAGCGGCTCTGCCCGGAACTGCTCGACCTGATCCCGGCATCGTCGAACCAGCCGTACGACATGAAGAAGGTCATCGCGGCGGTCGTCGACGACGGGGACTTCTTCGAGTACTTCCCGAGCTGGGCGCGCAACATCGTGTGCGGGTTCGCCCGCATCGACGGTCGCACCGTCGGTGTGGTCGGCAACCAGCCGATGATGCTCGCCGGCGTGCTCGACATCGAGTCGTCGGAGAAGGCGGCGCGGTTCGTGCGCACGTGCGACGCCTTCAACATCCCGCTGCTCACCTTCGTCGACGTGCCCGGCTTCCTGCCCGGCGTCGACCAGGAGTACGGCGGGATCATCCGCCACGGCGCGAAGCTCCTCTACGCCTACTGCGAGGCCACGGTGCCCCGCATCCAGGTCATCACCCGCAAGGCGTACGGCGGCGCCTACGTCGTCATGGACTCCAAGGCCGTCGGCTCCGACCTGGCATTCGCGTGGCCGTCCGCCGAACTCGCGGTCATGGGTCCCCAGGGCGCGGTCGAGATCACCAAGCGGGCGGAGATCGCCGAGGCGGCGGACCCCGTCGCCCGCAAGGCTGAACTCGTCGAGGAGTACACCGAGAAGTTCGCGAACCCCTACATCGCAGCGGAACGCGGGTACGTCGACGATGTGATCGACCCGGCGGAGACCCGCCGCAAGGTCGTCGCCGGGTTCGCGATGCTCGACACGAAGCGCATCGAGGTGCCGCGCCGCAAGCACGGGAACGTGCCGCTGTGAGCGGCCCGGAGATCA
>Ga0129333_10006151_pt1 | contig 11347 bp, 12 predicted proteins | sample CPB6_08_DNA_FD_94474 | JGI IMG/M metagenome (GOLD analysis project Ga0129333, IMG submission 94474) | Freshwater to marine salinity gradient microbial communities from Chesapeake Bay, USA - CPBay_Sum_0.6_0.8_DNA | ecosystem: Environmental > Aquatic > Marine > Coastal | place: USA: Chesapeake...
GCGGATGATCGACAGACCGAGGCCCGTCGAACTCGACGGCTGCGTCGCCGCGGCGTCGAGTCCCACCCCGTCGTCGCGCACCGTCAGCGCGAGACGATCGGGCTGCACCCGCAACGTGATGTCGACGACGCCCTCGGCCGCCCCGGCCGGATAGCCGTGGGACACCGCGTTCTGCACGAGCTCGGTGAGCACGAGTGCGAGGGGCGTGGCGATCTCGGCGGGCAGTGCGACCGGGTCGGCGTCGAGACGGAACCGCACCGGGGTCGTCACCGACTCCTCGGCCATCCGCACGATCGGCCGGGCGATCTCGCCGAAGGACACGTCGTCACCGGCCTCGAGCGCGAGCGTCTCGTGCACCACGGCGATCGACGCGATCCGCCGGACCGAGTCCTCGATCGCCGCCCGAGCCTCGGGTGAGGAGACGCGGCGTGCCTGCAACCGCAGCAACGACGAGATCGTCTGCAGGTTGTTCTTCACCCGGTGGTGGATCTCCCGGATGTAGGTGTCCTTCGAGACGAGCAACCGGTCGAGGCGACGCACGGCCGACACGTCACGCACGAGCAGCAGACTCCCACCGGGGTCCCCGTCGTCGAGGAGGGGCAGGCAGTGCACCTCGACATGGGTGTTCATCCCCCGGGTGAGCTCGGTCGCCTGCGGGCGTGCCGTCGTCGTCGCCGCCCGCACCACACCGTCGTCGAGGCCGAGCTGCGCGAGCGACCGTCCCTCGACCTGGGCGAGCACACCGAGGCGGTGCAGCGCCGAGTTCGCGTTCGGTGAGCCGTAGGTGACCCGACCCTCGCGGTCGAGGACGAGGACGCCGTCGCCGACCCGGGGGCCGGCGTCGATCGGCACGTCGCCGTGCGGATAGGGGAAGGAGCCGGCGGCGATCATCGCCACGAACCTGTCGAACACGCCGAGATACGCCTTCTCGAGACCACCGACCCGACGACCGCCCTCCGACGGCGACTCGGCGACGAGCACGGCGACCACCGCACCGGCACGTCGGACGGGCACGGCGACCACCCGGCGCGGTTCGTCGGGGCCGCCCTCCTCGCCGGTCGACGTGTACCCGTCGACGAGCGTGCGTTCCACGAGCGGACGCTCCACCAGCGGCAGCGTCCGGCCGACGAGGTCGGCGTGGTTCACGGTCCGGCTCGTCGACGGTCGGACCTGGCCGAGCACGACGAGGCCGCCGTCACGCTCCGGCGCGACGAGCAGGAGATCGGAGAACGACAGGTCGGCGAGGAGCGCCCACCCGGCGACGAGCCGCTGCAGGTGCTCGATGTCGTCCTCGCCGAGTGTGCTGTGCACCCGGGCGAGCTCGGCGAGGCTGAACACGGTGACGAGCCTACGTGCGCCCGCTCAGTCGAGGACGAGCCCGCCGAGCGCCACGAGCCCACCGACGTCGGTGACGTCACCCGACGCGGTGTCGTCGCCGTCGAGACGCGGCAGGCGCACCAGCTTCGGGGCGAGCGCGGCGAGTTCCTCTGCGACCCGGTGCTGGCGTGCCGCGACGACACGCTCGTCCGCGAAGGACGAACCGGCCACGGCGAGCATCCGGGCGGTCGCTGCGACGTCGTCCCCGGGCGCCGCACCGAGCCGGGCCGCCAACAGGTCGGCGTGGCGGCCGAGGGTGCGGGCCGCCTCCTTCGCAGCGGGGTCGAGCACGGTGCGTTCGGCCATCCGGTTGCACACGACGGTGTCGACCGCGAGCCCCCGTTCACCGAGCGCCCCGACGAGCGCCGCCGCTTCCGCCGCCGGGCCGTCCTCGGCGGTCGTCACCACCACGAACGACGTCGACCCGTCCCGCAGCGTCGCCTCGATCTCGGCGGTCCGGCGGACGAGCCCCTCCTCGAGGGTGGCGAGGCGGGTGAAGAACTCGGTGACGTCCGCGACGAAGCGCGCCCCGAGGAGCCGGTCGGCGACGAGCCGGAACGGGCGCGCCGCCGCCGACCGTCCGGCCGGCACGAGCCAGCGCAGTAGGCGGGACGAGAAGAACTCGGCGGTGCGGCGCGGCGCGTCGAGCACGTCGAGCGCCGAACGGCTCGGCGGCGTGTCGACGACCACCACGTCGTAGCGACCCGACGCCCGCAGGTCGTGGAGGCGTTCGAGGGCCAGGTAGTCGTGGCTGTGGGCGAACCGCGACGTGACCGTGCGGTACAGCGGGTTCGCGAGCAGCGCGTCCGCCGTCGCGACGTCGGGTGCGTTGCGGCGCACCAGGTCCTCCCACGACGCGACGGTGTCGAGCATCGCTGCGGCGAGGGTCCCGCGCGGGGGCTCGGGGAACCGCCCGGGGTCGACGACGGTCTCGGCGTTGCCGATCGTGCTGATGCCGAGCGCGTCGGCGAGCCGGCGGGCCGGGTCGACCGTGACGACGAGAACGCGTGCGTCGCGTCGCGCGGCCGTGGCGGCGGCGATCGCCGCGGCGACCGTCGTCTTGCCGACCCCGCCGGGCCCGCAGACGAGGACGACCGACGCGTCGGTCACCACGCACCCTCGATCACGAGGTCGGCGAGCACCCCGGTGGCACGGGCACCCGGCGGGTGGTCGACGAGTTCGGGGAAGGTGTGGCGGGCCACGCCCTCGACGGTGTCGAGCGGGGCGACCCGCTCGCAGGCCCGTTCGTGGCGCCGTCGCGCCCGTTCGAGGGTGTCGACGACGACGTCGATGCCGCCACCGACCTCGTCCCGCAGCCGTGCCACGGTCGCGGCTGCGAACAGGTCGACCGGCGCACCGGCCGCGGCGGCCGGCGCAGCGGGCATCCGGTTCAGGATCACGGCTGCGACGTCGACGACGGTGGCGTCCCGGATCGCGCCGACGAGGTCGACGGTCTCGGCGACGGGCAGCTCGTCGGGGGTGGTCACGACGGCGACCCCGGTCCGCGCCGGGTCGGCGAGGATGTCCTGCATCCATGTCGCCTGCTCCCGGATCGCGCCGACCGGTACCAGCTCGCCGATCGTCGCCGGGGCGGCGAGTTGCGCGACGACGTGCCCGGTGGCGACGGTGTCGGCGACGACGAGGTCGTAGGCCCCCCGCTTCACCTCGTAGGCGAGTTTCCCGATGGTCAGGATCTCCCGCACCCCGGGAGCGGCGGTGGCGACGAAGTCGAAGATCGCCGCGAGCGGGGCGAGTCGTCCGACGGACGGCACCCGCAGGTAGCGCCGCAGGTACTCCCGCAGCGACGCCTCGGTGTCCATCGCCATCACGTCGAGACGCGGCCCGACCCGACGGGGTTCGTAGCCGACCGGGGCGACGCCGAGCGCGGCGGCGAGGGCGCCGGTGGCATCGACCTCACAGGCGAGGACCCGACGACCCGACGCCGCCGCAGCGGTCGCGAGCGCAGCGGCGACGGTGGTCTTGCCGACGCCTCCCTTGCCCGTGACGACCACCAGCCGGCGGTCGAGCAGCGGGACGGTCACGCAGGGCTCAGCGGTCGGCGGCGAATCCGATCGTCCGGCCCCCGTCGGGCCGTCCGATCTCGACGTATGCGATGCGCTGCGCGGGCACCCCGATCGTGCGGCCGTCCTTATCGGTCAGCCACAACACGGCGGCGGACCCGGCGAGCGCGGCCTCGATGTCGGCGCGGACCGCGTCGCGGTCCCCGTCACCGAGATCGACCACCAGTTCCTTGGGGGTGTCGGTGACCCCGATGCGAACGTCCACGCCTGCCATCCCTTCGACGGTGCCGGATGAACCTAGAGGATCTTCAGTGCCGGGCGGTACAGCTTCGTCGGCCGGAGTTCGACGTCGATGCGTTCGGCGATCGCCGCGATCGCGAGCGACGCCTCACCCTCGGGGTCGAGCGCCGCGACCGGCCGACCCGAGTCCGAACCCGCCCGGAGCGCCGGCACGAGCGGCACCTGGCCGAGCAGGGGGACCTCGAGACGCTGCGCGAGCTCGGCGCCGCCGCCCGACCCGAAGATCTCGTAGCGCTTGCCGTCGTCGCCGGTGAACCAGCTCATGTTCTCGATGACACCGCGGACGTCGAGGTGGACCTTCTCGGCCATGAACGCCACACGCTGCGCGACCTTCTGCGCCGCCTCCTGCGGGGTCGTCACGACGAAGACCTCGCCGCGGGGCAGGAACTGCGCGAGGGAGAGGGAGATGTCACCCGTGCCCGGCGGCAGGTCGACGACGAGGTAGTCGGGCTCGTCCCAGTACACGTCGGTGAGGAACTGCTCGAGCGCCTTGTGCAGCATCGGCCCACGCCAGATGACCGGCTGGTCCTCCTCGACGAAGAACCCCATCGAGATGCAGCGGACGCCGTGGACCTCCGGCGGGACGAGCATCGAGTCGATCACGACCGGCGGACGGTCGACACCGAGCATGCGCGGGATCGAGAACCCCCACACGTCGGCGTCGACGACCGCGACCCGGTGACCGCGGCGGGCGAGGGAGATCGCGAGGTTCGCCGTGAGCGACGACTTGCCGACGCCGCCCTTGCCGGAGGCGATCATCAGGCAGCGCGTCCGGCTCGCCGGGTCGGCGAAGGGGATCGTCCGCCCCTGGGCGTGACCGTGCGCCGGGCCGGAGCCGGCCGTCGCAGCCGGGTCGCCGTGCAGCTTGGCGCGCAGCGTGGCGCGTTCCTCGTCGGTCATCACGGTGAACTCGAGGTCGGTGCGGGACACGCCCGGCAGGGCGCGCACCGCCTCGTCGACCCGGCGGGTGATCTCGGCGCGGAGCGGGCAACCGGCGATGGTCAGGGCGACGGTCACACCGACGACCCCGTCCGTGCCGACCCGGACCGAGCGCACCATGTCGAGGTCGACGATGGAGCGGCGCAGCTCGGGGTCCTCCACCGGACGGAGGGCGTCGAGGACCTGGGCTTCGGTGACGGTCATGGTCTCCCCGGGGTCGAGGGATTTCTCCTATCGGGATAGGTAGAATACCGACGTGTCCCGTCCTGCCCTGAATCCGACCGAGTTCGCGTCCACGGTGACCGCGATCTCGTCCGCGTTCGGTGACCCGACCCGACGCGACATCTTCCTCGCCGTCCACGACGCACCCGACGGTCTGACCGCCGCCGAGGTCGCGGAGGCGTTCGGCCTCCACGTCAACGTCGCCCGCCACCACCTCGACAAGCTCGCCGGCGGTGGGTACGTCGAGGTCGTCGTCGGCCGGTCGGGCCGCACCGGCGCCGGGCGTCCCTCCAAGCGCTACCGGGCGACCGAGGCGGAGCTCACCCCGCACGTCGCCGTGCGCCACGACGCCGTCCTCGTGAACCTCCTCAAGCGCGCCCTCGCCCTGCTCCCCCGGGAACAGGCCGAACAGCTCGCCGAGGACGTCGGTGCCGAGTACGGGCGGGCGATGGCCACGTCGATGGGCGATGCGGCGGAGAGCCAGCGCAGCTTCCGGGCGGCGTTGCACGTCGTCGCCGACGCGATGACGGCGCACGGGTTCGCCGCCCGGGTGGACGAGCTCCGCATCGTCGCCGAGCACTGCCCCTTCGGGGGTGCCGAGGTGGTGCACCCCGTGATCTGCGCGGTCGACCGCGGCATGATCCGCGGGATGATGTCGGCCCTGCACGGGGCCAGCGACCCCGTCCTCGGCGGCTCCCTCCTCACCGGTGAGGTCGCCTGCGACTTCGAGGTCGCGGCCGGCGACTGATCGTCAGCCCCGCAGCGCCTGACGGACCCCGAACCCGTCGAGGAGCTGCAGCATCAGCGGCGGCGGGTCGAGCGCCTCGAGCGCGGTCAGTTCGCTGCGCGCCGCGTCGAGCTCCCCGGCCCGGAACAGCACGATCGTGCGGAACGCCCGGGCGTCGGGGTACGCAGGATCGGCGGCGACGGCCGCGTCGATGTTGCGACGCCCCTCCGCTGCGAGCCGCTCGTCACCCGTCCGCACGAGCAGCCAGCCGCGATAAGCGAGCGCCTCGGCGTCGGAGGGTTGTGCGGCGAGCACGCCGTCGTAGCAGCGGACCGCGTCGAGGAGCGTCGACGCCGACCCGCGCATCGACGCCGCCGACAGCTCGGAACACTCGAGGAGCTGCTGGCGGGTCGAGGCCCGGATGTCGCCGGTGAGGCTCGCCGTCGACGTGCGGGTCCCGGCTGTGCGGGCGACGACGAGACCGGCACCGACCGCTGCGACCACCACCAAGATCGCGAGGCCGGCGCTGCGCCAGGGCGACCGCGGGCGGGACGGCGGCGGTGCGGCGGGACGGCGCTGCTCGATGGCCCGCAGGACCTCGGCCGTGCGCCGCACGTAGTCGGCACGCAACGCCGCGTGGTCCGCCGGGTCGATGTCACCCGCTGCGAGCTCCCGGTCGAGATCCACCAGGGAACGGGCGAGGAAGTCGCGTTCCGCCTCGAGGTCCCGTTCGGTCACGGTGCCTCCGTCGCCTCGGCCCGCTCCGCGAGGAACGCCGTGACGAGGTCCACGTCGGCGTCGTCGGGTTCGCCGTCACCGAGCGGGTCACGCCAGCGCCACAGCACCAACCCGAGCGCCGCCACGGACACGACCGCGACCGCGACCGGCACCACCCACACGAGCGAGACGACACCACGACCCGGCGGGGCGAGCAGGACGTCGTCGCCGAACCGGTCGGTGATGCGGGCCCGCACCTCGGCGTCGGTCGCACCCCCGTCGATCAACCGGGCGATCTCCTGGCGGACGTTCACCGCCGACGGCGTCGCCGACTCGGCCACCGACTGCCCGGCGCACTGCGGGCAGGCGAACTCCTCGGCGAGGTCGCGGGTGCGTTCCTCGTCGGAACGGGGACCTCCGCCGGCGACGACACCGACGGAGAAGGCCACCGCGACCACCCCGAGCACCACACCCCACAGTGCGGTCAGCACCCGGCGGTTCACGACCCCACCCCGACGACCAGTGCGTCGATCACCGCGTCGAGGCCGTCCGCGGTCACGCCGCCGCGGATCTTGCCGACCACGATGCCGCTCGGCGCCACGAGGATCGACTCCGGCACCTTCGTCACGCCGTAGTCGACCGCCGCGCGGCCGCCGTCGTCGAGCAGCACCGGCCAATCGCCGCCGTTGCGGTCGAAGAACGTCCGGGTTGCCTCGGCCTCGCCCGGCCCGCCGAACACCACGGAGAGGACCCGCCGGTCGCCGTCCGCGTGTCGTTCGGCGAACGCGACGAGCTCGGGGTGCTCCCGCACGCACGGCGGGCACCAGGTCGCGAAGAAGTTGACGATCACCCACGCCCCACGGTCACGGTCGAGGTCGTAGGTGGACCCGTCGATCGTCGGCCCGGCGAGGGCCGGGGCGAGCTCACCGTCGAGGGGACTCGGCGCCATCGCAGCGGTGTCGTCGTCGCGGCGGAGCAGTCCGACGACGAGCACGACGGTGAACGCCACGAGCACCACACCCACCGCGAGCGCGGCGCGTCGTGCCGTCATGCCTCGACCGCCACGGGCGCCGACACCGGGTCGGTCGGGCGACGCCGCCGCCGGCCGGGGAACGCGGCGAGGAGAGTGCCGAGCGCCATCAGGCCGCCGCCGATCCACATCCAGCTCACGAGCGGTTGGATGATCACCCGGATCACCGCCGGGCCGTCGTCGACGGGCAGCGGCTGCTCGAGCGTCAGGTACACGTCGTTCCACAGCGAGGTACGCACGGACGGCTCACCGACACCCTGACCGGCGGAACGGAACATGTTGAAGCTCGGCTCGTGCACCACCTCGCCGTCGACGAGCACCCGGGCCCGCATCGACACCTTCTCGGGGAACTCGACGGTCTCCGTACCGAGGTAGGTGACGGTGTGCCCGGACAACGTCGCCTCCTCCCCGATCGACAGCTCGAACTCCCCGTCGACGAGGTAGCTCGACGACGCCGCGAGGCCGACCGCGACGAGGACGACACCGAGGTGCACGATCATCCCGCCGTTCGCCCGACCGACGAGGCCACGCCAACCCTGGCGGCGGGTCGCGAGCACCACCTGGCGCAGCGCCGCACCGCCGGCGAAGCCGCCGAGCAGGAACGCGAGCAGCGGCGCGTAGCCGCGCGCACCGACCGCCACCGCCGTCACGAGCGCGCCTGCGCCGAGCCATGCCGGCCACAGGAGTCGACGGGCGAGCGTCTCGGTGGTGGTCCGGCGCCACGGCAGCACCGGGGCGACCGCCATGAGGAACAACAGCACGAGGCCGACCGGACGCGACATCTGGTCGAAGTACGGCGCACCGACGGACACCCGCTGGTCCCGCACCGCCTCGAGCACGAGCGGGAACACGGTGCCCAACAGCACGAGGAAGGCGAACGCGGCGAACAGCACGTTGTTGAGGAGGAACGCGCCCTCACGTGACAGCGCCGAATCGATCCGACCCGGTGCCCGCAGCGCGTCACCGCGCCAGCCGATGAGGCCGACCGACACGGCGACGACGACGGCGAAGAACCCGAGCAGGATCGGTCCGATCGAGCCCTCGGCGAACGCGTGCACCGACTCGATCACCCCCGAACGGGTGAGGAACGTGCCGAGGATCGTGAGGCTGAACGTGGCGCACAGCAGCGCCAGGTTCCAGACCCGCAGCATGCCGCGCCGTTCCTGGATCATCACCGAGTGGAGGTACGCCGTGCCCGTGAGCCAGGGCAGGAAGCTCGCGTTCTCGACCGGGTCCCAGCCCCAGTACCCGGCCCAGCCGAGGACCTCGTAGCTCCACCACGAACCGAGGACGATCCCGGCGGTCAGGAAGCCCCAGGCGATCAGCGTCCACCGCCGGGTTGCCACCAGCCAGCCCTCGCCGACCCGGCCGGTCACGAGCGCGGCGATCGCGAACGCGAACGGCACCGTGAAGCCCACGTAGCCGAGGTAGAGCATCGGCGGGTGGAACACCATCAGCGGGTGGTTCTGCAGCAGCGGGTTCGGCCCCGGTCCGTCGTACCCGAGCGGCGGGTCGAAGCGGACGAAGGGGTCGGCCGGCTGCATCATCAGCCCGTAGAAGAACACGCTGACGGCGAACAGCGTCACGAGCGCCCACCCGACGAGGGGGTCCTCGAGCTTCGTGCGGAACTTCCACACGACGGCGACGACGTAGCCGACGAGCACGAGACCCCACAGCAGGATCGATCCCTCGAGCGCCGACCACAGTGCGGTCAGGTTGAACAGGTCCGGGGTGGCGCGGCTGCCGTGCTCGGCCACGTACGCGATCGTGAAGTCGCGCTGGATGAACGCCCGCTCCATCGCCCCGAACGCGACGACGGCGCCGAGGAGGGACAGCAGGGCGTAGGGGACGGCGAGCCGGTGCAGATGGGGGCGACGCCGCACGAGCGCGAACGTGAGGGTCCCCGCGCCCGACAGCGCGCTCACGAACGCGAGCACCACGCCCGCCTTGCCGAGGGCGAGGTTCATGAGGTCGGGGTCGACTCCCCGTACCCGGTCACCCGGTCCGGGTTCTCCGCCACGTACACCTCGCTGTGCTTCACGAGCATGCGATCGCTCGCGAACGCGTCACCCGACCAGCGTCCCTCGAGGACGACGGGGATCCCGGCGGCGAACATCTTGGGGATCTCCCCCCGGTGGCGCACGGTCGCCTGCACCCCGTTGAAGGTGACGTCGAAGCTCGTGACCTCACCGGCACGGTCGACCGTCCCGTCGACCACTGCGCCCTGCAGGCGGAACCGGTCGTCGCCGAGCTCGGCGCGCATCGCGACCGCCTCGTCGACGTTGTGGAAGTACAGCGTGGCGTCCCCGAGCCCGCGCACGACGACGACCCCGAGCACGACCACCACCACGGCGCCGAGGACGGCGGTCCGCCGCCGGCGCCGTCGGGGCGGCGTCGGATTCGGGGTCAGGTCCATCGACGACGGTCCTCCGGGACGACGGCCGAGAGTCGGCGACCTCGGCGCAGCACCCGCCAAGCGTAGGCGGCGAGCACGACGCCGCTGAAGGCCCAGCCCACGATCACGTGACCGACGGCACTCACGACCGTCCCCCTTCCGCCCGGCGTTCGGCGATCGCCCCGACGAGGGTCTGCTCCTCGGCCCGTTCCTCGAGCCAGGCGACCCGGAAGCGGTGCACCAACAACCACAGGAACGCCGCCATGAAGGCGACGATCCCGACGAACGCCGTGAACAGCATCAGACCGTCGATCGTCGGGTCGAGCTTCGACAGGGTGGCCGGCTGGTGCAGGCTCCGCCACCAGTCCACCGAGTAGCGCACGATCGGCACGTCGACCGTCGCGAGGAGGCCGACCACCGCGCTCCGCCGCGCCCGCGTGTGCACGTCGCCGCCGGCGGCCCGCACGGCGACGTGGCCGAGGAGCAGCAGGAACAGCACGGCCGTCGCGGTCAGGCGGGGGTCCCACTCCCAGTAGGTGCCCCACGTCGGCCGACCCCACAGGCTGCCGGTGACGAGCGTGAGCGCGGTGAACACCAGCGCGATCTCGGCGCCGGCCGCAGCGAGCAGGTCCCAGGTGAGGGACCGCTTCCACAGGTACAGCACGCTGCCCACCCCGACCACCGCGATCCCGGCGTACGACGCGATCGCGGCGGGAACGTGCACGTAGAACAGCCGGACCGCCTCGCCCATGGCCACGTCCGGTGGGCTCAGCACGAGGCCGAGCAACGCCAGGAGCGCGCACAGCGCGAGGGTGACGAGGCCGAGCGCACGCGTCGCCCGGGAACCGGTTCCCGTGATCGTCACGACTCCTCCAGTAGGGGTTCGAACAGCAGCATGCCGAGTGCCGTGTACGCGACCGCGAACACGCCGAGCAGACCACACCACCGCCACCCTGCCGCAGACGACCCGTCGAATGCCGCCTCGAAGGCCCGGGTGGCCCCGATCATCACCGGCGCCACCACGGGCAGGAACAGCAGTGGGAGCACCGTCTCACGGACCCGCAGGCCCGACGCGAGCGCCCCGTAGACGGTGCCGGGGGCCACGATCCCGACGGTGCTCACGAAGGCCGTGACCACGAGCAGCGGCCAGCCGCGCAACGGCGCGCCGTAGAGCACCGCGACCGCTGCGAGCAGGGCGACCTCCAACAGACCGAGGACGACGACGATCGCCGCACCCTTGCCGAGGAACACCCCGGCCGGGTCGATCCCGCCGACCCGCAGCGCGTCGCGCCCACCGTCGCTGCGTTCGATCGCGAAGCTGCGCTGGACCACGACGAGCGCGCTGAGCAGCACCGTCACCCAGAACAGGCCCGGGGTCACCTTCTGCAGGATCCCCCGATCGGGGTCGAGCGCGAACCCGAACAGCAACAGGACGATGAACGCGAAGGGCACGACCTGGTTGAGCGCGACACGGGAACGGAACTCGATCCGCAGGTCGCGCCCGGCGACGGTCAGGGCGTCACGCCACATCGACGACCACCCCGCCCTCGAGACGCACGGTCCGGGTCGCGAGCGCCGTCGCCCGTTCGAGCTCGTGGGACGCGACGAGCACGGTCGCA
>Ga0129333_10006153_pt1 | contig 11347 bp, 16 predicted proteins | sample CPB6_08_DNA_FD_94474 | JGI IMG/M metagenome (GOLD analysis project Ga0129333, IMG submission 94474) | Freshwater to marine salinity gradient microbial communities from Chesapeake Bay, USA - CPBay_Sum_0.6_0.8_DNA | ecosystem: Environmental > Aquatic > Marine > Coastal | place: USA: Chesapeake...
GGTGTCGCGTTTTGCATCTCATCTGCAATAATCCACGAATTTTTAAATGTCCGCCCTCGCATGTATGCTAGTGGAGCAATCTCTATATATTTTTCTTCTAGCAGACGCGATACCTCTTGTGGTCTATAATATTCTTCTATAATGTCAAAAATTGGTCTAGTCCATGGTTCCATCTTTTGATTCAAGGTGCCCGGCAAAAATCCATGTTGCTCGTCATCAACGCCTACTGCGGGCCTGGTAATAACAATCTTAGAGCATTCTCCGGCTCTAAATGCTTTTAGTGCAGCCAACACAGCCAGCATAGTTTTGCCTGTACCTGCCGGACCTGCAGCAAAAACTATTAAGCGTTGTGGATTTTGTAAAAGATCTATGTAAGTTTCTTGATTGAGACTTTTGGGAATTAGTTGAATGGTACGGCGTTGTTTTTGGTATGAATCTATTTGTACTACTTGCAATTGTGCTGCTTCGCTTCTACGGCGCTTACTCAAGACTTCCTCCTTTATGGTTGGTGGATCCGTCATTGCCTTGTCCCTGTAGTGGGCTTGGCACCTTTTTTATCAAGTCCACGCTTCTATTTAAGTTATACAATTATAGCTTAAATTGTGTTTTTATGGATCTAATTACTAGCTAAGTATTAAGCTAGGCCTAATCCTTACTCCAGTTCAATTTTCAAATCAATTCTTAAATCGCTAAATAACTTATATTGGAAGTTATATGGCTACAGATATTAACGACGTATTAGAAAATATTAAAGAAATTTCGCTAACTGATAGTGCAGTTAATACACTGTTGGATTTTGAGCGTGTAATTGATCAGTTGGACATTTACGCATTTGCTAATTGGAAACGGGGCGAGCTGGTACAAGGACCAAAATACGAAAAGTATTTTGTGGTTTGTACATTTATGTGGCCGTACAAAAAGATGCCTGATCCAAGAGGCGGCGAACGCCTTCTGGACTATGGCTGCGAAATCAAGTACAAAAAAGACACGCTGGAATATCCTGTGAAGGTCAAAGATCAAAACGATTTCAAACCAGGCACTCGAGTTCCCAAATTGGCCAAAATGCCAATTTGGCTGGTGGAAATTGTCATGCCCAAAAAACTCATGCAGGAAATCAACCAGGGCAGTTTGGAATTGGAATCGGGCACAGTTGATGTGGAAGACATTGAATCCAGTTACGAAGAAGGGCTTGATGACAACATGTACAAAACAGATACCCAAGCACCTGCACAAGCAGCACAAGGAATTTAATAATGTCAACAAATATCACTGAAGGACTAGAGCAAAACGATTTGGCCAGACTGGTACATCCAGAATTGCACATTGACGAGTACAAGAGCAAAATGGGCAAGGATGAAGATATTGTTGTGCTCAGTTTCAAAGTCACTGGCAGAGAACCTGCTGAAGATCTAGTAAATTTTATCGAAAAGGGTTACGAGTGGGTACTTGACGCTGACGTCAGTGCCGGCGAGCTAGATGACGGTGATTATCTAGTGTTTGTAGAGTGTGATAGAGACCCCACTGCGGCTGAAAACATTATGGCAATGATGAAAGACATCATGAACCTGACCAGCCAAGTTTTGGGCGAGTGGAGCCTACAAATTAGATCAAGACCAGAAAAACTCAAACTAACAGCAGATGATATTAGAAACAATGTTCCACTAACTACCAGTTCTTATCAAGCGCAACACGGCAAAAAAGGGTTAGATGAAATGCGTACGGCAGCTGGTGTACGAGTTACTACCCAAGCTCCTGTTAATGATCATACTCAAACACTGCGCAGCCTAGCTGGCATTCTTTAACCAAAATCACATAAATACTGTTAGTTTCGATTAACAGTTTATTATGTGGCTATTACATTTACTACCTGACAGTTTAATTCTCTATATCACCTATGCCATGCTTGCAATTGGACTTGCAGGTATTATATTGGGTTTTTTCCTCGGCAAAATTCCTTTTGTTTCACAATATAGACTTCCAATACAAATAGTTTCAATCATACTATTTTGTAGCGGCCTATATTGGTATGGTGGCTACAGCACTGAAATGATGTGGCGTGAGCGTGTGGCAGAAATGGAAGCCAAGGTAGCAGAAGCAGAAAAGAAATCCCAAGCGGCCAACGAAGAAATACAAAAGCGTATAGTTGAACGTACAAAACTGATCAAAGAAAAAGGGAAAAAACAAGTTGAATACATCACTCGCATGGTAGAAGGCAAAACTATAACCAAGGACATGAGTGAAGCAGAAAGAAAAGAATTCTTGGCCAAACAACAAGAACTACAAGATGCAGTTAAAAATTGTCCTATTCCCAAGATTATAGTTGAAGAACACAACAAGGCAGCAGACCGATGAAAACACCAGTATTGCTATTATCTCTCATGTTGGCAGGTTGTTCCTTTACAGTACCAGTGGTTGCAAAATTTCCAGCGGTGCCCAAGGAATTGACCGAACAGTGCCCACCACTCAAAAAATTAGAAGGTGACCAGGTCAATATAGTGGAACTACATACCAAGGTAGTTGAAAACTACACACAGTATCATGAGTGTTCGGTCAAGGTGGAAGAATGGAACACTTGGTATAACAAACAGAAAAAAATATTTGAGGAAGTAAAGTAATGCAACAGCAAGAAACCTGCCCGGTATGCGGCGGCAAACACAATCGATAAAGGAGCCATTGAATGGAACTAACCAAGCAGCAGTTAAGAGAATTACTACCCAAGAATCCCTACATTGACCACTGGCATCGTGCCTTGAGTCAGTTGTTACCAGATTACGAAATCAACACACCACAACGTATTGCAGCTTTTATTGCACAATGCGCTCACGAGTCGGGTAATTTTGTTTTCTTGACAGAGAACCTAAATTACAAAGCCGAAAGCCTAATGAAGATCTTTGGCAAGTATTTCAAAGATATGGCCACTGCCAAGGCATACGAAAAGAAGCCAGAGAAGATTGCAAACAGAATCTATGCCAACAGAATGGGCAATGGCGACGAAGCATCAGGTGATGGTTGGCGTTATCGTGGTCGCGGCCTAATTCAATTGACTGGTAAGACCAATTACACTTGGTTTGCTGCCAGTTTGGAAATTTCAGCTGAAGAAGCAGCCGAATACACACAGACCTTTGAAGGTGCAGCACAAAGTGCCTGCTGGTTCTGGGAAACCAACAAGTTGAACAATGAAGCAGACAAGGGCGACATCAAAACAATGACACGCAAAATCAATGGTGGTTTCATTGGACTTGATGATCGTATCAAGCACTACAACCATGCGCTACACGTACTAGGAGTTCATTGATGAAATATCTGTCACTATTAATACTACCATTATTAGTGGCTTGCTCGGAAGGCTATAGATATCCTTGTCAAGACCCAGATAATTGGGAAAAGAAAGAATGCAAGAAACCATGGTGTTCAGCTAACGGAACTTGTCCAGAAGATCTTACACCATATGAAAAAGACAAAGTAGGCGGCGCTCCAGGTAATCCCAACTTGCAGCCTGCGCCACAGGCACCACGAAAAGGAGAATGTAAATGATTAAAGATATTTGGGAAGGCCCAAGATACACCACAGAAGAACTAAACGCCAGATTAAAATTCTTTATTGGTATTGTATTAGGTCTCACACTATTTGGTATTGTATTTGTAGTATTGTACAGTTTGATTTTTGTAACACAACCAATGAATGGCATGAGCCCAGTGGATAACAAGTTTTTTGAACTTATTATTCCAATCGCTACATTCTTGACTGGTACATTATCAGGCATCATGTTGGCCGGCGATGACAAAGAATTGCGAGCAAAGGCATTGGAAGCAGCAAACAAGCCACCTCCACCAAGTGCCCCACCGCCAGCGCCTACTAGAATTGAACCAACATTGGGTGGATTTGGTGCGCCAGCAGCAGGGGCATTTGCAGCAGCAGAACCCGCATCGTTGGCATCGCTGGCTGACGCAGCATTAAGCAGCTTCGCGCCTAGTGTGGGTGCAGGCTTTGGTGGTAAAGAAGCACCTGTACAACCGGATCATCCAGAACGCTAATGCAATTTTTTGTTAGAATGCTTTCTGGAGAAAGCGAAAGTAATCCTAGCAGCAAGAGAACCATAACTTTTTTGGCCTTTTTGTTGCTAGCAATTGCTTTCTTTTCGGAGTTGTTTTTTGAACGGAAAGTGAGTCCTCAAACATTTGATGCAATCACTTATATTGTGTTAGGCGGGTTGGGATTTACAGCAACAGAAAAATTTGTTAAAAAGGATAATACAAAATGAAAAAAATACTAGCAGTAGCTTTATTGGCATTGATGCCATTGGCATTCGCAGCCGAAGAGAAAAGAGTTTGTGTCAAAGAATTTGATAACAAAACCAACAAAGAAAAAGAAGTTTGCAAAACAATCAAGGTACACAAGAAACTGGAAGGTACCAAGATTGAAGATGCTAAAAAAGACGGCAAGAAATAATTCGCCTCACATGTACATCAAGAGCCCATGATTGGGCTCTTTTTGTTTGACAAATTGATCTAAAAGGTATATAATTGTACTATGACTTACTACGACACCTTGGGCGTTTCAGAATCAGCTGATCAGGATGAAATTAAAAAGGCTTATCGTAAATTGGCCAATCAACATCATCCCGACAAAGGCGGTGATACAAATAAATTCCAGCAAATTCAATCTGCTTATGAAATATTAAGTGATGGCAATCGTAGAGCCCAATACGATGCTGAACGACGTGGCATGGGCGGATTCCGTTTTAGTGTAAATGGACAAGACATGGGTTCGGGCATGCCACACGAAATGGAAGAGATGTTGAGAAACTTTGGTTTTGCTTTCGGGCACGGCTTTGCACATCAAGGCGACCCATTCAATGTTTTCAGACAACCAAGAAAAAACAAAGATTTACAAATTGAATTGATAGTCAGCTTGGCCAGTACACTGGCAGAGCAAACAAAAATTATCAATGTCAAAACCTCAAACGGTGACACCTATCCTGTTGAGGTAAAAATTCCACGTGGTGTAAGGCCCAGTTCCACTGTTAAATATTCAGGATTAGGTGACAACTTCTTTGCATCGTTGCCCCGAGGCGATCTGTATGTCAAAGTCAATATCGAAGCCAATCCAGAATTTGGTGTAGATAACATTGACCTACACAAAAATATTGACATTGACTGTGTTCAAGCCATGGTAGGCGGTACAGTGGTAGTTACAGGACTGGATGGCAAGCGATTTGATATCAACGTACCAGCTGGCACACAACCCGGCACTAGATTTAGATTGGCCGAACAAGGATTGTATGCCATGAACCAAAACATTAGGGGTAACATGCTGATCAATGTTAAAATCACAGTTCCCACTAACCTTACTCCTGAGCAGCAACAGGGTATACGAAATCTATTCAACATTCAATAAATAATTTTATGCTGCAAACCAATCCTGAAATTGATCATATTGTTGCCGAGGCAACAGAACTGGCCAAAAATCTTAGTCACGAATATGTAACTTTGGAACATGTGTTTTTGTCCATGATTAGATTTGAACCGTTCAAAGACCTTCTGATGCAATTTGGATCAGATGTGAATAGTTTGGATGCTGAACTGGAAGCCTATTTGTTGCAGGCAACCAATTTGATTGTAACAGAACAAGAACCTAAAAAAACACATGCCTTGGAACGTGTTTTCAATCGAGCATTCACACAGGTACTGTTTAGTGCCAGAACCCACATTGAGTTGATGGACTTGTTTTTGAGCATACATGCCGAATCAAACAGTTATGCTCATTACTTCATGGTCAAGTATGGTCTAGATCGTGCCAAACTGGTAGAACTATACAACAAAAATTACAAGTCAGATTCAAGAAAGAGTATAGCCACTACTAACCGAGCCGACAAGGTGCTGGATCACTACTGTGACAATCTAAACAAACAGGCCACCGAAGGCAAGATTGATCCTGTGATCGGTCGAGCCGAAGAACTTAATGACATTATAGAAATACTGGCACGTCGTAATAAAAGCAATGTGTTGATGGTAGGCGATCCCGGTGTAGGCAAAACTGCTATTGCAGAAGGATTGGCTTTGTCTATTATAACAAAAACTGTGCCAGAATATTTGCATGATTATACTGTGTACAATTTAGACATAGGCAGTTTGTTGGCCGGCAGCAAATATCGCGGCGATTTTGAAGAAAAAATACAAGAAATCCTGTCTGCTCTTAACGTGAAAGGCAAGACCATTCTATTCATCGACGAAGCACATCAAATGCGTGGTGCCGGTGCTGGAAATCAGAGTAGTGTGGATTTGGCCAACATGATCAAACCTGCATTAAGCAAAGGCAAGATCAAAGTAATTGCAAGTACCACCTGGGAAGAATACACACAGAGTTTTGAAAAAGATCGGGCACTCATGCGTAGATTCCAGCGTATAACAATTGATGAACCTAGCCCAGAAATAGCAAAAGAAATTTTGTTTGGCTTGAGATTCAACTTTGAAGAATTTCATGGTGGCACCATACACGATGATGCAATTGAAGCAGCAGTTGACCTATCAGTAAGGTATCAGACTGACAAAAAGTTACCTGACAAGGCCATTGACCTAATTGATGCCTGCTGTGCTAAAAATAGAATCAAACACACAGTGTGGTCAATTGGCAAGCGAGACATCATCAATGCCATCAGTAGGATTACCAAAATTCCTGTTGATCAAATTGGCGTGCAACAGGGCAACGATAATGCAGGTATAGATTATCTGGAACACAAGATCAAAGACAGATTGTATGGACAGGATCGTGCTGTAGACACAGTGCTTGAAAAGATTTATGTGAGTAAAGCTGGTTTAAAAAGTATTAATAAACCAATTGGCAATTTCTTGTTCTTGGGCCCAACTGGGACAGGTAAAACTGAATTGGCCAAGTTGTTGTCAGAAACACTGGGTATGAAATTGTTACGCTATGACATGAGTGAATACCAAGAACGTCATACTGTGGCCAAGCTGATTGGCGCCCCTCCTGGTTACGTGGGCTATGACGACGGCAACTTGGGTGGCGGATTGTTGATATCTGACATTGAACGCAATCCCAACTGCATTATTCTAATGGATGAAATTGAAAAGGCTCATCCTGACGTCAGTAACGTTCTGCTGCAAATAATGGATGAAGGAAGTGTGACCAGCAGCAATGGCAAAAAGGCCGATTGCAGAAACGCAATTATTATATTGACAAGTAATCTTGGTGCAGCCGACAACGATCGAAACACCATTGGATTTACAACTGCACTGGAACGCGAAGGCGAAGATGACCGGGCTGTCAAAGACTTCTTTAAGCCAGAATTTAGAAACAGACTGGATGGTGTAGTTAAGTTCAAAAAGCTAGATCAGCTGAGCATGCGTAAGATTGTCAACAAGTTTATTAATGAACTTAATGAATTACTACTTGACAAACAGTTGCGTGTAAGACTCACTGAACAGGCAGTGGATGAATTGGTAGCAAATGGATTTGATCCAAAAATGGGTGCTAGACCGCTGCAGAGAAAGATCAATGAAAGCATAAAGGTGCCTTTGAGTAAAAAGATATTGTTTGAAAACATAATAGCTGGTGCTACAATAGTGGTAGATTATGCAGACGACAACTTTACTTTTCAACCAGTAGCAGCAGATTTTAAACATAGAATAGACGAGCATGGATATATCGTTCTGGAAGAACCTATCGCCCAATATTGATTTACAAGAATCAACCAAGCAGTTTTATAATCAATACTACTTTAGATTGGACATACATGCACCCGGATGCAAAAGCATTCGCTGTGACAATGTGAGCTACGACATAGAACGTCGTAGAACTTGGGTTAGAGACTATCGACGCCAAGGATCGTGGTGGAACAAGCAGTTGGCCAATTATCTCAAAGAAGCAGATGTTGGGTTTCTAACCAGTTTGAAAGATTTGTACTATGAGTATCCTGATGTCAAAATCAGGACAGAAGAACCCAAAATATCTGTGTATGCCACAGATGAATTGGTGTTGCAATCTGTAGCCAAATCTATAGATCCAGATCATAGAGACAAATTGACATCAATTACAGGTCCTGCTAGTGAAGAAATCAAAGCCATGCTGGACAAAAATGTGATACTGGTCAAAACTCCTCCCAAATACCGTTATCGAGTATGGCTTAGAGAAAAGCAATTTGATGTGGGTGTGAGACATCAGGTTCTTGCATATCTGGATAGCTTGGGTGATCTTGTGAGAATCAGTGATCATTCCAGAGATAACTTGGCCAAGGAGCACAACTGGATTTGGGGTTCTAACTTTTACACCAATGACAAGCATGTGGCCACATTTATCACACTCATACACCCAGATCTAATCAGAGAAGTTTCTGAGCTGGTGTGCTTGGATAATAAATAACACTATTATTCAAGGATTGCTAGTATGGCAAAAGTACATGAAGAAGTAGTAGTAATCACAGTAAGCAAATTAATCAAAAACGATGAATCACCCGGTACTTTTATTACCGAAGATATCAGAACAGCTCTTGAACAAGTAGCTCAAGAACTACTCGGCGACAACGTGGTTGTTGAAGCCAACAAAGCCTAATCAAACAAAGAGAGAATTCAATGGTCAAAAAAATAATTGGAGATAATGCTTCCACGCAAGCCGACGCGATTGCAGCAATCAAAGCAGCAACAGCACAAAAAGCAGCAGCGCCAGATCCAAAAGATGCTGTGGCAATGATCAAAGCAGCAGCCGCACAGCAGGCACAACAAAGACAACAGCAACAACAAGGTACACCATTCGACTTTACAAAATGTCATTTGCACATTGGCATGCCCTGTTATGGCGGTAACGTCAGTGAACCAACAATGACATCGTTATTGCGATTCATTTTAATGGCACAACAGGTTGGTTTGAATTGGAGCCTAGATACCATGGTAAATGAGAGTTTGGTTACTCGAGCCAGAAACAACTTGATGGCCAAAATGATGACAAACACAGCGGCCACGCATTTTATGTTCATTGATGCCGACATTCGTTTTCAACCAGAATCTATCTTACAAATGATGGCATGCGACAAAGACGTAATTGGTGGCCTGTATCCTAAAAAAGCACTGCCAGTCAACTACGTGATTAATTTAAAACGTGAAACCAAGGTACAAGGCGATATCTTCACAGTGGATACTATGGGTACTGGTTTCTTATTGTTCAAGCGTCATGTGTATGAGCAACTGTGCAAAGCCCATCCTGAAACTAAATATGTTGATGATGTTGGTTTGGGCAAACAGTTTGAACCTACCATGTTCAGTATATTTGATGTAGCCATTGATGAAAAAGGACACTATCTGTCTGAAGATTGGTTGTTCTGCCGTAGATGGAGTGCTTTAGGTGGAGAAATCTGGGCACACGGCAAAGTATTGTTGAATCACATTGGACACTATGAGTTTGTAGGTGATCTTGCCAAGATGCCACAGTTTGGTCCAGCTGGTGATGCACCGCAACTGGATGCTTCAGCACCTGCTGCACTAGCAGATGCAATTAAAATGGCACAAAAAGCACCTGCTTGAGGATTCCATGGATAAAGAGACGCTTCATTTCAAAATTGGTCTAAGTAGTGCATCAGGAAAATGCCCTGAGTTTACAATCTATGTAAACGAGAAACAGTTTTTTGACACAAAATTGTCAAGGATGTCCAACGAAACTGAATACTTTGAATTTGATGCAGCAGTTGATGAAGGCGATTGTTTCCTTACAATTGAACTGAAAAATAAAACCAAGCATGATACTGTGCTCGATATCCATGGCAACATAATAGAAGATTTACTTTTAAATATAGATTCAGTTGAAATTGACGAAATTGATCTAGGTTCTTTGCTGTGGACAGCTAGTGATTATAGGCCAGACTATCCTGCTGTACACAAAGCAAAAATGCAGGCTCAAGGCATTGAACTAGCTGAATCTGTAAAAAACTGTGTCAATCTTGGCTGGAACGGTAAATGGATGTTACCGTTCCAGAGTCCCTTTTACATTTGGTTACTAGAAAACATTTAAGCTAAATACAGCAATATAATGGAATTCCCATGTACGTTGCTGATTTATTTGAAAGTTATGTAGCCGAAGCAGGTCCGCAGTTGGTTGTATTATACCCGGGCCGTTTTCAACCTTTTCACCTTGGACACGCAGAAGTATTCCGTACTTTACAGAGCCAATTTGGTCGTGATAATGTGTTCATTGCTACCAGCAACAAGGTAGAACCACCAAAAAGTCCTTTTAATTTTTCAGACAAAACAGTATTCATGAACGCGGCCGGTGTGCCCGGCGATCGCATCATCGAAGTAACAAATCCATACAAACTGCCAGAACCACAATTCAATCCTGCCAACACTATATTCATAGCAGTGGTAGGAAGTCCAGATCGCGATAGACTCAAGCCCGACAGCGTCAAGAAAGATGGGAGCCCTAGTTATTTCAAAACATTTGAAAGCTTGGACAAATGTACAACTGCAGACAAACACGGTTATGTAATAGTGGCGGACGAAAGACAAAAAGTTATAACAATCAATGGACAAGAAGTTGATGTAAGTCATGGAACGCCAGCACGAGCTGCATGGAACGCTGTGCGTGATAATCCCAAAGCTAGATCAGAGTATATGCTGCAGATGTATGGCAGAGATGACGCAGAACTAGGTCGCATTTTAGATAAAATCCCGCAGGCTGTAAATGAAGAAGCAGCTGGTGTAGGTGTTATAGCCAACAAAAAACAGGTACGTGATCCCAGATACTCCATGAGCATCACCAAAGATGTTAGACCTGGCGAAGTGGGCAGACAACTTAAAAAAATGCACCTGGCAGACAATGTACAAAAACTACAAGAACAAATTGCCAATCTTAAAGAAAAATGGAGTGCAAAGTATAAGCGCAGTATCAATTGTAACCGTCCGCGTGGGTTCAGTCAGCGAGCACACTGCGCAGGCAGGAAAAAGTAATGGAACACAAATTGGAGGTTGATGTTCATGCTCATTGGAGCGACCGTCCTCCAGTTTACAGACTGTATGTAAACGACGAAATGTTCACTGAAAGAACGTTTGGTTGGCCTGCATATCAAATATACATCAAAGAACACATCTTTTGCGAACTGGACACTGGTGTACATACTCTGAGACTGGAAAATCTAGATGTATCCAGCAGATTTGAATTAGACGACTTTAGAATCAATGGGTCTGTGGTCAATAAAAATCTAAGGCGATCAAACGGAGCCACGTCAGAATGGCGATTCATAGTTGATCTTGTCAATCCAAACAGTTACCATAATCCAGTTACTGTCAAACTTGAACAAATATCACGCCCTACACCACTGGCACCGCCGCCGCCACCACCACCA
>Ga0129333_10006155_pt1 | contig 11346 bp, 12 predicted proteins | sample CPB6_08_DNA_FD_94474 | JGI IMG/M metagenome (GOLD analysis project Ga0129333, IMG submission 94474) | Freshwater to marine salinity gradient microbial communities from Chesapeake Bay, USA - CPBay_Sum_0.6_0.8_DNA | ecosystem: Environmental > Aquatic > Marine > Coastal | place: USA: Chesapeake...
ATTCACGAGATGGCCACTAGGCTTTCACTAGACCCTTCTGCACCGTCGGTGGAAGCAAAGCAATTATTGAGTCGCTTATGTTTCGCGGGTTGTCGCCGCGAGCGATTCCTTGCACCCCGGCCATCACAGCCTCGCAATAAAGCATTTCCTCTGCGTGATAGATCTTCAGCTTGTTTACGATTGGTCCTGCGACAACATTCGCGATAAAAGCGCCATAGAGAGTGGTAAGTAGTGCGACCGCCATCGCCGGACCGATCGCTTTCGGATCGGACATATTACCGAGCATCTGCACCAGACCGACTAGCGTTCCAATCATTCCCATCGCGGGCGCCACATCAATCCAACCCTGCCACGCCGCAATAATTGCTCCGTGACGACGCTCTCGCGACTCGATATCAGTTCGTAGACGCCCCGTAATCGTTCCCTCGTCGATACCATCAACAAGCATCATCAAGCCGCTCTTTAAAAAGCGATCCGAAGTTTCTGCGGCTTTTGGCTCTAAAGCTAAAAGTCCTTCTTTTTTAGCTATCTGTCCATACTCTGGAAATAGCTCTATCAGCGGCTCCAATTTTTGTGTTTTCGGCAGAAACGCTTTAACCGCAGCCGAGAAATGGCCAATGAACTCCGGAAGGGTGTGACGCGACAGCACCACCGCAGCAGTTCCACCGATAACAATCGCAACAGACGGAATATCGACGAAAGCCCCGAAAGAGCCCCCGAGTAAAATGGCCCAAACGATGACCCCAATTGCCCCGGCGAGCCCGAGAAGCGTTGCGATATCCAAAGGCGATCTCCTTCACATTAGCCGATACAACGAAGTAAGCTGACGAGGCCGTCCCGTCAAAGTTTTGACAGTCGGCCCGAGTATCCGATTTTTTTGCACTGTGAGTTATAAAGTTCGTTCTATCACTGTCTAAGATGTTGCCCAACTCAAAAAATCATCCGCCTGGCGGACAGCATTCCGTGCAAATGACGCGTCGCAAAGAGTATCGCGCCCGTTGGTTGGGGTTGTGGGTATTTTTCGTTGCTACTAACGCCTTCGGCGCCGACCCCTCGACCACGCAATTACGCCAGTTCACCGTGACAGATCGACAAACGGGGCTCACCTGGCTTCGATGCTCCGTGGGTCAGCAGTGGAACGGCTTTCGGTGTATCGGAGTTCCCCGAATGTTGACCTGGGAACAGGCTAATGAGGCTGCTGCGATGGCCCGGGCGGAACTTGGTGGAAATTGGCGGTTACCGACTGTTGACGAGTTACAAACCTTAGTTTGTGAACCGTGTACTCCGCCGAAGCTTGATAAGAGGTTGTTCCCCGATACGCCTGCGGCACCTTTCTGGACCGTTTCTGACGCGCCTTTGTCGATCGGTCGAATCTGGACCGTCAACTTTTATACAGGGCACCTTTTCGCCAGGAATACCAAGAGCATGGAAAGGTATGTTCGCTTGGTAAAATCGGCACCACCGAAGAAAACTAAGAGTTCAAAATGATTTTCTTTAGTCGAGGTGCTCCCTGCAAAGTTTGCGTTTTGGCAAGAATTCACATTGTAGTTTTTCTGACTATTCTTGCTACCTGGCGGCTCAAACCTGACTGGTTTGCCTTCGAGAAATCAACCGCAGTGAGAGATATTGCCACAGCTCTAGCGTTGAGCATTTTTATTGTAATACTGATTTCTAAGGTATTCAGTCACTACTTCAACCGACGTGGCCGATAGTTTTTGTTATTTTTCTCCGCGTATTCCATGAATATTTTCACTAGTCAATAACTGGAATGATATTGCTAAGCAGCGCGGCGTTTGTCCTCACGATAGCAAGTGTTTATCTTTTAGTGCTCGGCACCTTCGGGATCGTACGACCAAAACGACTGACAAGTTTTCTTGCTAAGTTTGCGAGCACGCCACGAGCACATTACTTAGAAATCGCCCTTCGCTTGTTGATTGGTGCATCGCTGCTTATCGTTGAGCATCTCGGGCCCTTCTCGATGGTATTTAAGATGGCTGGGTGGGTACTGGTAGGCACATCAACCACTTTGCTTTTTGTTCCCTGGCACCAACATCGGCGTTTCTCTCAGATGGCATCTCCGCTTGTCGCAGCATTGGCACCACTGATAGGAGCGTCGTCGATCGCCGCCGCTATCGTGATTGGGCTGAAACTCAATGTTGTTATAGAAACCTTGTTAGAGCCAGTCTCACGCATGTTTCTGACTGGGGAGTGAATGCTTCTGGCCGGCGTATGCGGAGGGCATGTTTCGTCAGAACTTCTAGATGAACGAATTATTGTCATGACTCGTGATCCAAAAAAGAGGCTCTTTTCCGAGCTCGGCTCCGTAAGTTACCCACAATAGTATGTGTCGAATCGATCTGCGTTTTGAGGTTACTTCAAGGGATTGCTTTTTCGCGGCAGTAAGAAGGCCAGTTTAATGAAAACCTAACCCATAAATTTGTAAGACTGGGCCCGCTTAGATTCTAACCAAGGACCAAGGGATTATGAGAAGACAGGACTCACTCAGTCCCATTGTCCATCAATCACTTACGCGTTCCCAAATCGCGTGTGTACGAGATTGTGTATGTAACTATCGTGTTTTTGACACTCTCTATCCCGCGCGAACATCACTGCATCTACTATGCGGTAACAGATAAACCGTTTTCTTTGAGCATCATGCACTTCGTCAAAAACGAGAATTGACGAGCTTTCGCAGTCGCTCAGTAGAGTGTCAGCGCCAACGCTCCGCAAAGGGAAGCGAGCGCCCAGACCATACATGGTCTTCACATGAACCAACGCGTAGACTCGTCGCAGCCTTGGGAGTGCGACCGAGCGAACGATGTTCATCAACTCTGACTACAGCGAACGAATCGTCCTGCGACATCAGGACCTGCCGTGGATCGCGAGCCCGGAGGCAGGCGTCGATCGGCGCATGCTCGATCGGACAGGCGGCGAGGTCGCCCGCGCGACCTCCGTTGTCCGCTACCAGCCGGGCGCCCGGTTGAGCGCCCATACGCATGGCCGCGGCGAGGAGATCCTGGTCCTCGAGGGCATCTTCAGCGACGAGACAGGCGACTATCCGGCGGGGTCATACCTCATGAATCCACCGGGATCGACTCACGCGCCGTTCAGTGCCGCCGGCTGCACGTTGTTCGTCAAATTGCGCCATCTCGGCCCCGACCAGACAGTGCGCGAGGTCGTCGATACCAGTAGAGCACCCTGGCATCAGGGCATGGTCCCCTGTCTCAACGTGATGCCGTTGATGCGCCAAGGTGCCGAATCGACCTTGGTGCGATGGGCGCCGAAGACCCGCTTCAGCACCCATCGACACCACGGCGGCGAAGAGATATTCGTTGTGCACAGCGTGTTCGCGGACGAGCATGGCACGTACCCTGAAGGGACGTGGATCAGGAGCCCACAGATGAGCCAACACACGCCGTTCAGCGAGGTGGGCTGCACGATCTTCGTGAAGACCGGTCACTTGTTACCGGACTGAGCGCGGAACGTCTTCCCGTGGCGGCTGGAGTACGCCCCGTGCGAGCGCCTCACGCCAGAAACCTCCTGAACTCGTCCAGCAGTCAGGAGCTCTGAGCGGAAATGCTGCGTTTCTTGGGGCTTCTGCGTGCGCTAAAAAAGGCTGAGCGAGCTCCAAGAGCGGGGAATGGCGAACTTTTAAAGCAATGCGAATGCACTTGCAGCGACGATAGTCGGAGCCGCTGCTGCGACGAAAAGACCACCTGCGCTGATTGCACCGTCGACGAAATACTTTCGGAGTATCGCCACCCCCGCCGGATTTGGGGCGTTTGCAATCACAGTCAGGCCCCCGCCGGTTACTGCTCCAGCGACCAACGCATATTTGAATTCATCTGAAAGGCCTTCAACCAGCGAGCCAAGATAAGTCAACGCTGCATTATCGGTAAAAGCCGTTAGTCCTATTGCTCCGAAAAATACCGTTTGGCTATCCATACCTAGGAGTGCCGGCTGGAGCCACCATTGCTGGTGCCCACCCAAAACCACTAGCCCCGCAAGGAAAAACGATACTAGCAACGCTTCGCGAAGAATGAGTCGATCGTGGTGTTGTGGGTAGGCAGTCGCGATCCCCATAAAAAACAAAAATATCCCGATGAATAGCGGGGGATAATGAGCAAATAGAACCACTCCGAATAGCAAGCCTAAATGAAGAATGACGGTCAGCGCTGGTAGCGGATGCGAACCAATCTTTTTTTCTGCCACGTCGAGCACCGCGAGTTCTTTATTGAAAATTGCAGTAACTCCTAGCCCGTTAATTGCAACGGCGATCGCCGCCTTCCAACCAAAGGTTGTTAGCATGAACGCCGAGTCCCAACCCCATGGACCTGCGACCATCAGCACTGGCGGCGCTGCGTACGACGTCAAAGTCCCTCCGATCGAAATATTGACGAACAGGACTCCAAGCGTCGCGTACTTCAGCCGACTTGATACGCCTCGCGAAAAAATCTGATCGGCGAGGATTAGCGCCGCCAGCGTCATCGCGGCTGGCTCCGTAATTAAAGAACCCAGAAGTGGGACCGCAGTCACAGCAACCAAGTACACACCACCGACTCCCCTTAGTGGCAATACGCGTCCGACGAACTCCACCACGCGTTCGGCCGTCTGCAGAACAGGTCTCGTCGCTGCGATGACCATAATCACAAAAACAAACATCGGCTCCGTAAAATTTCGTCCTTCGATATATACCTTGGTATTGGCCTCTCCCTCGAGAAGGAACATCAGTGAAATCAGCATAATTGCCCAAAATCCGAAAACTATCTCCACCTCGCCGAGGAGATGCCATATCCCGGAATGGGATGGGTATCGATGCGCGAGTCGTTCAAACCATCGCGCGGCAAACGTATGGAGAATTGCCAACACGAAAAGAAGTGCCGCGATCATCTGAAACATAGAGGGATTCATATTGCAGCATCCAGTATCAAACTCATTTTGACGACATCAGCAATCGTTTCGCAGTGAAGCTTTTCCATCATGCGCGCTTTGTAAACCTCAACCGTTCTTGGACTGATCGCCAGAGACGCGGCGATCTCTCGATTTTGAAAGCCGCGACCTAACAATGTCATAACCTGAAGCTCTCGTTTTGTTAGCCTGGCGATACGCTCTCGTTTTTCATCCTTTTCCAGTCGCTTGGTATGCTGACTGTCGTCTTCATCCAAGGCGTGACGAATGACATCCATGAGGATGTCTTCATCGATCGGCTTCTCGAGAAAGTCAAAGGCGCCTCCCCGTAGTGCGGCACGAGTGGTCGCGACGTCACCATGCGCAGTCAACATTATGATCGGAACCTTAATTCCTCGTTCACGCATGACACGCATGAACTCGAGGCCATCTTTTCCTGGCATGCGAAGGTCAGAAATCACGCAACCCCGGAGTGCCGTGTCCATGTGTTCCAAGGCAGCGTCAGCACTTTCATACGCCGATACCGAGATCCCGCGCAACGAAAGAAGCAGCACAAGCGCATCTCTGATCGAAGCATCATCATCAATCAAGTGCACGGTCTGAACATCCGTCATTGCCCGCTCCTCAACGGCAAAATCAAAGTGAATTTTGCGCCTCCTAATTCACTGCGCGCATATAGGAGATCGCCCCTAAGCGCTTGCGACAATGAGTGGCTTGCCGCAAGCCCCATACCCATACCCTCAGTCTTTGTAGTCACGAAAGCTTTAAACAACTCGGGAATCAATCTCTCCGGAACTCCACTACCGTTGTCCTCGATCGAGATCTCCAAGCTTTCCGCGTTTTCTTTTACAAGAATTTCTATCTTTGGAGCGGTCGTGTCACGCAGGGCTTCGGCCGAATTTAAGACCAGGTTGGAGATGATCACCGAGATGAAGACCGAGTCTGATTCGATCTGTTCGATATCGGTTTTGAATTTCACGTCAATCGACGCATTTCCGATCCGCTCTCGGCGGCGCAACAAATCGGCAATGCCGAGGATCAACGGGCGAAATTCTAACGTCTCGATATGCGGGTCCCGCCCCGCGTAAAAGTTACGTAGCCGGTATAGCGTATCCGATACACGAAGCGCTTCGTCCGCGGCCTTACGAGCGGTAGGGCGGAGCCGCGACTCCGTCACTGGGGAGTTTACTAGCATGATCTCAATGGATCGCAGATATCCCACAAGAGCGGTCATCGGTTGATTCAGTTCGTGGGCGATGACGGAAGCAAGCTCTCCGGCGGTTGCCGCTCGGGAGGCTCTCGCAAGACTGGCTTCACGATCGCGAAGCTGAATTTCACGCTGAAGCGCGATTTCTGAGGTATTCGCACGTTCTGCAACGACAACCCCTAGTGCGAGCGTCGTGCCCACTAGGGTCAGCATTAGATATTGCAGATCCACGAGTGGAGCGACTTCCGGTAATTGCTGAACACCAAAAGCCAGACCGATCTGTATTACTACAGCAACGACTAGGACCCCTGAAACGCCGCCGACCAACGCTGCTAAAACCGCAGGAACAAAGAGCACATAAAAAAATCTCAGATCATCCGGGTCACCAATGAAAAATACGATCAGGAACGACACCATCAGTGCTGCGCTCACTCCCAGAAACTTGGCCGGGGCAAGGTTTATCGGCCGCAAGCTTTTCCTGATAGTTGGTGTTTTCAAAAGTAGGGGGGTGAGCATCAAGATCCCGTTTAAGTCACCAACCCAAAGCTTCCCAACAGCCGATCCAAATTGCCCCCCGGGTAACAAGCTTGCTGTCGCGTAGAGCCCTACGACCGAGCTGCTGGCGACAAATGCCGCTAGCGCGGCGATGCAAGAAAATCTCGTTAACGCCGCAAACGTGGGTTTAGAAATATCGAATTCAAATCGGCGGATTGTGACGGCGGCCATCAGGTACGTCGTGGTCACAATCACTGCTTGCACAAGAAAAATCACTGGATTCGAGGGCATTCCGCGGACCAGCAATTCAGCGAGCGTCAGGGCTACGAGCACCCAGCCGGCGCTCCTGGGGTGCAGACAAAGGAAGGCAACCATGAGACCTGTCTGAGGATTCCAGGGGGTTATTCCGAGTTTTAGAACCGGCTGAACGTAGCTTCCTGCGTCCATGAGGATGTGAAGCAGGACGTAACCCAACGAGATTGCGAGAGCCTGAAGGCGTGGCATGGTGGGCGATTATGCCGCTTTGACCGCGTTTTCTCGGTAAGGGGCAGCCCTCTTCCCCCTTAGAGCTCCCCTCAGTTACCTTTCGTGCCGTGAGCGTCGTTCCGCTCAGTCCCAAAATAACCTAGCGGTTGCCCGCCCTGCGTACCCACGTCAGGGCGGGCTTTTGGAGAACTAAAGTGATGGTTCGGGCGTTTAGCATCAGTTTTATTCTGTGCCTTACGAGCGTCAACGCGTCCATCGGATCCACGGCAGACACCGCTGTGCTCGATCGCCCTTCAACAAATGCATCCAGTCGCCTGGTCGCTCGCGTAGAAAACGAGTTAACGAGACTGATTAATTTTTTAAACGAGTTTGACGAAGCGAAAGGGCGGTTTTCCGAATCCCAGCGAGCGCTTCTTTTTGCCTTCAACTCGCGAGTACAACGTCAGCTACGGGTCGCTAAGATTCAGAGTGAGGCGGGCGCGCTTCTTTCGGACCGCGAAAGAGAGCTCGTGTTTCTCCAGAGGTGCGATCAACTTTCTGTCCAGCTCAAACAACTGCATCGCGCAGTCGTTTTCAATGAGCCAACCAACACTCATGTTCGCGAAGTACTTCGCGCCGCACGTGATGCCTTAAACTCCCTCACCACGAAGGATTCGATATAACGATAAAATACGCTCACTCAGATTCAGGGCACCCCACCCTGTCTGACTGTGAGCGCTCGCCGATCGAAACATCCACCTCGAATCTTGGCTTTTAGACGCACTCCGAAAAAGCTGGGCTCCCCGAGCGCGCACCCAAGACTCCTAATTTGCTTATGAATAGTGACGCCCAATACAGGACGCCGAGCCGTTAGTTATCGTGATAACTGCGCTCCCGAGGGATCAACCTTTTTATGAGCCGCCATGACTTCTGCTGAGGTGGCTGGCTGAAGATTTTGAATAAAAGACTGAACATAGCGTCGATCAAAATCCATAAGACTATCCACACCTAGGATCAGTACGGACCAGGAAATGCGGCCGCGCTGAAAACGAATCAGATACTCCGATCTTTCACCATGAGCGGGCAGTGAAAATATAGATAGGCGATCATGAGGTGGAGTTGGGTGATCGGATTTACAGATATTTGAGTGGTAGTCTGCTACCAAAGCTGTGTGTTCCGCAATTTGCTCCGCATTTGTATGCAATAGGCGACGCAGGCGATCTGGGATGATGGCAGTCCCGAGCTTACCGTCAGAGTATGTAAGAATTTGCATTGATCAACTCTGTGGAAGCCGAATCTCAATCTCAATTCGGCGATTCAAAGATCGATTTTCGGGACTATCGTTTGGTGCAACGGGTTTAGTATCGGCGAATCCTTGCGCTTCGATACGAGCCGGATCGAAGCGTCGAGTCGTTACCAGTTCGCGAACCACAGAGACTGCGCGAGCAGCAGACAGATCCCAATTATCGCGGTATTTGATAGTTTTGATTGGCACATTATCCGTGTGGCCACCAATTACTATCTTGGACCCCGAAGCGTTTGCGACCTCGCCGATTTTTTCAATGATTTTTGTTGCTAAGGGTGTCAGGGTAGCGTCGCCCGTGGGAAAGGCTCCGCCGGAGCCGATCTTCACAATCACAGCACCATCTTTTCGCTCGACTTTGACTAAACCTTCTTTTATCTCGCCCGAGAAGGCAGCCTCAAATGCCTTCGCAGCCGATTCGGCTTTATCGGGCGATATCCCACCACCGACTCCGGTTCCTGTAATGCCTGTATTACCCGCCGCTCCCTGTGCCTCAACTGCGGACACCAAAGCTTGAGTCGCACCCGTGACAGCCACTTCGCTCGACAGCTCTTGGGTCAAAGCCGCAACCTTCTTGATACCGGATGCGACCGCCTGAGCAGCGGCAACTCGCTCTACCGCCGGTGCATTATTTTTAGCATTAAATTCTACGGTTACTCGAGTGGCGGAGGCCTTCACCTCAACCGCACCGGCTTTTATTTCGACGTCGAGTGCCGCGCGTATTTTCGCTGCGTCTTGCTCTATCGAATCAGGCGCACTTCCGCCTTGCCCGCCTGGCTTTGGAGAGTCCGTCGGACGTCGCCCAGCCGCCTCAAAGGGCGACTCGGTGCGCAATTCTTGGTCGTTCTGTCGGACTTCAACTTCAGGTTGCGTAGTATCGGTAGTCTCTTGTTTCAAATTATCAACAATCGCCAACGTCGGGGAAGGAGAGAAGCTCAGCGAGAGCAAGGTTGTGCCTTTCGGTTGCTCCACTACTGGAATGTCTTTTTGAACACCAAATGCGTTATTCATACTCCCCGAAATCTGCTTGAATTTTGGAACGTTCATCTCTGCGAAAGAAAGAATGAGCACAAAAAAACATAGGAGTAAAGTTGCCATATCAGAGAACGTGGCCATCCATGCGGGTGCGCCGGCGACGCACTCGGGGCATTTCTTGGCCTTCGGCTGCTCCGGTTGTGCTGACTTAGCCGGTTGCAGTTCATCAACATCGCTAGCGCTCCCATCGGCATCGCTAGTCTGGACGGTGTTTACGGCGGCGGTATTCACGCAATGCTCGCTAGGCCTTCACTAGGCTCTTTTGCACCGCCGGAGGAAGCAAAGCAATTATGGAGTCGCTAATGTTTCGGGGGTTGTCGCCGCGAGCGATCCCCTGCACCCCAGCCATCACAGCCTCACAGTAAAGCATTTCCTCTGCGTGATAAATCTTCAGCTTATTTACGATTGGTCCGGCGACAACGTTCGCGATAAATGCGCCATAGAGAGTGGTCAGCAACGCGACGGCCATCGCCGGACCGATCGCTTTCGGATCCGACATATTACCGAGCATCTGCACCAGACCGACTAGCGTTCCAATCATTCCCATCGCGGGCGCAACATCAATCCAACCTTGCCACGCCGCAATAATCGCTCCGTGACGACGCTCCCGTGACTCGATATCAGTCCGTAGACGCCCCGTTATTGTCCCTTCGTCGATCCCATCAACAAGCATCATCAAACCGCTCTTTAGAAAGCGATCCGAAGTTTCTGCGGCTTTTGGCTCTAGAGCTAAAAGGCCTTCTTTTTTGGCTATCTGCCCATACTCGGGAAATAGCTCTATCAGCGGTTCCAATTTTTGTGTTTTGGGTAAAAATGCTTTGACAGCCGCCGAGAAATGGCCGATGAACTCCGGAAGGGTGTGGCGAGACAGCACCACCGCAGCAGTCCCGCCAATAACAATCGCCACAGAGGGAATGTCAACGAAAGCTCCGAAAGAGCCGCCGAGTAAAATGGCCCAAACGATGACCCCAATTGCCCCAGCGAGCCCGAGAAGCGTTGCGATATCCAAGAACGATCTCCTTCACATTAACCAATTCAACGAAGTAAGCTGAGACGGCCCGCCCCGTCAACGAATTGACAGTCGGCCTGAGACTCAGTTTTTTTCACTTAACTCAATATAGCTGGTTGTTTCGCAGTCGAAGATGTCCCCCAACCCAAAAAAATGTCCACCTGTTGGACGAAATTCCGCGCGGTCGGCGCGTAGTAGAGAGCATCGCTCCCGTTGGCTCGGAGTGTGGATATTTTTCTTTGCTGGCTTCGCCTTCGGCTCTGACCCCTCAGCCACTCAGCTACGCCAGTTCACCGTTACAGATCGACAAACGGGACTCACATGGCTTCGATGCTCTGTGGGTCAGCAGTGGAACGGCTTTCGGTGTATCGGGGTTCCCCGGATGTTGACCTGGGAACAAGCCAACGAAGCTGCCGCGATGGCGAGGGCGGAACTTGATGGAAATTGGCGATTACCGACTGTTGACGAATTGCAAACCTTAGTTTGTGAAAACTGCACGCCGCCGAAACTTGATAAGAGATTGTTCCCCGATACACCTGCAGCGCCATTCTGGACCGGTTCTGAGGCGCCTTTGTCGGTTGGTCGAATGTGGACCGTCAATTTTTATACCGGGCACCTTTTCGGCCGGAATACTAAGAACATGGAGAGGTATGTTCGCTTGGTAAAGTCGGCACCGCCGAAGAAAACTAAGAGTTCAAAATGATTTTCTCTGGTCGCAATTCGCGCTGTAGAGTTTGTGTTTTAGCAAGAATTCACATTGTTATTTTTCTCACGATTCTCGCTGTGTGGAGGCTCAAACCGGAATGGTTTGCCTTCGAGAAGTCAACTGCAGTGCGAGATCTTGCCACGGCTCTCGTTTTGAGCATTTTTAGTGTAATACTGATTACAAAGGCAGTCAGTCACTACCTCGACCGGCGTAGTCGA
>Ga0129333_10006156_pt1 | contig 11346 bp, 1 predicted proteins | sample CPB6_08_DNA_FD_94474 | JGI IMG/M metagenome (GOLD analysis project Ga0129333, IMG submission 94474) | Freshwater to marine salinity gradient microbial communities from Chesapeake Bay, USA - CPBay_Sum_0.6_0.8_DNA | ecosystem: Environmental > Aquatic > Marine > Coastal | place: USA: Chesapeake Bay...
ACCTGACGACTTCAATGCTTCTGACGCTTTAGACAATAGAGGCAACTCCCCAACCCGCCCTTTCTTAACAATTCAGAGAGCATTCCTTGAGGTTGCTCGCTATTCGTATGTTCCTGGTCAAGAAAATGACAGATTTGACCAGTTTACAATCATGCTGTCTCCTGGCAATCACTATATTGATAACCGTCCTGGTATCATGAATCCAGAGGAGATTGTTCCTTTTGCATTCAATCAATCTACAGGTGAGTGGGAAGATGAGTCTATTGTTGATCTTAGCAACCCTAATAACATTCTCTACAAGTTTAATGGTCCTAATGGCGGTGCCACTATTCCCAGAGGCACCTCGCTGGTGGGTATGGACCTTCGCCGTACTCGCTTACATCCTCTTTACGTACCCGATCCTGCTGATAAAGATGTCCCACGTTGCACACTCTTCAATGTAACTGGTGGTTGTTACTTCTGGCAATTTACTATCCTTGATGGTGATGTAGAGCCAAATTCGCCACTTTATGACGCTCAGGCAGGAATTGGTAAAGTATATTCGCAACCAAATTCTACAATTACTACAATTCCTTATTATTCGCACCACAAAATTTGCAACTTTGAATTTGCGAGCAGAGACGATCTAGGTTTACTCTACAGAAAGATTGCTCGTGCATTTTCACTATTCCAACCAACTATTGACGATCCTGGTGAATTCACTCAGAGACCACAGGAAAATAGAATCGTTGGTCCTCTACAAGATGCTATTCGCATTGATTCTATTGAAGTTAATAATGTTGTTGGCACCACAGCACTTGATATCACTGTTAAGACAAAAACAAATCATGGTTATTATGTAGGTCAGGCAGTTGCGGTAAGTAATCTTCGCTCCACGTTGCCTGCTGGTGCAACTGAAGCAATTCCTCTCGCTAATGACCCTCTAACTGGTGTGTTTGCTGTTAGACAAATTAGTATTAGTGATCCTAAAGAATTTACTTACCGAGTTGAAGGTAAGAATGCTGCTGCTGTGGGTCTTGGAGATAAAATTGGTCAACCAATTTCGCCACCAGATCTTGATACTAACGCCATCACGCAGGCGGAAGTTGACTCAGTAGAATCTGCTTCACCATACGTCTTTAACGTTTCTATCCGCTCTACATGGGGTATCTGTGGTATCCACGCTGATGGTAGCAAGGCAAGTGGTTTCAAATCGATGGTTATCGCCCAGTATACGGGTGTTTCGCTACAGAGAGACGACAGGGCGTTTATCCGCTACGATGAGTTTAGCAACACATGGAATCAGGCACCTTTAACTGATGCATTTGCAACCACACCTTATCACACTAAAGGTGATGCATATTGGAAAGATGACTGGAGAAACTTCCACGTTAAAGCATCGAATGACGCTTTCATTCAAAACGTTTCTATCTTTGCGGTAGGTTTTGCCGATCACTTCTTGATGGAAAGTGGTGGAGACATGTCCATCACAAACTCCAACTCTAACTTTGGTAATACCTCTTTACATGCAATTGGTTACAAAGGATATTCTTTTGCTCAGGATCAAGGTGGATATATTTCACACATTGTTCCTCCTAAGAAGGTAACTACAACTACCAAAAAATATCAATATTTCACCTTTAATCAAACAAAAATTAGAGGAAGTAGTTCTTTAGATACAAGCGGTCCTCAAAATATCATTAGATTATATCTTGCAAATGATGAATCTAATGATCCATTACAAAAACCATCTACTACAGTTAATGGTTTTAGATTAGGTGCTGCGCCAAAAGAAAAAATTTATGTGAAATTAGATCCTGCGACTGGATTTACTGGCACAATTCGTAATGCACAGATAACTCCAGCTGGATATAGAAAATTTGATGTTGCGTTGTCAATTTTAAGTCCAGATGAAGCAACTGGAGTATCAAACAATGACCAAGATGCAGCAAATCTCATTGATTTAAACAGAGATTTTATTGCTGCTGAGACATATGGATATATTACTCGCAAATATCCATATCTTTTAACTAGAGACATCAGCATCAATAAGTGCAAGCGTGATGTTGGATATATTTTAGAGGCAGTTGCAAATGATCTTCGTGTTGGTGGAAATGTCAATAGCATACAGGCAGCGCAAGCATATTATGTTGGCACTAATTTAGATTATATTGAAACTGAAAAGGAAGAGACTTTAGATGCATTTAATTATGCTAGAAGTCTTGCTGTTGCAGCAATGCGTAACTGGGAATTCCGTATTGAAAATTGTAGCACTTTTATCAACCAGTCAACAGTAACTGTACCTAACGCAATTACTACTGTTGGTCTTGTTGAAGGAATGGCAGTTACTGCAACTGTTGCTACTGGTCAGACAAATCCAATTCCCGCTGGAACTTATATTGCAGAGATTGTAAGCACAACTCAATTTAAGTTGGGAAATAGAAATGATACAGAGTTGGTAAATGCACTTGCTACTATTAGTGCAACTGGTCCTGCTGCTGGTGGTGTAACACTCAACTTTAGTCTTACACAAGGCAAATTTGCAACTTCTACTGGTAGAGCATTTGATGCTGGCAATCTAATTAAACTCAATAAAGATTTTATTGCACAAGAAGCAGTTAATCTTGCAAAAGCGTGGAGTCCAACAACTACAATTCCAGATGAAACAAAGTGCAAGAGAGATATCGGATTTGTCTTAGATGGTTTAATTACTGATTTAAATAGCACTGGAAATTCTGGTATTGTAACTGCTGCAGAAGCTTATGTTGGTGCTCCATCAAGATATTTTGATGCTAAAAATCTCATTCTTTCTAACAGAAGAGAGATTGTAGACAAAGCAGCTGCTAAACTTGCCATTGAATATCCTGATTTCTATTATGGTGGTAGCGGATTTACAAATAATGGAGATACTCGCACAAATGTATTCTCAAGATATAAAGATGCGTATCGTTTAATTCAACAAAATAGAGCTGAGATTATTAATAATGCTTATAATGCTTTAATTGCGAATGGTCTTCCTAATCCACAACCAACTGATTTAGAAAATAAGTGTAAACGTGATATTGGTTTCTTCCTTGATGCTGTTTCTACAGATTTAACAACTTTAGGAAACTCATATTCTATTGATTTTATTCGCCAATATTTTGTCGAAGGAAAAGTAAATGGTAAAGTATTGACATTTACTAATACTGCTGGCACAACTCTTTCCTCAAAAGCAAATAGAGTTTATAGTGGTGTTGCTACAACTACAAGTGGTAGTGGAATTGGTGCAACATTTACTGTAACTAGAAACGCAACTGGTGCAGTAAGTGCTGTAACACTAGTCAGCGGTGGATATAAGTATGCAGCAGGAAATACACTCACAATTCTTGGATCTTCAATCGGTGGTGTTGATGTAGTTGATAATATCACTGTTACTGTATCTACCGCCGAGCAAGCATGGATTACGGGTGGTCTTCAGGGTGAAGAAACACAATCAATCTTTGCTTACAATGCAGCAATCGCTGAGATGAAGAAGGCGATTACTAATCAACTTACTGTTAAAGATTTAACTTTAACTGGAGACCCAGCTCCAGGATCTACACAATCTGGTGTGAGCGATTTTGGCACTCCAGGAGTTACTACAAATAATACTGATACTCAGTCTTGCACCAATGTCCAGCAGACACTAGATACCTTAGCAAATATCATTTTTGCTAGAATTAGACAAGGAGATTTGGTAACGGCAACTACACTTAATCCAGCACTTCCATCTGTAAACTATGGCAGTGCTCCTGAATTCCAAGCAAAGTGTAAGAGAGATATTGGTTTTATTGTCGATGCTATTGCAGAAGACCTTGCTTTGGGTGGAAATTATAATATCATTACTGCTACTAAGTCATATTTTGATAGCACTGGTAATACACTTATTAGTAATGGACTTGCTGGAGAAATTGCTCAATCTGTTACTGCATTTAGTGCAGCAAGAGATCTTTGCTTTAAAGCTGTTACAAATCAACTTAATGTAAGAGACTTTGATATTTCTGATGGTCCAGCACAATTGGGTGTTGCTGGTCCTGATATTCCCAATAACAATCCAAATTCATGTCTTGATGTAAGAAATACGATTGATAGTTTATTTGCTATTCTTCTCAATAAACTTAATAATGGTACTTTTGTTTTGCCAGCTATAAATTATAATGCTGGGGCAGAGTCACTTTCTGGCGAATTACCTATTAGTGTTTATGCATTCAAGAAGGTTAGAGATCTTGCAATTCTTGCAATGCGTAATTGGAGAACTGGCGATGGACAAGATACAGACCCATTATATGTAAAAACTCCAGGAAACACTTTAAATTATCAAATTGATGCTACTGTTGATACATCAACTGGTGGTATTCCTCGTTGTGCTGATGTTGCGTATACAATCTCTACAGAATTTGATATTTTAATTGGTGCTCTGGAAAATACTTCTCCACTTCCTCCAAAGACATTTGGTACAACTGAGTATACGGAAAGAACGAAACCAGAAAAAGATACAAGCATTATTGTTGATACTAGTAACAATAAGTGTGCTGGCACCAAAGATGCGATTATCGAAAAAATGCGCGTCATTGAAAGTGTTATTCGCAATGGAGTTGATGCCGAACCTCTAGTTTCTCAATTAGTTAATACTTCATCGTTTGCAAAGAGAGCAACATTATTTAAGGTATCTGGCAGCAATCCACACAACATGGAAACTGGTACTCCAGTTAAATTAGTTCCTGTGCCAAGAAAAGATCCATCTACTGGATTGCCAGTTAATGTTGATAAGCGTTTTGTTAGATTACCAAAAGGATTTGATACTAACAAAAAATATTATGTAATTGCTCCTGGCAAAATTACTGCTCCACACGATTATTCTGCTGGCGGACTAACAGCACAGTTTGCTAATTCACAAACATTTATGCTCGCAACTAGCATCGAAAATGCTTGTGCTGGTAATTACATTTATTCTTCGGAAACAAATGGTATTGATGCGGATGTGCAAATTGAAGTACATCAGTATCTAACTGATGTTGATTACGATTTACATCGTTATACTTGCTCTCTAACAAGTTCGAGAGTATTTGAAACAACAACAAATCACGTATTTGATACCGCAATTAGTGGGGTGCAGGTACAGCAAGTATTCTTCTATCCTTTAGAAGAAAATCTTGTAAATGGAGAAGCTGTTGGCGCTGCATTAAATACTCTCCCAACAAAGAATAATGGTGATAGATTAGAAATTACTAGATTCTATTATGTTGGTCGTCCAGCAACTTATACAAAGAATAATCAATTCTCATTGTATTTGACAGTAAATGATGCTATCAATAAGCAAAACGCAGTACAATTTAATTATCCAAGCGGACAATCATTCCATGTTTTTGCTAATAAAAAGAGAAGTCCATTAGGTTACGATCCTGCACAGTCATGCTGGTTCTTGAAGACATTACAATCTAATAATGAAATCTATGATAGAATTACAATGTCTGATGCATCGAGAGGTAGTTTGTATGTTAACAAACCACCTCGCACACCAGATTCATTCTTCTATAGAGCAGATGATACTAGAAAGAAAGAAGATAAAATTTACAAGTTACGTTATGTAATTCCTAATTATCGTGATGATGTTAGAGATCCTATTGAAGGATTTGTAATTAAAATTAGGTCTGACGAAAAGAGAAAACTGCTTCCTCAGAAATTACTTTTAAAACCAGTTTCGTTGAATGATGCAAAAGATGCTACATTCTTTGAAAATGGACCTACACCTAGAGAGCGTTTGGGTGTAACTGGATCGATAACAGAATACGATCCATATAATCCTACACTTGCAGCAAGAATTCCAGGTAATAGAACTTCATCGAATGTTTCTTTCACAATTCAATCTGCAAAGAAAATTGGAAATTATCTAGAATTAACTGTATTTGACCATGGATTAGATGTAGAATCACTCAAAGCGGAGAGATTTGTAACTGTTAAGGTTGGTCAACCACAAGGAGGAAATGGTGAATTTGTTGAAGGACAAAAAATTACTTGGTATGGTGAATATGAAGGAAGTGCTATAGTCCATTCTTGGTTTGGCACAGAATCTGTTGAAGGTGGATTAGTGGAATTCAACCACTTAATTTTACGAGGTGTAGAAGGGCAACTAGATTTTGATGAAAAAACTCAAACATTCTTCCGCCAACAAATTACTGGACAAGCAGACGTAACTGCAGAATTGCTTTCTAGACCAAATTTTGGCAAAGAAGATAAAGCAAATTACTTATATGCAGTAGAAGCTTCTAATGTTTATACAATGACTCCAGGTGATGTTGTTACTGATGACGCTGGTAAGCAATATAGAATAGTAACCGTAGAAGATGTTGAAGATTTAGATGAAACATATTACATCTATGCTATTGAAGAAGTACAAAGAAGAATTCCTAGACAGCAGGATGGCGTTTACTATCTAACATGTGTAAGAGGAGATATTTCTCCATATCCAACTGGTTCTGGTGTTGGCACTAACTTCAGAAACTTTAAGTTTAGTCAACCAGTTTCTAGATTATATCCACTCACATACAAAAATGATCCTTTACTATTCCAATATGATGGAAGTAATGATCAAGGTGGAGCACAAAATACTGCTATTGTAGATCCTCAGAAGCAAATTGTGCTGCTGATAACTACACTCATGGATTAGTCACAGTAAATGATGCTAAAAATTCTGTAACTAAAGAAGCAATTATTGATTTTATCAATAATCCTGGGTCTGGATTACATTCTTTCACTGGCACAAATACCTTAAAAGCTCTTTCTGGAGCAGCAGGTTCTGGTGCGGAAGAAAGATTAATTCCTATTGCTGGAGACTCTCAGTATCCATTAGAGCAAAAACTTTATGTTGAGCTTCGTAGACCATCTATTGCTCGTGCTGGTAACCACACGTTCGAATATCTAGGTTTCGGTCCTGGTAACTATTCCACTGGATTCCCCGCAAGACAAACAGTTATTTTAACTGATATTCAAGATTATTATTCGCAATCAAAGAGACAGGATGCTGGTATTGTATTCTACACTGGTATCAACTCTAACGGTGAATTGTATATCGGAAATAGAAAGATTAATGCTATTACTGGTGAAGAAACTTTCTTAGATGCACTTATTCTCGATGAAGATAGTGAAGAAGATGGAGAATTCGGAAGCTTAGTAACTGTTTTTGAGGATCCAGTTACATTTGAAAATATCATTACATTAAATGCTCCTCCAAATTTAACAAATTTCTTTAATTCTCCTGTAATTGTTAACGTTGACCCAGAATTTGAAGCGAAGATGACACCTCCTTCGCTAAGAATTGTATCGCGTCCTGGTGATAGACAAGGTGTTCTTCCAGGTGATGATGATCCTCAACTTGATACTACAAGAGCTGGTGATATTATTATTGATAAAAATAGAGTTCGTGCTGCTATTTTTGATTTAAATCCAAGAGGCACTCAAAGATATACAGTAAGATCTGCTATAAACAACACTGCTCCAAACCAAGAAACAACAGGGGTGAAGGCAAGATTTAATTCATCACAAACTATTTCTTTTGGATCAGCAGTTCCTTTATCAGGTGATATCTTGTTTAAAGGGGGAGAAGTAGGATATTCTGGATCTTTAGGATGGATATATGCTAACTCTTATGTTCCATATACTCTGACAGCACCAGCTGGACAAGAAGCTTCAATTGATATTACTGGTATTCAATTCTATCCAAATCTTAATATTATAAAGGTTATTTTCCAAATAGGAAAAGTTAATTTTAGTTCTTCAAATCCAGGTGCATCGCTTGGCATTACTGTAAATTCTCAGATTAAAATTACAGGTGGTCAGGATAGATTAGCAGCTGTTAATGGCGTCCATACAGTATATAATAATGCTGCAGAAGGATATGAATACCTTGCCTCAAATGGATATGTTTATCTATTAACTGAAAGAGCTTCGGAAGCAGTTTTAACAGGAACTGCTCCATATATTTCATCAACAAATCCATTGTTGCAACCAAATCTTCAAATATCTCTTGGTAGAGCAGAGTGGAAAGAAGTTGGTGTTGTTGGATCTGAATCTATTAGAACAGAAACTAGTAGATATGGAGATTATAAAGTAGGTATTAATACGGTAGCAAGAGCATCTTCTACTGATTATACAAATGGATTTATAACTAACGCTACCACACCAAGAGCAAATCTAGATGTTGTAGGCAATACATTTATTAGTGGAAGAAAGCAAACTACATTATCAGATGGTTCTGGTGGCACTCCACAAGCAACAAATTATGCATTACTTGTTGGTGGTGATAGTGTAGCAGTAGATAATACAGCAGAATTTAGAATCGCCACTACTACGTTAGCACAAGCTGGACGCACCGTTGGTGCAACTGCCGATGCTGATAATGGTAGAGTTGGTATTAACGTAAATGATGCTGCGTTGGATAAAAACTTCGTGGTTTCTGGCGATGCTAGAATCACTGGAGATTTTACCTTCCAATCTGATATCGATGTGAATGGTGGTGATATTCGTTCTACATCTACAAACTTTACTATTGCCAATCAAAACACAACAACTTCATTGACTTTAAGTGGTTACGCACAAAATATTCAGCTTGGCAATTTAACCACTGCATCACAAACAATCAATATTGGTAATTTAGCTTCTGCACAAACTATTAATATTGGTACTGGTGCAACAGGTCAAACCAGACTAAACATTCATACCACATCATCTGATTCCGAAATCAATATTGGTACTGTACCAAATACACCAAACACTACGTCATCTATAATTACACTTGGAGGTGCTTTTGAAAATAGAGCATCTAGCAGATTTAGAATTAAAAATTATCAAAGTATCGTTGATGGAATTCTGACGTTGAATGGTGGATTGATAAACACCACATCTACCACTGGAGAATTTACTATCTTTCCAGAAGGATTAAATACTCTTACAATAGGTTCTTCAGCTGGCACCGTAAATCTAGGTGGAGTCGCTGGATTTACAAATATTAAACACGGAATTAAAGTTTCTGGAGCAGCATTTTTTGAGTCTGATATTACTCAAAATGGAGGATTTAGAAATTCTAGCGTTGGAGTGGAAAGAAACGTATTAGGATCTATTAGAATTTTATCAGTCGCTAGATCTAGCAATACTGCTACTATTGTTACTATAAATCCACATAATTTAGCAACTGGTAATCTAGTCGCTATAAGATGTAGTTTTGACAGTTTTGCAACAGTAGGAACGGTTTCAATTACGGTTGTAAATAGCACGACATTTACTTATTCAAACACTGGTGGTGATATTTCAACTACTAGTGCTACTGGTAGTGTTGCAACTGGAGTTGGATTTAATCAAGCTACAGGTAGTCTTGCTAATTTAAACATCGATTATTATTCTGTAAATGATAGCGTCGATGGCACAATAATAGTACAAACTGTTACCAGTAACAAATTATTGGTAGAAGGACATTGGTTTAGTCAAAACGATGCAGTAAGATTTATTGATGTTGGTAATTTATCTGGTGTTTCTGTAAACACTGTTTATTTTGTTAGAGAAAGAGATATTTCTGGATTTACTCTACAAAATAGTGCTGGTGCATTAATAACAATTGGGTTTACTGGCGGAGCAACTAATGCTGGTAGTGCTAAAATAGGTCTTTCTCAGACATTTATTGATACTGCTGGTGATATTCCATGGGGCGATAATTCATTCTTGAATAGTGATGGCACATGGACAATGCCAATCAATAATCCAAGAGGAATTTCAATTAACCAGTTGTATTTAATTGGCACAGAAATTGTCAAGACAGTATCTTTCCCAACGTCATTTAATCCAGATGCGCCAACTACTTATACTGTAAGGGTTGAAAGAGCACAAGATGGCACAGCTAGAACATCACATCCAGATGGAGAAAGGTTATATCGTCTAGTCAAGCAAGAAAATGCTTCATATGTTTTCCCTAATCCAGTCTTAGCTGCATCAACTACTTTAAATATTGCAGAATTCTCTGGCACATTACGTTTAAATGATTTACTAAGAATTAATAAAGGATTACAGAATGAAGAATATGTGAGAATTAATGCAATTAATACATCTGATGCTCAATCATTTGTTATTAATAATGGAGATTTTGGCACCGAAGTGTTACCAAAAAATCCTTTACAAATGTTTAAGTCTATTTCTACTACAGGAAATACACAAATAATAGGCGACGTTGTTATTGGTTTTGATACTTCTCAAAATAGTGAAAATCCAGCAAATGATACTGCCTTAGCAGCTTACTATGGATCACCTTCCAGCACTTCAATTGGTGCATTAATTGCGGAGTCTGGCGGTGGAAATTTAAAAGTACATAATTCTATTGAATTGAGTGGTAATACAACCACCAGTAATCCTGGAAAACAATACTTTGTAATTACCAATGGTTCTATTCCTAAATTCTATGTTGAATCCGCAAGTGGAGACACTAAATTATACGATGGAGCAGATTTAAAAATCTTCAAGGATTCTTTCTATACTTCTGGCAATTTTGATAAGTCTAGAATAGATTCTGCAGTCAACTTAGCATTTGAGGTCTTAGGTGCTACTGGAAATACTAAAATTGCTGGTAGTTTAAGAGCTGGTGATGATTTTGCAGTTGGCACATTAGAAAATTCTGCAAACGCAGAAACTGTTACTAACGTATTTACTTCCAGATTTACTGTTGATGCTCAAAGTGGAGATACTTATGTTGGAAGATATTTAACCGTAAATGGTGCATCTAGTGCAACTCCTCAAGCATCAGTAAATATACTTTCTGTAAATAATCTTGGTATTAGTGGTGCAAAACCATTTAGAATCAAGCAAGATGCATCAATAGATGCTTTTGGAGAAGCTAATTTCTACAATAGAAATGGTGGAAGAAAGACAATATTTGTCTCGACACAAGGCAACACAGATGCTACTGCAGTCAATTTAAAATCTAATTTACAATATCTTGTAAGACCGTCATCAACTCTTGTTTTAAAACTCCCTACAAATGCTGTTACTGGTGATGTTATCAAAATTGTTGATGTTGGTGGAGTGCTTAATTTTGCAATTAATCTAATTATTAGAGCTCCTGTTGGTGTTAGATTGCAAAATAGCTCAACAGGTAGTAATTTGGGAGGACTAGGAAGTGCTTATGCAGGTGGGGAACTAATTGTTAATACACCAAATGCTGCTTTTGGATTAATATATTCTGGAGATACAGATGGCGATGGCAGCGGTATACCTTCAGACCAACAAGGTTGGTATCTAATGGAGATTTAATTTATGGCATATATAGATGCTGCAAATTATAATACTGTAAAATCTATGCGCGGATTG
>Ga0129333_10006158_pt1 | contig 11344 bp, 12 predicted proteins | sample CPB6_08_DNA_FD_94474 | JGI IMG/M metagenome (GOLD analysis project Ga0129333, IMG submission 94474) | Freshwater to marine salinity gradient microbial communities from Chesapeake Bay, USA - CPBay_Sum_0.6_0.8_DNA | ecosystem: Environmental > Aquatic > Marine > Coastal | place: USA: Chesapeake...
ATGAAGAGCAAGTCTTTCTTTGAGTTCTGTTACCGATTTCGCTCTAGCGCGAAGAGCATTTCTTTGTTGTTCTTCGCTATCTGGCATCTTTTTATCTAGATCATACTTGTCCATTAGATATTCAAGGGCATTGTCACTGTTAATTTCTACTAGCCCATGCCCCTCTAGCGTTTTCTTCAAAATAAAATCTTTACCTGAACCAGGACCACCGGCTAAAAATACAGCTTTGAAGGTAGCTTTATCGTTGACACCCTCTTCTAGAACGTCGGCTGGTAGAACGTACTCTACAAATTCTTTAAGTGGCCTAGATCTTCTGATCTCGTTCATCAGCCTTTTAGCGTCTGAATCTGATAAAGATGGGGGTATTCCTTTGCGAAATGATGCAAAATCATTATTGAATGCAGCTTGACGCATCTTGGTTCCAGACATTCCCGCAGCGCCTTCAGCATCAGGATCTCTTTCGCCAGCCGAAACAGCTTGCAATGTGTCAAAAGAAAAATCTTCTCCGCCGTTGTACTTGTCAAACAATCTCTGATAGTCGGCTAGACGATCCGATCCAGCAACCATAAATGCATGCTTATATCCTTGGGCATAGAGTTTTTTTAGAGCTTCTATGAAAGTACGAACTTCATCATTCGCAGGTTCAAAATGAACACCAGGAAACATTTTTCGAAGATAATCTACCTTCGTTTTGACATTTAGCGGATTTGATTTACTATCTTGAGTTTTAGAGGCATATATGACATGATCAGCCTTGTATTTTTTAGAAAGGCTGACTACTTTGTCGATTAATAATTTGTGACCGATAGTAGGCGGTTGAAATCTGCCAAAAGAAAAGACTATTTTTTTATTGGCAACGTCTTCTGCCAGAAGATATTCTGAAAAATTAAAACGCATAAAGCCTCTATAGCTTATTTATTGTACTATTATTTATAATTTTTAATTATTGATTATATATTTTTCAAAGTTTTCTCTCATTGTCTTAATCATAAGAGACTCTATATTGACATTAGGATTCCAATTCATAATATCGCTCGATTTTCTTAATGAACCTAGTGAATATTTATTCACCTCTTTCTCTAAAATTTGTTTTTTAAAAGGGAATGAACCTCTAAAAAGATTATCATAATTTTTCCAAAAATCCTTAGAATCAACAAATTCATGTTCAAGTTTTATATTGAATGCCTTCTCTGCATATTCAATAATATCAATAACAGAGGTTAAAGTCGAAGTACATACGTTAAAAACTTCATTTTTTGGATTTGTCAAACAAAGTTCAATCATTGATACAACATCATCAACGTGAACATAGTCTCTAACCTGTTTTCCATCAGAAAAAAATATAGCCTTTTCTTTATTTTTTATTTGACGAACAATATAATTTATGAGGGGTGGAGATTTTCTGTAAATATCTTGTCTTGGTCCAAAAACATTGAAAAATCTCAAAGTTGTTATTGGCATATTATAATTTTGAATATAACTTTTTATACAATCTTCCATCATTTTCTTAGAAAGTGAATAGTATAAAGTTGGATTTACATTCAAGGATTCAGAAAATGGGGCATCAGCCCTATTATTATTTTCATAAATTGCGGATGTGCTGGCCATTATAACTTTCTGACCCATCTCTCTCGCAGCATTTAAAACCGAAACAGACCCCGCAACATTTACATCAATACATTTTACGGGATCAGATTCACATTCAGGAAGAGAGGTTATTGCCGCCATGTGAATTATCGTTTCAATGTTGTTAAGTTTAAGATGTTTTTTTAATGCATCTGTGTTTCTTATATCATCAAGAATAAATTCACAAAAAAAATTATCATGTTCCTTTAAATTGTTCAAATAACCATTATTAAGATTATCTAACGCAAATATTTTATGTCCTCTATTTGTCAAATGAAGACTCAACGTTGAGCCTATGCCTCCAGCAGCACCTGTAATCAAAATATTCATATAAAGTCTTCTAAAGAATTGCTGTCTCTAGCCAAATTTATAGCAACAGCAGAAGGATATGGATTTGATTTGGCATAATCATTTATTAAAATTCTTTTTGTGTGATGAATTTGCATAATTAATTCACAATCATTAAATCCTAGATTATGTAACATCATGCGCGTAATTTGCATGTGTTTTTTATTTCTCGATGTACAGAAGATTATTTTGCATCCTCGTCTCAACTCATTCTTCAAAATTTCTACATTCTTTTCAATTATTTCATAATTATCATATGTGTCAAATTTCGATTTAATAATTGTACCATCAATATCACAAAAGTATGTCGGTTTATTATTAAAATCAAACCAATCATCAGCAGTTCCAACGTCTATAAAATTTTCAACTTCACTTTCAAAAAAAATGAAATCCTTTGATATTAAATAATCAATTATGTTAGAAACAAATATTTCTTTTGTTATACTTTGACGGAGTATTTCAAAAGAAATCATAAATGATTCTGCCGTTCGAAATTGATATCCGCCAACACAAAAATTGTCACTAACTATTTGTTTTTCAATCACGGAACATACTATATTCTGTTCATTAGTTATTGTATAGCTTTTTGCTGATGCCGTTCTTATTTTAGGGTGTTTTGATAATTTAGCAACATAAATTACATTCCCAAATTTTGTTTGCGTATTATAGAAACCATCACAATCTTTTATCAAAATAGATTCATTTTTATCAATATTTAATTTTTCTATTGTTTGATAAACTGTATCAGCAGGTCCAGATGTTGGTTCGTCGATTATAGCAATTTTAATATTACTTCCAAAACATTCTCTCAATTTTTTTACTACGCCATATTCTTCATCGTGCTGCCTTAAAATGGCAACATTTATTTTATGTGTTTTAAAATTTTCTAAAGCTCGCTCCAACATTAATTTTCCACTATAATCGGTCAACAAATATTTTGGACGTAGATTTGGGAATCTAGTTGACAAGCCCGCACAAGGAACTATTATTTCCATAATTTTTCAATCTCTCTGGTTAAAAATTTTTTATCATCTTCATTCTTTGAATATGGAAAAACTCTCATTAACATTAATATTAAAAGAGATTTATCTTCCATAAAAGATAGATCTTTTAATTCATCAAGTATAGATTTTAATTTAGTCTCAAGATAAGTTTTATCGTTTCGTATAAACCATCCACACACTAAATCCTGTCTCAATTTAGCCAAATCGAAAACATATGAGTGATATTCGGTGGTTAGTGGATCTATTAAAACAAAATTATTTTTATTCAAATCAAATAAAATATTTTCTAAAGTAAAGTCTCCATGATAATTAGAATGCGGAAGAAGTTTTGGCAATCTATTAAAAAGCTCTTCTTTTTTAAAAGAGAAATTAGAAAAATCTATTTGATTTAATTTCAAATTATATATTTCAGAGTAATCACATTCAATTACTTCTGAAGAAAAAATTTCAATTATTTTTTTGATAAAATTGCTAATATTTTTAGCATCATGTTTTTTTAAATATGTTTTAATATCCAAATTATGAATGTATTCCATATCATAACAATCAGAATAAACTTCAATTATTTTAGGTAAAGGCACGTTTAATCTAGAAAGAGAGTCAATTCTTTCTAGATTTCTGTCTACATTTCCCCTTTTTCTTATGAAGAATTTGTCATTCTCTTCTATCAATAAAACTTCACTTGAGGAATGCCCTTTTAATTGTTTTATGATTTTTGCCAAAGGTCGAAATCATCTCTAATTAATGAATGTGGAGTGCCATTATATGCTCCAGGAGGAAATATATGGTTCGGCTCAAAATACATTAAATTTTCACCAACTAATTTTTTCTGTTTCCAATTTGCGCTCATCATCTCTTCGCCTATCATTATGGTGCCATTATCATAAAAATAGTCTAATTGATTAAATGTGTCAGAATATTTGTCCATATTTTCTGATGACGAAAAAGCAAATTGATCATTTCCAAAATCTCGTTCTACAGTCATTCTACAATTTGGGATATAAAGATAGTTTTTATTCAATTCTACAAAAGGAATTTTAAAATTTACTGCGAAATCATATCGACTTCTAATTGCCCAATCATATTGAAAATTATTTTCAATTTCATATTGTCTTTTTAAAGAAAAGACTTTATCAATAGCATATAATTGTGCATATGTTGATAGTGCTGGATTTTTTACTTTCCAATTAGGTGTTGGAGCAGGAACTCTTGTATATTTTGATAAATCTGGAGTTATCATTTCCTCTACGATTATTTTTTTGGGCTTGTAAAGTTCAATCAAACTATCAACATCGTCAAATTTCCAAACATGACAAAAAACATCAACGTCATTATGTTTTATAATATTATGATAATGAAAAACAAACCCCTGATCAAAACATCTGGGTTGTCCAGATAAGCATAATGCAATCTTCATTTAGCTACATACTCCTTTTTAGTAATAATCGTATCTCCTAAATTGGACTTCGGAGGTGGGCTTTTATGATTGAAAAGAGAATACATTTTGGGTGATTTTCCTGATCCTATCCATAATTCAGATCGAAGTCTCGGCGACATTTCTTTAAGAGCTGGATTTATTTCTCTATAATAATTCCACCATTTATCGTCATAAGGATCGTTTAAAGTTTTTATATACTCAGAATTTGCCCACCAATATCCACCAGAATAATGTTTTGTTGGCCAATTAGAAAAGTTGGATCCAGCAGTATCATTCATCTCAAGTGCTTTCCAACAATCATTTTTTTTATCCATAACAGACCAATCTAAAAATTTTCTCCAATAAAAATAATTCACAAACTTTACAGGGCTATATTCTACACTGTTTATATTTAAATTTCTAGTTAATGAAGTAATTCCTTTAGAATGAAAGTAAAGAATATGTTGATTTTCTTTTGTTTTTTTGCAAAAATTCCACAACAAATTTAAACAAATATCTTCAGTAACTATAGTAGGAGATTTATCAATTCTTCGCAACTCTACATCATCATATGATTTTTCAACCCAATTATGAATATAATTAAAATTAAAAAGATAATGATGATAACCTAAAATATATTTTAAAAGTTCCGTTGATTCTCTAGAACCAACGGAAGATATATAAACAGTTTCTAATTCCTTGTCAAGCCCTGTATCATTTAAATTTTTAAATTGATCTAAAAAAACATACGTCCAAGAAGGATCATCAGTTAGATATATGTGATAGAAGGCAGTTTTTTTCATACAGGATGATGCATCAAAGGTAAATTGTTTTTATATTCATTCCATCCATCTAATTTAAGATTTGGGAAATATTTAACAAAAACATCCTTCTTATTCGGTCTAATCTTTTTTATTTTAGCCGAAATCTCATCAAAAAAATTCCAAGCTAAAGGAATAAAAATTATAGTGCTTTCATCGGAAAGTGATTTTAATACCTCTATACTTGTAATTTCAATTCCAACTCCAGGAGTATATTTTTCCTGCTTTAATGGATTTTCATCTATAATGAAATCGGGTCCATTCTTCATAAAATTCATTAAAGTATTTCCTTTTGCTGATGCACCAAAGCCAACAACAAAAGGAATTTTGTCAGATTCTAGATCAGAATTTTTTATTTCTGTAATGAATTTGTTCAAGTTATCAGCATTATTGATACAATTTTTAGCATAATTATCATAGGTCTTTTTATCATGAAGCCCTAAACTTTTTTCAAAATCAATTAAATTTTGAACATGACTTGCTCTCAATTTGTTTTTATTTTTACTTATTACATAGATGTAACTGTTTCCATGAATAGAATTTTTAATTACATCAATCAGAAATAATCCAGATCTCTTACAAATTTCATTCATAGAATTAATCGTATAGAAAGAAAGATGTTCATGGTAAATAGTGTCAAATTCATTATGAATAATCATATCTACCTGAGAGGTGGCAATAAAAAGTAATGAATCATCATGCATGTTATTCTTGACAGTAGTCATAAAGTCAAATTGATCAGTATTATGAGCAAATGCATTCTGACACAGAATTATATCGTACAATCCCATATTCGAATAATTGCTATTAAAATAATCACAAATCACTTCATGATTTTTTGAACTTTGTTCAAAAAGATTTTCAGCAGGATCTATACCAAAAGTATTCCAATTTCTTCTTTTATAAGCATCTAGCTGTGTTCCGTCGTTACAACCTATGTCAAGAACTCTTTTTTGATTATTGTTTCCGACATATTCAATTGTATAATCGGCGAACCATTCAAAATAGTTTTTTAATGTCTGTGTCGTACCAGAGACATACAAATAATTTTTAAATAGAAGATTTGGATTTACACTGTGCGTTAATTGTGTATGAAAGCATTTTCCGCAAGTGTTAATTGCCAAAGGAAAAAAATCTTCTTCTTCATCTTTAAAATTTTTATAAGAATTGGCTAAAGGTTGCATTCCTAAATCAAGAACCGGAAACAACTCATTAGAATCACAAGCAATACATTTGTCTAATCTATTATACTTTTCGTTGTGCAAAAACACGCTTATACTCCTGTTCTTTATCTTTTTCAAAAACAACAATACTATTATAAAAAGAAACCGATCTCAATCCTTTACACATTTCTCTCATGACAGGATCTATTCCATTTTTCTGCGAATCATCTATAAATTCATAATGCAAAATATCAGCCATTCTTTTAGAAAATTCTAAAAAGTTATTTGGATGATACAATCCAGCCTCACATACAGGATTCGTATCATAGCAAGTGTGAGTATCTTCACATAAGAATACGCCATTTTCTGAAACGTGAGGAAATACTTTTGCAAATGTGATTTTTTGCTGATGCATCATATGCCCACCATCATCAATAAAAACATCAATTTTAGGATTCTTAGCTAAGAAATTATCCCAAAAATGTGGATTAGCTTGATCTCCAATCTCTATTTGAATATCATTTTCATAATGAGGAACATGCGCCATAACTTTTGAATCAACATCAATTCCTATTATCTTAGATCCTTCTCCAAAATATTTTTTCCACATTTGAATACTTCCGCCACCTTGAACACCAACTTCAACAACAATTGGAGATTTTCCAATAAACTTATGAAAATGTTTTTCATAAATGTCAAAATAAGGTTCCCATTTATCTGATCCTAGAGTAAGTTCATTATCAAATATTTCTCTAAGGCTTTTCATCATTTTCCTTTCTTCCATAAACTTGTGAGGACAAAGCAACATTTGCTCGCATTTTTATCAATTCTAATACTGTTTGGTCATTCATTTGTTCTTTTCTTGGAACAAATAAAGCTCTTCCTCTTTCTTCTGTATTTTCAGGTTTTGGTTGAACATAATAAACTGCCAAACTTTTTCTGACAACATCATCAGGGCAATCAATGAAATTTGGAAGACCATGCCATGAATTTTGTGTGGTGTCGAATAGCACAGCTCTATTATAATGGTTTTCTACGACCTTTATCAAGTCTTTTGGTGAATTTTGTTCTTCATCATGTGACCATAATTCTAACCCACCACCCCATTCTTTTTTCCAATTTTTGGTAACATATATTATAATATTCAATCGTCTTTGCTCATCTAACTTCGGATGAACATTATAATCTAAATGAATATTATTGTTTCCACCTCTTCCATGCATATGCCATCCACCACCATTCAGCCCATAATCAAACCATATAGTGTCTGACTTTAAAAATTTTCTAATGGTAGAAATAAATTCTTCTCTTCCAAAATATGTAAACAATTTATATGTTGTTGGAGGAAATTTATCCCACCTATTCAGAGTTCTCTTATCTTCTAGAGCATTTTTATGAAAATTTAAATTGGGATCTGTTAGTGAAGGAAATTCTTCAGAAACAACTTCTGCGACTTCAGGAAGAAGAAAATCATCTATAACAACATGATTAAAAGGTTTAGCTTGAAAAAATTCTTCGCTTAATTTTTGCCAATCAATATCTTTTCTGATCATAATTTATTTTTTTCATGATATATTTGAACCATCTTTGAATGATCAGAACCAAATCTTTCTCTATAAGAGATGTGTTCGACGGGAAACTTTTTAACCTTAAGTGTTTTTTGTGAGATTAAAAAGTTTGAAAATAACCTCTCAATTACAAAGCTAAAGTTTGTAATTCTTTGATTATTATAAATCGCCGTATCTCTATAAAGATAATTATATAAATTATCATCTTGAAAACAGATATTTAATATGGTGTCAACATACGTCAACCATTCATCCCAAAATTTTGAATTTCCCACAAAATAATTACAAGTCGCAAAAACATCTGACTTAAAAATCATATTTCTGACCGGGACATTTATTCCTATTTTAGGAAATAATATATCACAAAAATTTAACATTCCTGGATGCCAAATGTCGCCTTGAACCCATGTATTAATGTATGATACAGTTACGTCTAAAAAGGGATCTACATGATATACGTCATAACCTGGATTGTTTAGCATCCAATCACAAAAATGTGATGGACTTATTTTAGTTTTTTCGTACCATCTCCAAGAGACTAATCCCCAATGGGTATTAGTTTTTTCATGTCTACCATGTAAAAACTTCCAAAAAGAATATTCTCTTAAATGTGGAATCGCATTTAAGGTATTATCGTATGGAGTAAAGGCGGGGTCCAAATGATTTAATTGTGATTTATCATAATATGCCTGATATACAATCAAATCCATAATATCAAAAATTTGCATAATTTAATAGATTTCCTTTTCAGCAGTTCCAGATATTATACCTTCACAGTAAAGATTATCAAATTCAACAATTTTGGATTTATTTATGCACATATGGTGTGCATGCTCAGTATCCACGCCAAAATCAATAATCGTATCTAATATCTTAGGAAGAACATTTAAATAATTTTGAACTAAAGAAGAACAAAGAGAATAAAATCTTGTAATGTATAAATGATCGGTAACTCGCTCTTGAGTTTCTCGTGGTAACCAAGAGGGAATTGCCTTTTTAAAGACATATTTTCCCTCTAAATCATCATAAGCATTAATATCAAATTCATCCAATAAAATTGTTCTAGCAGAATACTTAAAAATTCTTTTAATGTCTGGCATAAATTTTCTAAAGTCTTCATTCTCTCTTAAAATTTTTAACATCTTAAAGAGCATCAACACCTCTGCTTCACTTTTTCTACCGGCAGCAGCAAATTTCATTAAATCTTCATCTTTATTCCAAATAACTATAGCATTTACATATTTTGATATAGTATCAATTTTATCTTTAGAAATGTTGTTAGGTGAACCATCGGTCAATATAATTACATCATCAGGTATTTTTTTTCTTAAATTTTCTAAACAATCAATTGTTTGATTAAACCTGTGTTTTGGGCTTATTATCCCTTCATTAGACCAAAGAGCAGATGTTACCAAAAATAAATTTTTCATTACTTAAGCCATTTATAGTTTTCTAGAGACCAAATTACCATATCCTTCAATCTTTCTCTGGGTGGTATTCTTGGAACCCAACCTAATGATTTTAAATATTCACCAGAAAGTGCATATCTAAGATCATGTCCAGGGCGAGAAGAGTGAAAATCTACCATTTGATGTTTTAATTCCTTATCTTGCGCTTGAGCAATTAATTGCGCCAATTCTAAGTTATTAATTTCATCTTGTCCAACAATATTGAATTTTGGAATTTTAGCTCCACCAAAATCTGGGATTCTAAGTATTTTTTCATCTAAAGATAGAATGAAAAGCAAACAATCTGATACGTCCTTTGCGTGAATATAAAACCTAGATCCAGGAATAGTTTTAGTGCTATCTGAATGCACCGTTATAATTTCACCGTCACGAACTTGACGAATAGTTTTTGGAATAAATTTTTCTGGGTGCTGTCTTTCACCAAAAACATTCATCGTATGAGTAATGTAAATTGGAAGTTTATATGTGTTTTCAAAAGCAACACACATTTCTTCGGCTGAAGCCTTAGATGCAGAATATGGATTGGTAGAATTATACCTATCACGCTCTTTATAATTTACACCAAAAGGAGCAGGACCGAATACTTCGTCAGTAGAAAAATAAATGAATCGCTCTAGGTTAGGCAGCCTTCTTGCATACTGCAAAAGATTTACGGTACCGACAACATTATCCATTACAAATTCCATTGGATAATCTATAGAACGATCTACATGTGAACCAGCAGCTAGATGTAAAATAATATTTACATCACCAATAAGACCCTCAGTTTGAGGATTAATTTCTGCCTTTAAATCGTGAAAAATAACCTTTACACGACTTTTTGTCTCCGAATCATGTTTTTGCAAAATATCATGCAAACGATTCAGATTACCCGAAAAGTCTAAACGATCAAGACTTATAATTTCCCAATCAGTTTGTAGTAAAATTGTTTCCACTAGATGGTGAGCTATAAATCCTGCTCCGCCAGTAATCAAAACTTTTTTAGTCATTATATTTTTCCTCTAAAATTTTTCTCCAAGAAGGTACTCTATCATACTGATGAACTATTGTAAACTCTTTTCCTGTAGAAGTTACAATTTTATTATTCTCTAATTTTGGAATAGATTCTAACAAATTAGGAAGAAATGAATTTAATTTGCTTGGATCACCGGTCGTCCCTAATTGACAAGCCCAACCATCTTCGGATCTAGTATATAAATTTTTTGAAAGATATGGCTCTTGAGAAATTAAGAAATTAAAAGTTGATTGATCGCATATTGGTATAGGTCTGTTGATCGCAGCCTGAAAAATATTAATCGATAATGATTTTATTGCCTCTAGTGTTCCAGCTAGAACACCAACATTAAATATTTCTTTATCTTTAAATTTTTCATAAATGTATGGACCATAGGTTTCTAGTAAATTTTGATTTCCCCAAGGCTCATTCTTATAATGAATACTTTCAGATGAAAATACACAATTATTATGACCAATATTTTGTTCTAACCAATGGCTGGGATTTTTTTGAAAAATAACGTCCTTAACATCAGTTGTTATTACATAACGATAATCTTTAAATTTATCCAAAAATTCGTATATATGAACGAATCTTTCTACATGAACGGGGATTTGAGAATTTTGATAGACTAGATTTTTATTTTCATCGCTCTTAAAAGCAACAACATCAACACCCGCTTCACAAATTTTTGTGACTGTGCGAGAATCACAATTCATTAATATTAATACAACATGCCCGTCAAACCCAGATTTTTTAATTGAGTTGACCCAATACTTAAGAGTATCCCATGTGTAATTGGTACTGCATCCTATAACCAAATCCTTCATAATAAAACTCCAAAAATTATATTGTTATTTTTTCGTTAGGGGTTTGAAAGTTTTTCTTTCTCATTATTGTTTTGATACGAACTTCAAAAGAATCATTCATTATA
>Ga0129333_10006159_pt1 | contig 11344 bp, 10 predicted proteins | sample CPB6_08_DNA_FD_94474 | JGI IMG/M metagenome (GOLD analysis project Ga0129333, IMG submission 94474) | Freshwater to marine salinity gradient microbial communities from Chesapeake Bay, USA - CPBay_Sum_0.6_0.8_DNA | ecosystem: Environmental > Aquatic > Marine > Coastal | place: USA: Chesapeake...
GGGCCCAGTTCCTGCTCCAGGCTCTCGGAGATCTGGGCGCTGATCAGGTGACCGAGGGCGTAGGAGGGGAAATAGCCGAACAGCCCTTCCGCCCAGTGGATGTCCTGCAGGCACCCCAGCGCATCCGTCGTTGGTCGGAGGCCCAGCAGATCCTGCATGCGTTGGTTCCAGTGCAATGGCAGCTCCTGCACAGGCATGTCCTGCTCCAGCAGGGCCAGCTCCAGTTCAAAGCGCAGCACGATGTGGAGGCAGTAACTGAGTTCGTCGGCTTCGACGCGGACCAGGCCGGGCCTGAGGGGATTCAGGGCGCGCCACAAGCCGCCGGTACCGGCCCAGGGGTCGCTGCCCATGCCGGCGCAGAAGCGGGGATGCCAACGCTCGGCGAAGGCACGGCTGCGGGCCACGCGGCATTCCCAGAACAGGGACTGCGATTCGTGGACGCCCATCGATGTGGCTTCTCCGAGGGGCCAGGGGAAGTAGTGGTCATCCGTTCGTGGCAGACCCTGCTCATAGAGCGAATGGCCCCACTCATGGGCCGTGGCCAGGAAGGCGGAGAGGGGCTGGCCGGGCACGACGCGGGTGGTGATGCGGAAGTCCTGGGGCCCCACGGTGCAGGAGAAGGGGTGTGCAGAACGGGAGCGCTGGCAGCGCACTGGGTCGTAGCCCCAGGCGTCGAGCAGTTCGGCGCAGAGCTGCTCCTGCAGTGCCTCGGGCAGATCGATGTCCTCGGGCAGGGGGCTGCTGCTGACCCTCACCTGATCCAGCAAGGCCGGTAACTCGAGCTTGAGGGGAGCGAACAGCTCCTCCAGTCTGGCTTTGTTGACATCCGGCTCAAACGGCTGGGCCAGGATTTCCCAGGGACTGCGCTGCACCGGTTCGGCAGCGGCGAGCTGGCTGGCCTGTTCACGGCGCAGGAGAATCAGCTCCTGGAGGGCCGGGGCAAAAGTCGAAAAATCGTTGCGGGCGCGAGCGTCCTGCCAGACCGCATTCCCGTGCGATTGTGCCCTGGCCAGAGCGCTCACCAGAGCCGGATCCAGACAGCGCTGACGCTCCAGCTCCAGGCGCAGCAGCTGAAGGTTGCGCTGACGCTCTGGTGCAGCATCGGCCGTCATTTCAGCCTCTGCCGCTGCCACCAGCTCGGCATACTCCGGATTGCTCTGCCGTTCATGCAACTGAGCGGCCAGCAGTGCCAGCTGCTCACCGCGCCAGGCCGCTCCAGCAGCCGGCATCACGGTGTTCTGGTCGTAGTAGAGGGCGCTGCTGATCGAACCCAGGAGGCGGGTCTGATGCAGGTACTGGTGCAGTCGCTCGAAGACTGAGCCTGCAGCGGGCATGGGTTGGTCGATCGGGGACTCCAGCATGGCTGGCAGACTCAGCACTGTCTCAAGGGACGATCAACCCAAGCATGAAGGCGCCGCATCGGCGCCGCCGGGTCCCTGAACCGACCACCTGGAGCGGTAGTCGATTGCATCCATCCTGTCTGGTGGTGTACTGGGCTGGTTCAAGCACGAAGTCCAGATGGCCGGTTCCGGCTGTTCCATCCGGGCAGCCAGCGAGGCCATGACCCAATCAGCTGAAGTTCAACGAACCGCTGCTGCAGGCCAGCCCCCAACCATCAATCCGGGACTGGCCAGGCCATGTGAGCTGGCCAGAGCATCATTGCTGCCTGGTCAGTAACGAAGGGATGCCCAGAGTCACGACGCTTCAGAGACCTGCGGAACAGCAACTGCCAATGGCTTCTCTCATGCAAAGAAAGCCCCAGGTCACCTGGGGCTCTGTCGATGGCTTCAAGGAGGCTTCAACGATCAGCCTTGCCGTTACTCACGAAATTAGCTAATCCCCACTTCCATGTTAGGTCAGCCATGGTTTTCGGGTCATAATATTTGGTGAAAGGTGGAATTGTTCCGTTTCCGGCCGTTTTCGTCCAGTAATTGATGCCGCGATTATCAATCAGTGCTGTTTGCAGACTTTGCATCTGTACGGAAACATCCGGTGCAAGATTCGGTGTGCTCAGAATGAATCCTTTCCAGGCCTGAACGCTAGACAGTTCTGTGACCGCAAACGGCACCATGTGCAATTTTACCGGCTGCCGACTGTTGTGGGATAGCCAGATCTTCGGAAGCAGCTCCGCCGTGGCTGGTGCATGCTTATCCTTGAAGCCAATGGTATATAGAGAGTAATCCTTGAGCTTGAACAACTCAACAGGGTCCGGGAATGTCAGCACAGCCTCAGTCTTTCCACTGCAGTCTGCCTTTTTGATGCAGCTGAACGGGAACAGTTTAAGATACGCTCCTTCGTTGCCGAAAAAACCATTCATGTAGAACCCATAGGTTCCCCAGCTTGGCTCAGCCGCCATCAAGTGGAAGCCACTGCAGTCAAGGGCAAGAACGGGATAGAACTTGATGGAATCAGAATAGCGAGTACTTACACCAACCTGGGATTTCCCAGGTTTGTTCGTGCCGATTGAGGTCAGTTTGGGCGTAAACCAGACATACTTGCCACCCGCTGTGGCCGTTGACTGCCGATCACCCGCGCCAACAAGGTAGTAGGTGCCATCTTCGTTATAGCTGTTATCTTTCGGAAACTCCATGTAGCCCCCCATACCTACCCTGTTGGCTTCAAATAGCCAGTCATACTCGCGATAGACATAAAAGATCTTTCGGTCTTCTTCTTCTTGTAGGTTGGCATCCACAAAGTCGGCAAGTGAGGATGGGTCATCCTTGCCAGCCGCAAGCCTCAACTGATCTGAAAACTGACAAAAGATTTCGCCTTTAGCCTTCCAGTCTTGTTCAGAGTCCGGATTAAATATGGCTGCCATTGCGAACATTCTGCTGATGTTCAGAGATTCGTTGGCTGCAGTGATGAAAGCAAGAAGACGGTTAAGTTGATTGATCTGTTTCTGGTCATCAAATGGGGAATCCAGCGAGAAGCCAGGCAGTACATCTTCCCATCGTGTCACCGTTACACCAACCACCGCATTACCCTGGAGGATGGATTGCCAGTAGTTGTTATTGTCTACGGCATCGGAGCTGCTTGAGCCAGAAGGGGCGCCTGGGCTGGCAGCGGCCGTTGGCATTCCTTTCTGGCCCGGAGCAGCAGACCTCAGGCCACCGCTGGAACTCTTCAGCAAGGCCTGACTGCGATCCGGCAAAGGGGCGCTGGCCCTGTTGCTCTTGAAGTCGGCTGAAGAGACATTATCCTTGGCGACCGCTTTATTGAGGTCCTTGATCGCTTGTTCGTTCAGTTCCTGCTGATCCGTGGCACTCACGGATCCGTCCGAATTGGAAGCATTGAGTGAGATCCGCGATGCGTCGTCAAGGGCCGTGGTCGTGGTGTTGTCACCAAGAGGGTTTGCTGCTGTGTTGGAATTCTTTTCATCCTTCGGCTTTACTGTTTCGGGCATATGCACAGGTTCACTTTTGGGAATATCCGGTGCTTTGGCAAAGTCCTTGTCCCACACATCTGTACCCATCTGGCCGTCAAACTGTTTGCGATACTGATCTGCAAATGCCTGGTAGGCAGCGCCGCCGGTATACTCTGATATAGCAGTGAATGTAGCCTGACGCAGTGCCTCCTTTGTTGTCTGCCCATAGGCGGAGCCAATGGACATGGCTCCCTCTACTCCAGCTTTGCTAACAGTGGCTTTGATATCAAACTGACTATTTGAACTTTGAGATGATTTGTCGAATTGACCCTTCACATACGCCGCCCCTCCAATCTGAACACCGCTGATAAAGCCGACGCCGTATTGGTCTCGGAATCTCGCCTTAGCATCAAACAGCTGTTTGGCTTTGGCCTTTAACTCTTGCGAGGGTTGGTTGAGATCGGTGCCAGGTTGCTTCAGAAGGTCAAGCACCTGGCTTGAGCATCTAAGCACATTCAGTAGATCTGAGCCATCGGCCTGCATCGAGGCAGTCAGGCAGGCAATTAGAAGGGACGGACTCAGTAGACTCCATTGGATCTCACAGGCTGCATTCGTGCCAAACGAATAGGCCTCGAGGCTGACCGTGGTGCTATCTGAGGCTGACGCTTGTCCATAGCTTGTATCAAGCGAGGCTTTGACGCTTGAAACAAACGGAACACCGTACGTGCCTGCAACGGACAGGGATCCGTAATGGCTTGATGCCCTGCTGCTATAGGTGGATGAGCCGGATACCTGGGTATAGCCAGACTGGGTATCTACGATCTTCAGATAATTGCCCAGGCGAGCAAGGTTAAATGCTTCGGTGTTGGTTGAAATGGATCCATCTTTCATTACGACTGAGCCGATCCGTACCCGATCAAATGGCAGGGAAAGCATGGAGAAGATGATTATTTTGCTCAACCGTAGCCAGACCGCTCCAGGTCCTGCCTCACGTAATCAACACTTAAGATTTGGGTTCGTCATCATTCCTCTTGTTGAGTCAAGCCGATGGATGTTCGCAGTAGAGTTCGATGGTTTGACGAGTGCAGCCTGGTTGGACCAATCGTCATCTGACGATCTGCTCACAGACGGCCAGGACTCCAGCACAGCCAGCGCGGTGGGATCTGAGCCATGTTCAAGGCCGACAGACCCGGTTCGCCGAAGCCGGTGATCAGGTGCAGGATGTCATCGCTTCTGCGGAGCCGCTGCGCAGCTGAGGACCATCCGGATCGCAGGGCTTGTCATGACTCAACGCCGCTACGAAGCGATTCGCAGGCCTCGCCGTCACCATCGGCATCGAGATAGAGATGACCCTGGGCCAGCAGTTGTTGTGCCCGGGTATAGGAGGCGATCTCGCGACAGCGCCAACGGCGCCCCCCTGGCGTGGTGCCATCAGGAATCACGGCTGCTCGCTGGCTACGCCGATAATCCCAGGGGCGAGTGATGCCACCGGATACCTGCCAGACCCCGCTGCGGCGACGGCTGGCCCGCGCTTCTGCTTCAAGGTAGGCCGTAGCATCACAGCCATTCAGATACTGACGGTAGGCAAAGGCCTGGCCCGCCAGGACCATCGCCAGATTGACGTTGCCGCCGCTGAACACCTCCGCGACGCTGCGGCCATAGCGATCCGTGGTCCGCACCTCAAGGATGACGGGCTGTCCAACCGGCAGGCGTTGTTGCAGAACCCGCCGCGCCTGTTGCCCGTATGGCTGCTGGGCCGTCTCCGGTGCATCGATGCAGGCCAGGCGAACGGTCAGCAGGGCCGCATCCCGCCGGACACGGATCGTGTCACCATCGCCGACAGACACCACCACGGCCCGCAGGGTTTCTGCCGTGGCGGGGTATGCCCCCGACAGGACAGCGATCGTCAGCAGCAACCAACGCCAGATCATGGCCCAAGTCTGCCTCAGTGGCTGATGCCACAGGGGCCCTGCCACACCCCAGGGGCTATGGCGATGAGCCAGGCCAGGTCGATGTGGTCAGCTCGCGAGGCCGGTGCCAGAGTCGTTGAGGATTCTGCATGAAGTGCGATGAAACTCGGTTCCCTGACCGCTCTCACCAGCACCCTGTTGCTTCTTGGCGGCTGCTCCGCTTTTCAGGAGGGCTTCAGGGAGGGGATGAACCAGGCCGATTACACAGATGCCATCAAAGCCAACTTCATGAGCCAATGCACGGCTGATGCCACGCAAAGGGTGGGAGCTGATGCGGCCAGGAAATATTGTGATTGCGCTTTTGACCGCATTTCATCCACCATCCCACTTGATCAGTTCGTCAAGCTGGATAGTGGTGAGCCCGTACGCGATGAGACCACCACTGCGCTCAAGGTTGCCGTGACCCAGTGCGGCGGCAGTGCGAGCAAGCTCTGATCAACTGCCATGCCAGCCGGCGGTTTCACCTCCCCAGCCCGTTGGACCAGGCCGCGGGATGGCGGCTGCTCACCAGCTCCCCCGTACACGAGACCGGCAGCAGGCTGGATCGTCCGCCTGCATACCAGGCTTCCACCAGCGCCGTGCTCGTATCCGGTGTGAGTTCACCGGCCAGAACCCACAACTCATCGTGCAGGGTCTGGGTCTGATCGGGTGTGCCGACGTACCAGGGAGCTTCGGGGTCGACCGAGAGCTCCTCATGGAGCTGCAGCAGCCCCTCAAGAACGCAAGCTGCGAGTTCGGGCGTCATCGCCAGCCAAGAATCTCCATCCACGCACAGCGGGCGGGCCGGACACAAGGGGCTTGGCTTCGGCCCGGATGCCGTCCCCTCCCGCTGGTGACTCAGCCCAGGCTCAGATCGACCGTTTCCAGTTGGAGGGTGCTCTTGCGAATCCCAAGCCCTGCCAATTGCCGTTGCGCCAGGGTGAGCAGCTGATCGCGGCTGAGCCCCTCAGCCCGCAGCCGCTCCGGATTGATCACGACATGGGCGGTCAGCGCCGTACGGGAGGTGCTGAGCCCCCAGACGTGCAGCTCCTCCAGCTCGTGCACGCCCGGAAGCGAGATCAGGGCCTCCTCAACCTTGTTGAGATCGACATGGCGGGGTGCCGCGTCGAGGTTGAGGGCAATGGCCTCGCGCAGCAGTCCCACGGCGCTCCAGAGCACCGCTCCGCCCACGCCGATCGCAGTCATGGCATCCAGCCACAGCCAGCCCGTGGCCCACACCAGCAAGGCACTGATCAGCACGGCCACGGAGACAGCGGCATCGGTGAGCAGATGCAGCACCGCCGCGCGCTGGTTGAGGTCATGGAGATGACCGTGGCCGAACAGCCGGGCTGACACCAGGTTGATCACGATGCCGGCGGCAGCCGCCCAGACCACCGGCCCGGCGATGAGTGGCACGGGATCAGACAGGCGCTGGATCGCCTCAACAACGACGACGGTGCCAGCCCCGAAGATCAGCAGACCATTCAGCAGTGACGCCATCTGGGTGCTGCGGCCAAACCCGTAGGTGAAGCGCCCCTGGGCTGGCCGGCGACTGAGCTGATCCGCGCCCCAGCCAAGTGCCAGGCCGAGCACGTCGCCGAGGTTGTGGAGGGCATCGCCAACCAGCGCCAGCGACCCGAAGGCAAGGCCGATGATCAGCTGCAACGCCGTGAGTCCGCTGTTGAGGGCGATGCTCCAACGGAACGCCCTGCCCGAGCGGCTCCCGTCGTGGTCGTGATCGTGGTCGTGCGGGTGATCGTGATCCGTGATGCCCATGGCCTCAGCTCTCCTGCTGGGCCGCCAGGTAGGCGGCGATCATCGCGTCCATGCCCTTCTGGGTGCGCCCGTGGCGCCTGAGCCCCTGGGCCGCCCAGATCCGATCAAGCTCCAGGCGCAGGTCTTGTGTGATCCAGCAGGAGAGCAACACCTTGCCCTCCCGACTGGAGGAGCAGCGCTTGGCAGGCACGGTCCAGTTCAGCAGACTGTCTGCAATGTATACAAGTACCCGTTGCTCGCTCGCGCTGGCAGCCGTCGTGGCCATCGCTCCGCTCGCTGCGGCTGCCGACTGCCGGGGTCTGCGCCAGCATCGCGACCAACTGGCCAGCCAGGCGATGCAGGCCGAGATCGCTCTGTTGCACGACCTGCGTCAGCAGCTCTGCCCAGACCAGGAAACGGCGGCTACGCAGTTCAATGGCGTGGTCCCGTTGGATTTCGGGTCCTACATCCGCTGCCGTGCACGCGCTGAAGCCCAGCTGCAGCAGAGCCGGCCCGTGCTTCATCGCAACCGGCTCGGCTTCCCGTTCTACACAGCTGACGGTGCCCACTTCGCCCAGCAGGCCGATGCCATGCAGACGTCGCTCGATCGGATCTGCTCCCCACCGCCACCTGGCTCGATCCCTTCAGGTGAAACACCCTGAATCCGCTCGATCCCCCCCGACCGAGCACCGAGCCGGAGCATTGCCGTTGGCCTGTCGCTCGTGCACTGCCATGGCCACTTAGATCTGAACCTCAATGTTCGCCTGTTCGCTGCTGCGGCAGGAAGCGCAGCACATTCAGATCCGCTTCATAGAGCCACTGGCCTCGCGTTGGGGGCTGTGGCTTGATGCTGCCCTGCTTTGCTGCGATGTACTGATTGAGCAGGGCGATCCGATCCTGCACTCCGGGGTGTGTTGAGTCCGGCTGGGTCTGGGCACCTTGACCAGATGAACGATGAGAAAACTTCAGCTCATGCACGCACATGTCGGCAGGATACCCAGCCCTGAGCGTCATCTCCCATGCCTTCTGATCCGCCAGGATCTCAAAGTCACGATTAATCTCGTAGTCCAAAAGCTTTTTGCTTTCCTCGTTCATGCCATTCGAGCGACTGCTAAGCTCTTCGCTATGAAAGTAGGTGTGAGAATCGCGCGTATGGGCAATTTCGTGGGCGATCGTACAGGCCATGTAGCCAGTCCTTGGTCCGTAAACCCTGAAGCCGACGCGTGGAATCTCGATGGTGCCGTTGGTGTAGGCCTGGGCATTGATATCGCCATAGAGATAGGCTTGGCGAATGATCTCAGCAACGTCTGATCTGTGTTTTATGTATGGGTTTAGCGAACCGTAGTAGCTGCAACCATTCTCTTTGCATAGGCCAAGCTCTTCAGCCATCCAGGATGCATAGTCTCCGGCTACAACCGTGAAGGCCAGTTCACGGTCGCCAAGATCATTGCTGGCGGCTAACCTGTTTACGATTGTGATAATCTGCCTGTATTCTTCCGGCATTGCCACTGGCTGCTGCGTTGCCATCCCCGCTGAGGCCAATGCCAAGGACGCAGCTGCGAGGCTGACCTGCAGCCCGGAAAGAGCTGATCGGAGCAACGAGATCATGAAGGCGTGGCTGACGTGGGCAGACTCAATAGCCGAAAACCATGGACCACACTCTATCCTGGCTCTACTGCTCTGCAGCCTGGATGCTCGTCGGCAAGGTCTGGCTTGGCAGCAACTCTTGTACGAGCTCGGTCGTTGCGGTGAAGCCTCGTCATTTCGTCACCTTCCTGGCCTCATTGGCATCAGGTGGCCGATCGCTCCCTGCCTCGCAGCTGAAGTCGTCACGCCTGCAGCGCAAGCAGATCGGCAGGCATGGTTCGCAGTGTTTCCCCATTGATGCAGGATTAAGACAGCTCATGTGAGGATTTCAAAGGTTCCGTGATTGTTTCAGTGCGCTGTGAGGTGCCCGATCAAGGTCTGTACATCTGCGTTTCAAGCCTCACTGAACCAGGTTGGCCGTTCTGATTGCTGAGATCTCCATCAGTCAGCAACGAAGAATTCCCCAACTGACTCTCCGTTGCGCTCTCGCCCCCTGGCCATCAGCAGATCCCACAGCACCTGCAGGTCGCCTTGCAGATCCCGCTGGAGCACCGCAAGGCCCAGGAACAGCAGAGGGGCGGGGCCAGCACCAGCCTCGCCACCATCTCCTGACAGCTGGCCGCGTCGTGCGATCAGGCTCCGGGGTCATGCCTGGGGCGCCTGGAGGTGCTGCAGACGGGAGATCAGATCGGCGATCGACTGATCATTGGCAATGGCACTGCCAACAAACCGGCAGGGCCCTGAGTCCGCTCAGGGCCAACGCCAGGCGGCCCGCTCCAGCACTGTCTGGCCGGGAATCGTCGTGGCGCCCTGTTCGCGCTCCAGGCGCAGGGTCCGGCAGCCGGCCACCCGGTCCAGCTCGCTGATCAGGGCGTCGTTGTGGGCGATCACCCAGACCTGCGTCCGCATCGACACATCGCCGATCAGGCGCGCCAGGGGAGCGATCAGATCGGGATGCAGGCTGTTCTCCGGTTCATTGAGCACCAGCAGCGGTGGTAGCCGCGGGCTGAACAGCGCCGCCGTGAGGAGCAGATAGCGCAGCGTTCCATCGGAGAGCTCCGTGGCATCGAGCGCACGGAGCAGTCCCGGTTGCTGCAGGGTGAGCCGGAAGCGCGGCTGGCTGGTGTCGACCACCAACCGGCAACCGCCAAAGGCATCCGCGATCGCCCGTTGCAACCCGTCGCGATCGCCGATCTCCACAATTGTCTGGATCGCAGCCGCCAGGTCTGCCCCATCTGCGGCGAGTGAGGGGGTGCGCGTAGCCAGGCGTGTCTGCCGGGCTGGAGCCTCGGGGTCGGTGCGGAAGCCGTCGTAGAAGCGCCAGCTCAGGATCGTGCGCCGCAACCGGAACACCTCCGGTGCCTCCAGCGGATCGGACACCGCCGTGAACAGGCTCTCCTGGGGCGAGACCTCAACCGCCAGCCGCATGCTGCCTCCGCCGCAGCGTTCCACCACCGCCCCCTGCCGATGCACCAGCAGGCTGCGCGGATGGAAGGGCCCGCCGGCCCAGATCCACTCGCGCTTGATTTCGGGATCCAGCGCAAAGGCACTGGTCTGATCGTCGACCCGGTAGCCAAGCTCGATGGCATACGACAGGGTCTGCCCCGCAAAGCCCAACCGCAGACGAGTCGGCTCGCGGCTGCGCTGCGGCCCAGCCCAGAACACGGCCGGCAATCCACCCTCCGCCGCCAGAGCAGCGACCAGATCCCAGCTCGGGGCCAGAACCGTGAGCATCAACCAGAACTGACGGGCGAGCAGTGAGGCGTCGAGCACCGCGATCCGCACCGGCCGGCCGATCACCGCGCCCACCGAGTCGTCGGTGAGGCCATTGAGCCCCAGCCGCGCTGCCAAGGCCTCGATCTGCGCAATCTCCGCGCTGGAGAGCTGCAGCAGCAGACCGTCCTCCCGTCGTTGCAGACCGCTCATGAACGCCGGTGCCGCAGTGGTGGTTATGGGCACTGGAACGTTAGCCATGGCCCGCGAATCACCTCACCATTCACCCGCGCATTCATCCCGAAGTTCACCCGCGCAGGGGATAGGGGAGGCCTGCGATTCGCTCGACAGTGCCGACGTACCCACCCAGCAACAGCGTGATGGCCCCGATTCTCTGTCCGGTCGATCCACTCACCGCCCGCGAGCGCGAAGTGCTGCGATTGGTGATGGAGGGCTTCTCCAACGGCGACATCGCTCGGGTGCTCGTCGTTTCCGCTGAAACCGTCAAAACCCATATCGGTAACTGCCTCAGCAAGCTCGGCGCCCGCGACCGCACCCAGGCCGTGGTGCTGGCGCTACGCAGCGGCCAGCTGGACCTCCAGCCATGAGCACTCCCCAGGAACCAACCCTCGATATGCACACCGGCTCGCTGGCGTCCGGGCTGGATGCATCTCCTGGCTGGGGATGCGCAGCCGCAAGGCGGTGGCACGGGCGAGCCTGACGTCAAAAACCCCCGAGCAGAGCCCGAGGGTCATGAATCAATCACGAACATTCCAATGACAAGTGTTGGTCGAAGCTGCTGGCGTTGGCGCCTGGGGCCGAACGTTCCAGGTGTGGGGTGGTTGGCTCTCCTAGGGCACCTGAGGCGGTGCAGATGGAGTGTCGATCAGTCAGGCGCACGAGGTGAGAGCCAGCGATGGTGCTGCTCTCCTGCCCGGCTGAACGACCCGCCCACGGTTGGGTGAAGACTGTTGGA
>Ga0129333_10006160_pt1 | contig 11343 bp, 3 predicted proteins | sample CPB6_08_DNA_FD_94474 | JGI IMG/M metagenome (GOLD analysis project Ga0129333, IMG submission 94474) | Freshwater to marine salinity gradient microbial communities from Chesapeake Bay, USA - CPBay_Sum_0.6_0.8_DNA | ecosystem: Environmental > Aquatic > Marine > Coastal | place: USA: Chesapeake Bay...
GTAGTTTCTGTTCCAGGACCAAAGGGTGCTGGAGATGTTGTTCCTGCAATGTTGTCTCCAGGAGAAGCAGTTATTTCTGAGCCAATGAATAAAAAGTATGCTCCATTAGTACAAGGAATTATTGCAGATAGAATTCCTGGATTTGAAACAGGTGTGTCATCTGTAGCAGAAAGATTTTTGTCAACAAGAGCAGGAAGAAGTGCTAGTGGTGGAGAAAGAGCGCAGGTAAACATACCTGGAGGATACCAACTAGGACATTTTGCTGAAGTAATACAGGTAACTGGAGAAGAATTAAGAAGGTTGGCAGAAACACAAAGTAAAGGATTTAAAGATACTGTTGAAAGAATGATTACCTCAGTTAACGGTGATCTACAGCATATGTTCGATATTTTTACTAATGAGGTAACTGTTCAATCAAAAGAATTTAATCAAGCTTTGGGAGAAATTGGAAGTGGCAAAAAAGCTCCTGTATCAATGTTTAGAGAAGAGGCTGTTTTCCAATCAGGCGCATATAATGCTCCATTAATTCGTGAGATGAAAAAGGCTGGTGCATCAACAGAAGAAGTTGATAGTGCAGTAAGACAACTTGCTCAAGAATTTGATACTGGAATATCTGAACTAGGTCAGGTAACAGAAGTAACTGCTGAAGAGGTTAATTCAATAACACAAGCAGCATATGAAAGAGTTTCAGCAGTAAATGAAAAAGTTCGTGTTGCACGTGAAAGATTACAAGATCCAGGAGCAATTAAAGAAATACTTGGTGTTACATCTGGAAGAACTCCATTTGCTGGAGGATATAATACAAGAGGATCAAGAGAAGATATAAATGAAGTTGTTCAAGAACAGATGCCAGGATTATATCCAACACAACAGGCCTTTAACTTTACTGGAGAAGCAGCAAGAAAAGTTGGAGTACAGAATGCTATAGCAATAAGAGAAATTTATACTCAGCTAGGTGCAGAAGCACAGGCAAGAGTACGTGCATTAATTGGAGACATAGATGCAATGTCTCAGCAAGTTGTACTTGAAGCCAAAAACTCTGGTATAGACATTGGAAGATATGCTATACAGGGTATTACTACAGGAATAGATGCTGCTTCGCCATCACAGAAAGCAAGGCAACAAGGACAAAATGTTGCAGATGGATTTGAGCAGGGAATTCTTGAAGGAATGGACGATGCATCCATGGCAGGTCAAAAACTTGGCGATGCTGCTACTCAAGGTATTGGATTATCAGATTTAACAACAAATGTTAGATATACCCAAGGAACTTTGCCAGGTTTAAATGTATCTAATTCTGCCGAAAATTTAACAGAATCATTAGATGATCTAGACAGTGTAACAATACAGGCAGCAGATACAACAGCAAGCTCAGGTGCTAATTTAGCTAAGTGGAACAGTAGATTGATGAGCACATCTTTTGCTCTTTCCAGCATAAGTGGTATAGCAATGGCATTTGGAAATAATTTAGGTGGACTTGGAGAAAAGGTATTTCAGGTTTCTTCTGTTATGTTTGCATTACAAGGAGTTGTTCAATTATTAACACAGGCCAAGCTTCTTGAATTAGCAGCAACTAGATTAGCAGCTGCAAAACAAGCGGCAGCATTTGCAACCTATGGAACTGGAATGGCTTCACGAGCAGGTATGGTGGGTATGCTTGGAAGAATCGGGGTATTTGCCAGAACACTTCTAGGTTTAACAAATCCAATAGGGTGGATCATAACTGGATTAACTGTTGGTGTTGGATTATATAAAATTATAAATGACAGACTAGAAGCAAATAGAAAAAAAATTGATGGCTTAGGAGACTCCGCATTAATTGCTGGTAAAAAATTAGAAACTTTAGAAAAATTCTTTGGAACAGATTTTAGAAGATTTACATTTGAAGGATTTAATTATGAAAATGCTACTGCAGGACAAGGACTTGTTTCTGGTCGTAGACAACAGATGGAAGCTTTGCTTGCCGATAAAGATTTCCAAAAAGAATTTAAAGATACTATTGCTGCTCTTAGATCTGCTACTAATTCAGAGGCTCAATTAGTTTTAGAAAATATTGCAATGCAACTTCAGGCAAGAGGAGCCGAAACTGCACAGATTCAGGCGATAACAGATGCCCTTATAAAAGAAGCTGGAAAAACTGAGGTAATTCTTGATTTTGCTAAAATAGATATTAATACTAAAGAAGGGCAAACAGAGCTTAAGAAAAATGTAGATCAAGTTCTTAAAAAATATAATAAAGCTTTTGCTGCTGGAATTAATGATTCATATAAGAGAACTCTTAACCTAGCTGGAAAATCTATTGCTGGTGCATTTGGAGCACTTCAATTACAGCTTGAGGATGGCAGTTTATCTGCAAAAGAATATGCAGATCAAATTAACAATATCAATAAACAAATATTAAGTATGCCAGATTCTCAAGCTAAGCTTAATCTAGTCAATGCTGTATTTGATGCAATGGGAGAAGATGCTGCTAAGGCTGCCGAAGGAGTAACAAATCTTAATAATAAACTTCTTCTTGCACAAGCAATTATGCTAGGTGTAGCAGATGCACAGGCAATTAAAAATTTATCAAGTCCATTATTTTTTGTACAGGACGTTGCAGCAAGAACATTATCTGCAAATATTGAAAAATATTTTAATCAGCTAACATCTGGACTTGAAGATTTAAACAAGGGTACAGATAACAACAACAAGGGTACTGGCAAAGGAATAACGCTACAAGAGAAACTTATTAAAATTTATCAGGATCAGATTAAAGGACTTGAAAAGAAACTTAAAGCGCTTCGTGATGTAAATGAAGAGATAGATAGACAAAATCAATTCATGAAAGATCAGGTAGAGCTAGATAAGCAAATTACTGAGGCCAAGATTTCTGGAAATTACCTTGAGGCTGCTGCTCTTTCTCAACAAAAATTATATAATCAGGCGGAGTTTAATCGTGAAACACAAGAGCTTGAAATTCAGAGACAAATTGATAAAATTAATGACAGAATATCATATCTTGAAGATAAAGGCAAAAAAGCACAGCTTACTGCTGCAGAAAAGAAACTTCTTGGATTAGAGACAAAGGCTAAATCTCCAAAAGCCAGTACTGCTGATGATAAAAAGAAAAAAGAAAATGATAAAAAGAAAAAAGATAACGCAGAAGCTGGGGCATCAATTCCAAAAACTATTACTACTACAACATCTGCTTCGGGATCTCCAGATCAGGCAAAGAAAGATTATGAAAATAGACCAGGTAATAGAAAAATTCCATTGCCACCACCAGTACAAACAGGTACAAAAGATTATTATTTTAATACAAAAACTGGTAAATGGGAATTAATAACTAGATCGTCTAAAACACCAGCAGGGTACGTATCAAGACAAGACTATGCTAAAGGTAAAAATACATACGCCAGTGGTGGCTTAATTAAAGGACCAGGAACTGGAACGTCAGATTCTATTTTTGCAATGGTAGATAAATATGCATCTGGTGGAATGATCAGGGTATCTAATGGAGAATACATATTTAGTAAGAAAGCAATAGATAATGCTGGTGGTCCAAAAGCTATAGATGCAATGCATCAACGTCTCAGAAAGGCTCCTGCTTTTAGAGATGGTGGTTTAGTTAGAAAATCACAATCTGGAGATATGGCTAATCTAGATGGGCAAATGGTTAGAATTAATAGGGGAACTCAAAAACAAATATTAGCAGATATAAGAGCAGCATATGCTGCAGAACCAAATGTAAAATCATTTAAAGATAGAATTGACTATTTTGCAGCAATTGAAGAATGGAATAAAAAATATTCATTTGTAATACCTTCACAAAATTCATACCCTATAGCTGGTGGAGAACACCCACTAGGATCTTTAAGTAGATTTATATCCGTAGCAAAAAGTCAGGCAGCTGGAGGATCATACGATGCATTTTATGATGCTACCATAGCAAGTCATGCATTTAAATTCTTTAGCCCTCAAGTTGATAGACAAGTTAAAGATTTACTAGATAGTTCCCCGTCTGAAGTCTTTAATAGAATTGGAGAAATTGAAAATCTTAATAAATTCTCAATAGCATCTAATAAAGCATATAAACTTGGAAATGATTTAATTGCATGGTGCGGAGCATTTGTTGCCTGGGTAGCTGAACAATCTGGAGTAAATATATCCAAAAAAATGTTTAGTGCTTTTAATGCTACTCAGGAATATAAGGATCTTGGATCATTCAAAGATCCTGGAGCTAGTTTAAATGTAGGTGATGTTGTTTGGTGGGATTGGGCTAAAAAGTTTGCTGTTGGAAGTAATAAGTATAAAGATGCTACCCCAGGCATTCCAGATCATGTTGACATAATTACAGATAAAATTGGCAAATCAACATTTACCACAGTTGGCGGAGGCTTTGGTGGTAGTGTAGGTAAAAGAAATATAAATTTTAGTAAAGAAGCACAAGCTTTATATGGATCTGTAACACCAAACTTTGAATCGTTTAAAGATGGTGGACCAGTAAAACCAACAATGGGTACGCCAGACCCAAATCAATCATTTATAAATAAATTGTTATTTGGAACAAAGTATATTGGCGGAAACATGAAAATGCTTAAAGGAGAAGTTCCATTCGGTCCTGGTTCTTCTGCAAAATTTGCAACCAAATTTAAAGATTTTAATATTGATTTCACTCCTGGAACAGTACCTTCTTTAGATACAGTAATCGCATATCATAAAAATGCTCCAGTAAAATTAAAAGATTATTTTGATGCTATTAAATCTGGTGCTAAGTGGCCAAACATTACAGAGCATCCAGCCTATGAAGCAGGCGGCACCCTAAATGCCCTTAGAGCTTATATTAGTGGATCTAATAAATCTGTTGGCGAACTGTCTTGGGATCCATTAAGCGGAGTAATATTAAATTTAAATGTTGACAAAATGTTTAGAAGACAAGGTCTTGCTTCAAAGTTTTGGGAAATAGCATCAAAGATAGGTCCTATATCTCATTCGGTTGTAAGATCTGTGGAGGGAGATGATTGGGCAAGATCAGTAGGAGGCATCCTTCCAGATCTACAACATTTAGTTCCTAAAATGGCTATGGGTGGATATGTCAATATGGCATCTCTTCCTAAATTTAAAAACGGTATTGATAATGTTCCATATGATATGCCTGCAATATTACACAAGAATGAGCGTGTATTAACAGCAGAAGAAAATAAAAACTATCCAGGAAATAGCTCAACCATTAATGCTACCTTTAATATTACTGGCGGTAACTCTGATGAAATCGTAAACAAGGTTATGGTAAAATTGAATACATTAAACAACAAGAACAATAAGAGTAATAAGGTGATTTAATAATGGCATATATATTAGATAGCGGTTTGGCACTTGCTCTTAACAATACTCCTACAACTGCCACACGTGCCTCTGGGGGAACCTCTGGATCAACATCAGTTGTCATAACAACAGCTAATGCCAACATAGCCTATGATCAGACAATAACTGGGACAGGCTTTGCAGCAAATACAAAGGTAACAAGCGTATCTGGAACCACTGTTAATTTTTCTCCAGCAGCAACTGGAAATATCACGGGTACAATAACATTTGCTACAACATGGTACAAATTAACAGATCATAATAGACAGGCAATTGAGGTTACTCCTCAATTAATAGAAAAAGAAGCAAGAATGGCAAACGGCACTATGAGAAAATTTGTTGTTGCAAAGAAAGATACAATTTCAACATCGTGGGAATTTTTACCAGCAAAATCAGCAGATATAGTTGATGGTAACTATAGTGGGTCTTGGCTAACTGCATTCTATAATGCAAATGTTGGCCTACCAATATATTTAAAGCTAGTTGCATCTAAGCATAATGATCCTGCTACTGGAGTTTATCCTGTTGACAGTTCTTATGCTACCGCTCAAAATACATCAAAAGTATATAATGTATTTATTACTAGCTTTTCAAGAACGGTATCAAAGAGAACTAGAGTTACAGACTATATAGATATGTCCATAGAGTTTACGGAGGTATAATGCTTAACAATGTAAGCTCTGATATATTTTTACAATCTAAATCCATATCTTTAAAGCCAATGGTGTTTGCAGAATGGAATCAAAATCTCTATGGTTCTCCCTATGCTACCGTTGCAGGGACAGGTATAAAAGAAACTGATATAACAGAAATTTCAACACTGACAACTGAAACTGGGACAAATGCTAAGCCAGGATTTACTACAAAGAAATTTATTATGGCTGCCGACGGTAACACTATAGAATATAGCATAGATCTTCCTGGAACAAATGCTGCATACAAAATTATAACTTTTATTAAAACAAGCTCTCCAAACCCTATTATGGCCAATATATTTGCACAAGGAGATCCTAGTCAGTTTGGATCGTCTAGCGCAGAAATCAGTTCTATTGGTTGGACAAAAGTAGAAACATATGTTGGTGGATCATCTTCAAATGATTATATTCCAGACTTGTCATATATTATTTCTTTAAATAGATTGAGTACTGAGGATGAGCTTCCATATATTTATTTTACTGAACCAGAAGTATATGCAATTAGTTTTTTTAATTATCAATATGATTCTTTATGGCCTACTAATGCTCCATTTACAAACTTTAGACCAGGCGAGTCATATGTAAATACTGGAAGCTCATTGTTTAGCTTTCCAAACAATTATAGGCTAGTAGAAAATGAAATTATTGACGGATATTCTGATGATGTTTATACACCAGTAACTCCAATTATTCATAACCCATCTTTTTATAATGTGGCTCCACCAGTTCCATTTTATAAAGATAATATGATTAACGATATGTGTAATTATAAATATTTTGTTTCGGATACGTCAAACAAATCTATAACTGCCCTATATGATGGCGATGGGGTTATGTTGAATAAATTAGTTATTAAGTTCAATACACTTATGGCTGTTCCCACAATTACTATCTCTATTGATGGCACTCCAATATCAGTAGATGGATCAACATCAATTAATTTAGAGGCCAATGTAAGCAAAGAAAATGGCGGGGTAAGAGAAGATGCTGGAGTATTGATTTTATATTGGAGCGGTACTAGCTGGACAAGATCTAGATGGACAGATATGCCAACTATTGGTAACGATGGATCTATAACAAAAGTTATAAATGCAAATAGTATCACTATTACACAAACAGCAAACACAAAGCGTTCTGGATTTACATTGTATCAGTCTACAGACTTCTTAAGTGATTCTGAAAGAATGCAACTAGTAGAAGCTTCTCCAAGGGTAGAAGTTGATTTAACTCCTTTCCTAATTGATATGTCAATAAATAAATCTATGGATAGCAAATCTTCTTTATTGCCAATTTCTTCTTTAAATGCTAATGATGCCACAATAACACTATCGTCTATTCCGCTTGGAACTCAGCAGTCACCTACTCCAATTTTTTCTAATCAAAGCAATAATGTAAAAACTGTTCTAAAGAATATTTTAAGAAAAAATATCAAGCTATACACATTCTTTTATTTAGATGGCTATCATGAATTAAACAATACCAGATATGTTGATGCTAATAACTTGATACCAGGCGGAATATTTTATTCAGATACATGGTCTGAAACAGATGTAAATCAGGTTGTTGTTCAAGGGTATGATATAACAAGATATTTACAGTCTACCCAAGTAGCAGACTATGTATGTAATTTAAGATCAGTTATAGATGTTATTACTAATATGCTAGATCTTTCTGGATTTACTGATTATGACTATGACTCTTTATTCAGTGCATGTTACAATAAAAATACACCAATAGATTTGGCATATTTTTATGTTAATTCAAAAGATACGACAATTGTTGATGCTTTAAATAAAATATGTTTGCCATACCAAATAGGATGTTATGTAGATGAATATGGAATTTTAAAATTTTTAGGTCTTGGAAATATAGTTGATCCAGCACTATTTGATTCAGCACAAAACACTAATATTATAGAAATTGATGACTCCGTAGTAAATGATGGCGGGTATGCAATTGTAAACAAGGGCAAGCCAGGTAAGATATCTATTAGATATGAAGTTCCAAAAATAAAACAATCTGCTTCTGCTCAAAATTTAAGTACAGAGAATGTTGCTGGGTCATCTTTTATTTTGTTATCTTCTAACGATGTCGTATGGTCACAACAAAATACTGACTCTGTAGGAATGAATTATTTAAATGCAGATATGAATGAATCTCAAAACTTTTTCCAACTAGACAACAACGATGTTCTTGATATTTTTCATACATACAATAGAAACGCTAATGGATATGCAGTGATTGAAGATGAAATTGTATCTTTTGTATATAAGGAATATTCTATACAAGATGATAATAGCGGTCCAGTGCTTGTAGCAATCAAAAATGATATGGAGCTAGAAGCAGAAAAAGGAAGATTTGTTAAAAAATATGTTAGTGGTTTAAAAATTGGCGATGGTACTGAAAAGCCAGAAGAAGCAACGACTGTCCAGCATACTGGTAAAATTGTAAATGTTCAAAGAGGTTTGTTTGGAAGCAAGGTTGGATCTCATAAAATATTAACATCCACTAATGCTAATAGTAAACATATTAATCATAAAATATTATCTTCCGCATACGCTATAACTGGAAATGCCACATTGGATAGTGCTACATTTACCAATAATGAGTTTACTGCAATAACTCCGTCAACTGGAAAGGTTATATTTTACCCACAACACGAAAGAAGCACTGTAGTTACAGAATCTGGAAATGACTACTATAAAACATATTCAGCCAAATTTAATTTAACTGATAATACTGTTAAATGTTCTGGCGGTATTTTCTTTAATATGCCTAGCTCCGAAACTAATGCAGAGGGCGCTTATTTTATTGAGCTAGTTAAATATAATACATATGATGATGTTGGGGTAGCTAAAGATCCAAAGGTATTTAATTATGCTTTAGTAGTGTATAGAGTAGTGTCTGGATCAGCAGTTATTATTGCATATTGTGATGCTACACCAATTGTTTCATCTATAATTAAAAATCAAGAAAAGGTTTTAGAAAAAGTAGTTAATGGAGAAGAGGTAACATATAATGTTGTATCAGATCCAAGATATCAATATTTTCATCTAAAAGCTGCAACTTACAAATCAACTGGAGAAGATGGAGAAAGCCCAACTGTCACAAATATTCTTTCGGTATTTTTAAATAATATTGAGGTAACTGGATGGAGAGTTGCAGATTCAGGCAACTGGGTTCCCATGCCACTTAATGAAGAGACAGCCCTTCCAAAGAAAATACAATATACAAATTCAATACAGACTGGTACAATATTTGGAGCTTTTGTTTCAGCAAGTCCTGTTTCAGTTCCTGGAATAACATATCAGTCTAGTGTTAATTTTAGTGTTGGTGGCGTAAGAGAAATTTATGCAACTCATAAACCATTGATAGAAAGAAGCGTCAATTATTTTTTCCAAGATAGGGAATTTTTAAATGGAATGGTGCAAAATCTAAAAGTATTTTCAAAATCTAAATCATACATGATGCAAACTAAGCCACAAGTTGTTGGTATTAATACATATGATGTAGAATATAGAACTCCAGCAGCCATCAATGTTGATGTTTGGCCAGTAAGCTATCTTCTTCAGTACATACCAGAAGCAAATGTTGAGGCTCAACAATATAGACAAAATAAAGAAGTTGATGAATATTCTTTGTCGTATTCTACTATTTTGAATACTGGATTTAGAGCAAGATTTGCTATAGCAAACAACACATCACACTTAGTTTTGTTACATTATGACGCTAGTGATTTACTTACAGCAAATGTAAGATTAAACTTATGGACTACTGAAATTGTAGCAAACTCTGATCCAGAGGTTATAGAAAAAATAATTGATCCAGGTAATGCATCTGAAACGGTACAGATAGACTCAAAATGGATCCAGTCAAAAGAAGCTGCTGGCAAACTTATGACTACTATGGCTAATGCTGTAGATAATTTTTCAAAAGACTTATCTTTAAGTATTTTTGGAAATCCAATGATTCAGGTAGGAGATGTTATTAATTTAAACTATCCTCTTATGGGAGTAAAAGACCAAAAGTACTTTGTTAGCTCAATATCCCATGACTTTAATAATGGACTAGACACAAAGCTAGGTCTAAATATGCTTTCAAAGGGCACAGAATATTAATGCCTCAAATGATATAATTATATACGAATAGGAGAAAAAATGGCATATGTAAAAATATCAGACCCAGCTATAGTAGATCTGGGAACTATGCAGCAAATTATAAGCGTAGTAAATAATCACACAGAATATCTAAATTCCATTGTGAATAGGTTTGGTGCAACAAATGCTCCAGATTTTACTTTACCAGATGTTCAGGCAAATTTTGATATTGCTACTTCTAGCATAATTTATGGTAAGGCTGCACTTACACCAGATGACGACGCTACAACATCAGGTGGCACAAAGTATTACCGTAAAACAGTTACATTCGATACTGGAATTGCTTTTTCATCAATTCCAAATGTTATTTTAACACACAATAATACTGATGGAGATGTTGATGGACAGCTTGATGTAATTGTTTCTTTACATAATTGCAGTACAACTGGATTTACTCTTAGAGCATTCAGGCCTGGAGAAAATAAAGATATTATTTCTGACATAGAAGTTAATTTTATTGCTTTTGGTAGGAGATAGGTATATAAATGGCCTCATCGGAATACCAGTCGCCGTATAGTGTAGCAAAAAGACAAACACTATATATTGATGCTAATGATCCACGTGTTCGTGGATTTATGGCTAATTTGACGGCAGCTAAATCTGGGGCTGAAATTGTTATTATTGGTGATAAATCTTTATATGGCCTTGGAGTATTATCATATTTAAAAAATTCTGGTCAACAAGATAATAGCAAAGGGTTTGATCCTAAAAAACCAAACTTTATTAAACCAGGCACGGTATCAAATTTATCAGCTGCATGGCAAATTATTAATAATAAAGATGTATTAGCGATAACTTGGGATTTTAATACAACATTACCAGAAAATAGATATGTCACTGGTTTTTCATTAAAGTTTGTAAAAACATCTAATTCAACAACATATTATACAAAATCAGAAGATCTTAATACTAGTAGCATAAATCAAAAATATGATATGACACCAGAAAAAAATGGTGCTATTTTTGGTCCAATTACAACTGCAATAACAAGTATATCTGTTGCAGCACAAGATAGTTTTGGAAATACTGGAGATTATGTTACTATTCCAGGACCAACATATGATAGCGGATTAACTGCCCCTACGATAACTGTTACAGCAATACAAAATGGGTATACAGTGGATTGCACTAATATAGGAGATCAA
>Ga0129333_10006161_pt1 | contig 11342 bp, 7 predicted proteins | sample CPB6_08_DNA_FD_94474 | JGI IMG/M metagenome (GOLD analysis project Ga0129333, IMG submission 94474) | Freshwater to marine salinity gradient microbial communities from Chesapeake Bay, USA - CPBay_Sum_0.6_0.8_DNA | ecosystem: Environmental > Aquatic > Marine > Coastal | place: USA: Chesapeake Bay...
ACCACCACCGCCCGCACCGCCCTGGGTTCCATGCCCCGCCGGATGCGGCGATCGTTCATGGCCTTGCCTGCCGCTTGGGCCGCTTGGCTCAGGGTTTTGACCCCCAACCCCCGCTGAGCATCGGTGAAATAGGGAATTTCCCCGTGATCCCGTAGCCAAGCATCCCATTGGTTGCGCAACTCTGGGGGAATCATATCGACGCGGTTAATCACCAATAGCCGCGCCTTTTCCCCGATCCACCGGCTCAGGTTGGGGTGATGGGTTGCCAAGGGAATCCGAGCGTCCCGCACTTCCAACACCACATCCACCCGCTTGAGATTGTCCAGAAGTTGCCGCTCTGCTTTGGCAATGTGGCCGGGATACCATTGGATGGGGGGGGAGGACATGGGGCTACCTTGCAAATCAGATCAACCCCTAGAGTTTAACTTGAGTAGGGGCAAACCCCCCGTGGTTACCCCGTTTGTGGGTCGCCATGGGTAGGGGCAATCCCCCTGTGATTGCCCTGGTTGTGGGTCGCTAGGGCAATCCCCCCATGGTTGCCCCGGTGGTGGGTCGCTAGGGCAATCCCCCGTGGTTGCCCCGGTGGTAGGTTGCTAGGGCAAACCCCCCGTGGTTGACCCGTTTGTGGGTCGCCAAGGCAGGGCGATTTCATAAAAAATTTGGAGCGGCGGATCAGACGAGACAATCAGGGTTGCAGCCCCTTTCCAGTCCATCGGATCCGGGCTGACCCCAGAAGGCCCCACGAGTTTGTGCGGGTCTCGTGGAATAAAAGAGGGCGGGTTTGGGGAGATTCTGGCTGGGTAGCCTGATTTTATGGGGTAAACCCGCCCCTACGGGAGATTTGGGGTGTGTAGGGGCGGGTTTTCGAGACCGTTTAGGATTCTAAGCGATGATTTAACTAAACCCGCCCTGGGGGTTGTTCGGGCTGGCCCCAGAGAGATCCACGAGTTTGTGCGGGTCTAGCCGTTTTATGAAACCACCCTCGGTTACCAATTTGGGTGGGGGCAAACCCCCTGTGGTTACCTCGGTTATGGGTTGCCAAGGGGGGAATTATCCGATCGAAGGGCTTGATTTGCCAAATGAAAATGCACCCTAGCGATCGCCCCTGGAGCAAGGGATTAATCTAGATTTTCGGTTCTCCACAAGCTTCACGATCGCTCCCCGGTTTATGGCTCCCTGGCTTACTGTGCCGGTTTCCATTCCACAGGCTGGGCAAAAGAAGTATCCAAACCCTCATAGACCGGATGACCAATCCCCCCCATGCGATCGACGGGCCAAAACCGCACCGTTGCCCGCCCGATAATATGATCGCGGGGCACAAAGCCCCAACTATGGCCATCGTAACTATTATTGCGGTTGTCCCCCAACACCAAAAACTCCCCTTCCGGCACCACCTGGGGCCCCCACTCATAGGCAGGAGCATCTTGAATATAGTCTTCCTCTAGGGGTTGACCATTGATAAAAACACGGTTTTGCGTCACCTGCACCGTGTCCCCCGGCAAGCCAATGATCCGCTTGATGAAAGCATCCCGAAAGTTTTGCGCCCGCAGGGCATCCGTGGGACTAAACACCACAATATCTCCCCGCTGGGGTTCGCTGAAGCGATAGGCTACCTTATCCACAATCAGGCGATCGTTGATTTGGAGGGTCGGCACCATGGAACTAGAGGGAATATAGCGGGCTTCCGCCACAAAAACGCGGATTCCAGTGGCCAGAACGGCGCTAAGGATCACCGTTTTCAGACCTTCAACCCAAGGATTTTCCTGCTCGACAAGCATCGTAAAGGGATCCTCATTCATCATTAATTCACGGTATTCCGATGCCCATCATAGCGAATTTCCTCCGTTAGACACGCCCCCAGGGAGAAACTGAGCAGATCCCAGGGTAGGATCAAATCCTAGGACGGGATCCAGCGGCATTGCCCAGGGTCTGCGCTCCCTTGCCCCCTTAGGACTTGATTGGTTGCCCCTGCCATGGCTGACTCTGAACATTTGACCCTGTTGCAACACTACCCCCAGCACCCCCACCAGTGGCAGGGCTGGCGGCAGCAGTTCCCCCAAACCCAGCCCAATTTGAGCAATGCAACCCTAGAAAGGACGAATTTGGCGCGGGTGGATTTGTCGGGGGGACATTTAGTGGGGGTTAATTTGATGGGGGCGGATTTGCGGGGGGCGAATTTGGCGGGGGCGGATTTATCGGAAGTGAGTTTAATTGGGGCGAATTTACGATCGGCCAACCTGCGGGGCTGCGATTTGCACCGGGCTGATCTGCGGCGCACCCATTGCAGTGATGCCAATTGCATTGAAGTGAATCTCAGCGAGGCAGACCTGCGGGAGGCCCAAGCGACAGGAGTGGAAATGATGGGGGCGTGCCTGTATGGGGCGCGGCTCGATCGCTTGGTGGCCTGGGATGCCCATTTATCCCATGTGATGGCCTATGGCAGCGGCTGGGAAGGGGTGATGCTGCGGGGGGTGGATTTGCGGTGGTCTGATTTGCGCCGTGCCCAGTTCCAGGGGGCGCAGTTGGTGGGGGTGGATTTGGGTCGATCGCGGTTGGAGGGGGCTTGTTTTGAGGGGGTAGACTTGGCCAGTAATAATCTGGCGGATACCTGTTTAATGGAAGTGGGCTGACCCTGCGGGAATATCCCCCTGGGGTCGTGGATTTGTAAAGAAAGATCTTGTTAAACGAAACTTTGTAAACAAAACTTAAAAACCCGATCGGCCAGGAAGACAGAGTTGAGTAGTACGCTAAATAGCGACACTGTTGATTCTTGGCTCCCTGTTGCCAGCCCCCTGGGGCCAGGGTAGCGAGGGCAGCCCCATCTGTTGACCCTGTTTTTAAGGAATAGAAATTTATGGCGATCGAACGTGGTTCTAAAGTCCGTGTCCTGCGGAAAGCTTCCTACTGGTATCGGGAAGTTGGCACCGTCGCTACTGTGGACACCACCGAAGGGATTAAATACCCCGTCCTGGTGCGTTTTGAGAAAGTCAACTACAACAGCTACAGTGGCGTAGATGGTGGTGTCAACACCAATAACTTTGCCCTCAGTGAGTTAGAACCCGCTTAGGATCTGGCTACCTCCCAGGGCGCATCATCAATCACAGCTACAAGCCTGACAGGATCAGCATGGCTGTCCTGCATAACCAACAAGGGGCTTGAACCCTTACGGAATTAGGTTGATAACCATCATTGATGATAGCCCCTAGAGCTTTGACTGAACTCCTGAACCTCCTGGGGTGTGCCACATGGTGGGAATCCCAGGAGGTTTTTCATGGATACCCCCCTGCCTACCATGCCCCCGATCGCCCCCCCTGCCGACCTCGCCCATGCCTGAACTCCCTGAAGTTGAGACCGTGCGCCAGGGGCTACAGCACTATACCTGCGGCTCCCCTAGCCCCGATCGATCAGCAACAACAGATGACCCAGGGACAACAGAGGGCCCCAGGATTACTGGGGGGATGGTGTTGCGGCCCCAAACCATTGCCGCTCCTGCCACGGCTCAAGCCTTTCTCCAAGGATTACAGGGGTGCCATATTGCCAACTGGCAACGGCGGGGGAAGTACCTCCTAGGCCAACTCCAGCGCCAAGGCCAACCGGGGGGCTGGTGGGGGGTGCATCTACGCATGACCGGGCAAATGCTCTGGCTTGATGCGACGGAACCCCTGCAAACCCATACCCGTGTGCGCATCTTTTTCGAGAACGATCGGGAATTGCGGTTTGTGGATCCGCGCACCTTTGGCCAAATGTGGTGGGTTGCTCCGCCCCAACCCCCAGAAGCTGTGATCCGCACCCTCCAAACCCTAGGGCCAGAACCCTTGTCCCCTGGATTTTCCCCCGGCTATTTGCTCCAGCGCCTGGGAAAAATCCGCCGCCCCATCAAAACCACCCTTCTGGATCAGGCGATCGTGGCGGGATTGGGGAATATTTACGCGGACGAAGCCCTATTTTTGAGCCACATTCACCCCTGTACCCCTAGCTATACCCTCACGCCAGCCCAAGGGGAAGCGCTCCATGCTGCCATTGTTCAGGTGCTCCACGCCAGCCTTCAGGAAGGGGGAACAACCCTGCGGGATTTTCGCAATCTTAAGGGCTTGAACGGGAACTACGGATCCCAGGCATGGGTTTATGGTCGGTTTAAGCAGCCTTGCCGTCGATGTGCCACGGAAATCGATCGCCTCAAGCTCAGCGGTCGCTCTAGCCATTTTTGTCCCCAGTGCCAGCCTTTTTTAACGTGAGTTCGATGGCCCTCACCCCCCAGCCCCCTCCCAAATTGGGCGAAGGGGAGCAACCCTAGAATCAGGGTTTTAGTCCCTCTCCCCCAGGGAGCGGGGTTGGGGTGAGGGATTGCCACCCCAGGGGTCGAACTCACGTTTTTTACCATAACCCCAGGGCAAAGGCTCCCCATTCCTCCGCCTTTTCCCATTTCCCCAGTTCATTGCCTTGTTACACAGTACTTTACGTGGATTACACCATGGGTTATCCCAGATCCTATCCCAGGGTCTAAGGTTACCCCTGCAACCCCGATCGCCCCGCCATACTGGCCTGGTAGGCTGGCCTTTGGCCTGGGTACTGAGCCTCTTGCTGATGCTGCCCATGGGTACTACGGTGGGGCTGACGGGTTGGTTATGCTTGCAAACCGCCCAACAGGAATCGAATGTGGCGGCTGAATACTTGGGGTATAGCACCATTAGTCATCTCAATGACAGTCTTAATAACTGGCTAGCCATCCCCTTGGCCATTAATGCCATGAATGTGAGTGCTGTCAATTTAGAGTTATTAAATTGGCAGGATCCCCTCGAATTACACCATTATTTTTCCCACCAAATGGATCACTTTCCCCAGAGCCAGGGGGTTTTCTTTCTCAGTAGCCAGGGGGAATTTACGGGGGAGTTGCGATTGCAGGGGGACGATCGTCAACTGTTGCGGGCTGGGGCTACAACCCAAGGATTTATAGAAATTTATAAGGTTGGCGTAAACCACAAAATTGAAGGATTAATAGAGCGAAAAAGCCAGCAAGATTTACGGCAATGGCCCTGGTATCAACAGGCGATCGCCGCCCATGATTCCATTTGGGGACTCATTCCCTCCCCAGAGTTTTATCCCGTGGTTGCCATGCCGGTGCTCACTCCCCTATATAACCCTGAAGGCAAATTATTGGGGGTATTTGGTAACCATTTATTTTTCCAAGACTTGGGGAAGTTACTGCAAAGCCTACCACTGAAAAACCAAGGGCAAGTGGTGATTATGGAACGATCGGGCCAAGCGATCGCCACCTCCAGCCCTGAGGATTTTCTGACGCTGCCTCGCCCCCTGTCCCAACTCTCCGATCCCATCACCCAGAGAGCCGTTCAATTACTTCTGGAAAAACCCTCCCTGATTCCCACTCCCATTCAGCGATCGACACGACTTAAATTCCGGTTCCAAGGGGATTCTTATCTTTTTCAAATCCACGCTTTTGGCCAAAACCAAGGGCTAGATTGGCTGGTGTTATTAATTGTACCGGAAGCAGAATTTAGGGATGGATTAGAACATAACCAATTCCTGATTCTAGGCTTTTGGGGGTGTGCCTTATTCCTGGGCTGGATCATTGGTCACTGGGTAACCACGGGTATTTTAGGATCCGTGGCAGAGATCAACCGTGTGGCTGCGGCCATTGCCCAGGGTAACTGGAGTCAGCGGGTTCAGCCCCAGCGTTTCCAGGAACTCAACACCCTGTCCTATGCCTTTAATCACATGGCAGAGCAACTGCAAAGCTATTTTTTGGATTTGCAACGCTCTAACGAAGCCCTCAAACAAAGCAATTTAGAATTGGGGGATAGTGAAAGTCGATTTCGGCGTTTTGCAGAACATAGCAAAGCGGTTTTATGGATTTATGATCCTCACCAGGATCGACAAATTTATGTCAGTCCTGCCTATGAGAAAGTTTGGGGCTATAGTGTGGAGGAACTGTATGAAAACCATGGCCACTTTGCCCGCACCATTCACCCAGAGGATCTGTCCCAATTTCAGGCGAACCTGAGCAATCTTCAGCCCCATCAAATCTGCGAAATGGACTATCGAATTATTCGCAGTGATGGGTCAGTGCGGTGGATCCGCGCCCATAGTTTTCGCTTTGTCGATCGCGGGGATTATCCTGCTTGGATTGGGGGCATTGCGGAAGATATTACCGATCGTAAAAAGACGGAAGAATCCCTCACCCACAGCGAAGCCCACTTTCGGCTCCTGGCAGAAAATAGCAATGACTTAATCTGCCTTCAGGATCCCCAAGGCATTTTTCTATATGTCAGCCCATCGGTGGAACAAATCCTCAAATTTAGCCCCCAGGATTTATTGCATCAAGATCCCTATGGGTTTTTCCATCCGGACGATCGGGAGTCCGTGCGCCGACAAATGGAGCAATTGATCCAGGATGGCATTGCAGTCCCCATGACCTATCGAATGCGGCGCAAAACCGGGGATTATGTGTGGCTAGAAACCCTGAGCCGCCCCATGGTCAATGATCAAGGACAGGTGGTGCAGTTACAAAGCACGTCGCGGGATGTGACCCAGAAAATTCGGATGCAGCGGCAACTGGAGCATGATGCCTTCCATGACAGCCTGACGGGTTTGCCCAACCGCAATTATTTGGTGGAGCAACTGAAAATTATGTTGCGGGAGTGCCACCGGCACCAGAGCTATAACTTTGCCATTTTATTTTTGGATCTCGATCGTTTCAAGATTGTCAATGATAGCTTAGGGCATCTTTCTGGGGATGAGTTGCTGATGGAAATTAGCCACCGTTTGCGGCAAATTGTGCGCCCCGATGATCTGGTGACTCGGTTGGGGGGGGATGAATTTGTGGTGGTTTTAGTGGGGGTTGGGCAAATCCATGAGGTGCTGCCGTTGGTGGAGGCAATTCTGCAAACCCTTCGCCCCGCCTTTAGCCTCAGTTATGAGGATGTTTTTATTACGGCTAGCATTGGCATTGTGATGAGCAGCCCGGAATATCAGCACCCCACAGAATTGATTCGGGATGCGGATATTGCCATGTATCGGGCCAAATCTAAGGGGCGAAATTGCTATGAGGTGTTTGATCCGATTATGCACCTGCAAGCGCGGCGGCGGCTGGAGTTGGAGAGCAACCTGCGCAAGGCCCTTGAAAATCAGGAATTTGTGGTTTATTACCAGCCCATTATTGCCATCCATGGCCCGACTTTGAAGGGATTTGAAGCCTTGGTACGGTGGCAACATCCCACCCAAGGGCTAATTTCTCCCCTGGAATTTATTCCCGTGGCGGAGGAAACCGGGTTGATTATTCCTTTGGGGATACAGGTTTTGGAGCAAGTCTGTCACCAGTTCCAAGCTTGGAAACAAACCTATCCCATTGTGGGTAGTTTAACAGTTGGGGTCAACCTTTCAGCCATGCAACTGCGGGATCCCCAATTTTTGCAGCAGCTAGATGACATTTTAGAACGCTATCAATTGTCAGGCCAGCAGTTAGTCTTTGAGTTGACCGAAAGCCTATTAATTGATGATATTCAAGGGACTATTTCCCTATTGCGGAAATTTAACGATCGAGGCATTCTCGTCAGTGTGGATGACTTTGGCACGGGCTATTCATCCCTGAGCTATCTACACCAGCTACCCATCTCGACCCTCAAGATTGACAAGTCCTTTGTTAATTTAATGCTGTCGGGTTCCATGAATCGCAATTTAGTCCATACCATCATTACCCTGGCTCAACATTTGAATTTAAAAACCGTGGCCGAGGGGGTGGAAACCCTAGAGCAGTTGCAACAGTTGAAGGGGTTAGGGTGCGATTATGTGCAGGGCTATTTGTTCAACCCCCCCCTCTCTCCCCAGGATGCTAATAATTATCTATGTTTAGCCAGTTCTGATTTCTATTTACCCCAGCCTTCCCAAGAATCCCAGGGTTAGGCGACCTCAATCCTATGTTTTGATGCCTATTTTAAGGGAGCATTTCACTTTGGCCCCTTGACCCATCCGGTAGGGACAATCCCCCCGTGGTTGCCCCGAACCCTGGGCGATCGTTCCACAGTGAAATCCTCCCTATTTGAGGCCCTATCAAAACCTGGTAGGGGCACGGAAAAATTAGGGGTGCATTTCATTAATCCAGGTGCCCCCCGGATTTTTTAAGGCATAACCTGGGGATTAGGGTGGGGGGGCGGCCATAAATTCCGCGATCGCCGCCACCAACTGATTCACTTCCCCCTCGGTATTGAGGTAATGGGTGCAGGCACGGGCACAGCTTGGATTGGCCAAAGTCCGCAGGTAAATATGGCGCTGCTCCAGGTATTGCACCAAAGATTGGGGCGATCGATTCGCCAGGGTAAAACACACCAAACCCGTTTTGGGGGGCACCGGATGGATACAGGTAATCCCCTCGATCCCCTGCAATTGCTGCCAAAGGGACTGGCTCAGGCTGCGGATCCGCTCATAGCGCTGGCTGGCGTTGCCCCAGCGGGCTTGGTGGTTCAGGGCTTCCAGCAACCCCCCATAGAGGGGATAGGGGGAGGTGGCCACCTCATAGCGCCGCCCGTCCCGGTGCCAGCCCGTGGGCTGCCCCTGGGCATCCTGGGTAATCCCCCGCCAGCCCCCAAAAGTGGGTTGCAATTCTTCCATGGCCTGGGGACTTACATACAGCCCCCCCACCCCCTCCGGCCCACACCACCACTTATGGCTCGTAAAAGCGTAAAAATCCGCCCCCAAATCCTGCAAATCCAGGGGCAGCATCCCCACGGACTGGGCCCCATCCACCAACACCCGCACGGGTTGGCGGGCTTCTGAAAAGTTCTGGCAAGCGGTGACTAAAGCCTTGAGGGGGAGCAGGTGGCCGGTGTTCCACAACACATGGCTGACCACCACGAGGCGGGTGTTGGGTTGCAGATTTTGGGTGAGGGTTTCTGTGGGGTTGCTGCGATCGAGGGCCGCCACCAGATTAAAGGTGGAAGCCCGCACCCCAAAGCGCCGTTGCAATTCCTGCACCACGGCCACCACGCTGGGGTGTTCGCAATCGGAGAGCAAAATATGATCCCCCGATCGCCAGGGCATCCCCCACAGGGCAATATTGCACCCGGCGGAAACATTTTCCGTCAAGGTCAAGGTGTTGGGATGCACCCCCAATTCCAGGGCCATGCGGTTGCGCAACTTTTGGATTAAGACCATGCTCCAGGCGTTGCTCTCCTGGGAAAAAGGGCCAATGTTTTGCAAATGGATATAGGTTTGGGCGATCGCCTGCAACACCCCCCAGGCCATGACCCCCTGGCCCCCATGGTTGAAATACAGTTTATTTTCCAGGGCGGGGAACGATCGTCGATGATCCCCATAGTCAAACCCCCGCTCCTCAAAATCCCCAGGCTTCAAGTCTATGTCCACGGCACCAAACCCTTCCCGTATCATCAAACCGTAATTCGCGACATCCTTATTATGGGCCTGCGCGTCCCTCAAATCCTGCCACTTCCCCTAGGGTGTAGAGGGGGCGGCCCTTGGCCTCTTCATAGGTGCGACCCACATATTCCCCCAAAATCCCTAGGCACACCAATTGAGCCGAACCGAGGAAAAAGAGGGCAATGGCGATCGCCGCAAAGCCAGTAATGGGGGTATTGGGTTGAAATAAGCGCCAATACAGCACCACCACCCCCATAATCAGCCCCAGGCTCCCGGCTATGAGTCCTAAATAGGTGGCGAGGCGCAGGGGCAACCGGGAAAAGGAGATGAGGCTGTTGATGGCGAGGCTGAGGGATTTGCGGAAGGTGTATTTGACGGTGCCCGCATAGCGAGGGGGGCGCTCAAAGGTGACCGCCGTGTGACGAAACCCCACCCAAGCCCGCAGCCCCCGGATGTAGCGGTTGCGCTCTGGCATTTGGTTCAGCACCGCCACCACCTTGTGATCCATCAAACAAAAGTCCCCGGTGTCGGCGGGAATATCCACGTCGGCTAGGGTTTGCAGAATCCGGTAAAACGCATAGGCGGTGCCCCGTTTAATCCAGCTTTCCCGTTGGCGGCTGAGGCGTTGGGCATAGACCACCTCAAATCCTTGTTGCCACTGGGCCACCATATCAAAAATTAATTCCGGGGGATCCTGAAGGTCAGCATCCAGAATGACGACGGCACGACCTTGGGCAAAGTTGAGTCCTGCGGTGACAGCCACCTGATGGCCAAAGTTACGGGCAAGGCTGAGGTAGCGCACCTGTTGGGGGTTTTGTTGGTGGAGCGATCGCAGCATTTCTAAGGATCGATCGCGGCTGCCATCATTGACCAGGATTAATTCCACGGTTCCATCCAATTGCTCCATCACCCCTTGCAAGCGGCGATAGAGTTCTGGCAACACTTCCTCTTCGTTATAAATGGGCACGATGAGGGAATAGTCCACTGGCATAGCTTTTTCCCACAACTCCCCGGTAACAACACCCCTGGTTATATCAAGTTTTGAGGGATTTTCCTATAGCAGCCTGTGGGGAAAGCTGGGTCAGTTTTTCGGGTAGGCCAGCCAGCAGCCCACAGCCTCCAAAGGGTGGGGATGGTGCGGATCCGGTTGGTTGATGAAAGTCCTGGTTTGGGTCGGGAGAACCCCTTGGGCGGGACAAACCCATCCCTACATTGGGATCCTGGGTTGGGTCGGGATAACCCCTTAGGCGCAAGAACCCCGCCCCTACCTTTTGTATCGATCGGGTCTAAATTCTTCTAAGGTATAGGGTCGAGTTGACCCCGAAACCTATTCCACCTCTTACTCCCCTCGCCCTTGGTGGGAGAGGGGCTGGGGGTGAGGGATTTCCCGATCGACCCCCTTCGCCCTTGATGGGAGAGGGGCTGGGGGTGAGGGATTTCCCGATCGGTAGGCAGATGGGGCAAGACGGGCTATCCTTTGGGATATTTCTGGAACTGGTGTTGAGTTTGTTGGCAATGGGGGAAAGACCATGGTTATAAAACGCATGGAATTGGCAAAGCAGGAACGATCGGGGCGATCGCATCCATCCGCCCTAAAGCAATTAGGCCGCTGGTGGAACCTGGGGTGCTGGGGAATATTGGGGGGCATGGGCCTCCTGGCAAGCTGCTCAACTCCCCCGCCGGAAGAACCCCCAGCCCCCAGCCCCCAAGCTGCCGCCCCGGCCCCTGGCTCCTCCCCGGCTCCCGGATCCACCGCCGCCATGCTCCAGTCCTTGCCTCAGTTTGATGTGCAGGGGTTGCCCCCCCCGGCCCCCCCCCCCCCCCCCCCCCCCCCCCCCCCCCCCCCCCCCCCCCCCCCCCCCCCCCCCCCCCCCCCCCCGGGGCGCGCCCCCCCCCCCCCCGCCCCCCCGCGCGGCGGGCCGCGCCCGCTGGGGCGCGCGGCCCCCGCGGCGGGG
>Ga0129333_10006162_pt1 | contig 11341 bp, 10 predicted proteins | sample CPB6_08_DNA_FD_94474 | JGI IMG/M metagenome (GOLD analysis project Ga0129333, IMG submission 94474) | Freshwater to marine salinity gradient microbial communities from Chesapeake Bay, USA - CPBay_Sum_0.6_0.8_DNA | ecosystem: Environmental > Aquatic > Marine > Coastal | place: USA: Chesapeake...
ATGATTTAATAGAAGGCAATACAAACAAGTACGCAAGTTCTACAAATGTTCGAGCGTTGATCAGTGCAACAGCCCCTATCGTGTATACTCAAGCAACGGGAGTTATCTCTACAACCTTGACACAATATACCGATGAACTTGCACAAGATGCAAGTGCTTCTTTATTTACAAGTGGATCTCATACAGGAATCAGTTATTCCTATGTAGATAATTCAAATGTAATTAATTCGACTGTTTCGCTTGCGGGGTTCTCTGTCAATGCCCTTTCGGATGTTGACACAGCAACCATCGCCCCAACTAATGGGCAAGCGCTTGTTTGGGAAAGTGCAAGTTCTCTATGGAAACCCGGAACTGTTAGCGGTGGTGGTGGTTCACGCCCAACAGTTAGTGACAAAACAAGTGCTTATACAATATTGACACCTGCGAGTTCCGTTCTACAAGAAATTTATACGGTTTCAGGATCTTCCACCGTCACTATAACTTTGCCCGATGCCACCGCATGCGCGGGGATGAGATATGATATTAAGAGGCTTGGTACTGCTACAACCACCGTTGCGTGTAATGGCTCTCAAACCATTGATACATTATCTACCATTCAATTACTTGCGCAATATGCGTCGATTACCGTTATTTCAACTGGAACAAATTGGATTATCATATGACATACAACATCAAGCTAGCTCATAAACCCGTAAAATTTGCGTATGCCAATCGTTCAACGGATGTTACTATTGGTACAGGTGCGGTTTCCTCAGCCCAATATTCATTAACTGCGTTATCAGGGTCTACAGGATTACAAGCTACTCTTTCAGCTGGTACTATCATCCTAGCTAATAAAATGTATCATGGTTTTTTTTATGTTACATCTGCGGGGGATGATATTTTTAGCATGAATATTTTTGTAAATGGTGTATCCATTACAACACAAAGAACAATCTCAAAGACATTTACAAATTCGCCTGCAAATCGTATCACGCGAAGTCTACCTTTATTTTTTTCATACAGTGCTACAAGTGGTGATGTTTTATCAATACGATATTCTAAAAATTCTGGGGCGATATACACTATCTATTCATCTTCAATAGGAACAAATATGTTTTTGATGGAGGTAGATAAATGAGTTATTCCGGATCAATAACAACACCTAGTTTTTATATGGTGGCAAGCGATGCAGTACAGAATTTATCTGCAGGACTTTTTGAAAAAGCATATACCGATCAAGTGGTATTCCATAATGAATTTACAATTCCTTGTATAGGTGGCAATACGGCTGTAATTTTTAGCATAGCACTTCAAGCGGATGCAGATACTGTTTTACCTACTGCAAGTGTATCTATTGTAAATGCAAATACTGGTAGTGTTCGTACTGGAAGTCAAATATCTGTAAATCCGTATTCAAGTCAACGCCTTTATCAAGCAATGAATCCAATCATTCCAACTACATCAAATATTGAATTGTCTGTCAATATATTAGATTCTGGGGATCAAGTTTATATTGGTAGCTCTGTTTTTCTAATGATGCCCATAAAGGAGTAACTAAAATGACTTTTAATCCGATTTCTGCAATGGCTTTAAAATCTGTTCAAATTGATATTCCTGCCCAAACAGTAACATCGGCAACAGTGATCACATTAGGATCAATTACAGATTCATCAGTAATCACGGTATCAAGTGACACAATCACTTTGCCAACAGGTAGAGATTATTTCCTAACAGGGGCGATCAACTTTTCACAAGCAACGGGTAATAATGCCCAATTTGCTTTTATAAATGTTGCTGGTGGTGCTGTTTTCTCAAATTCCGCTAAGGCGTATGCTTATTATAATCAAGGTCTTCCAAATGGGGATACCTATTCGGGAAATTTAGCTATGATAGCCGTTAATCTTGCAAGCCCGCTACAAGTACAAATCAAAAAAGATATACATACTGCAAATACAAGCATCTATAAAGATAATGGAAATGCGTATGTTGCCAATTCTTCCATCACAATTCTTTATACAGATAATTAAATGAAAAACTTATTACTTTTTACTTTGATTCTTTTGTCACCTATTCAAGCAAGTGAAGATGATGCTCTAGTCAATTTGTTTGCGCAAGAGCTTAGGAACTTGAAACTTGAAATCACAAGACAAAAAGAAGAAAATAGACAATTGAAACAACAAAATGACGAACTGAAAGAGGCTTTAAATGGCTGTGAGAACAAAAACATTAAAATCTCAGAATACTTCAATCTTGGATTTAGTACCATCGGAGCAATTGCAGGGGGCTTCTGTGCCTTTGGAAAGTAAAACCTATGGAACAGAGAACTTTTCTATCAAAGAAATGGAGTACTCTTGTGAAATTCCTACCGAATTACTAGACAATGCGCAAGAGGTACTAGAGAACCTACAAGTGCTTAGAAACGAACTCAAACGACCTATCAAGATCATCCCCGGCGGTGGTTATCGTAATGCACAAATCAACGCACAATGCAAGGGGGCAAAAGATAGCCAACACTTGCAGGCTAAGGCTTCAGATATTCGTGTTGAGGGGTTAACGCCTACACAAGTTCAACAAACCATTTTAAAGCTAATTGATCAAGGTAAAATGAAAAAAGGCGGTGTAGGTATCTATGAAACCTTCGTTCATTATGATGTGCGTGGCACTTTGACACAATGGAGGGGGTGACAAATGGATAACCAAACAATCACAATATCAATTGCGGGCTTGTCAACATTGATCTCGTCTGTATATCCTATTTATAAATCACTGAGTGATAAAGAACAACGATTAGTACGATTAGAGCAAGAGATCAAGAGTTTATCAGATAAACATGTTTCTATTGAACAAGAGCTTAAATCTATGGATACAAAGCAAGATAAACTTGTTTCAGAGATTTCAGACATTAAGATTTTACTTGGTAGAATTGAAGAACGATTAGTAAACCTACAAGCAAAGAAAAATATTTAATTAGCCCCAAATCGTGTAGTGACCATTCTCTAATTTACTTTCAGCATTCTTTGACCATAGACGCATAAGTGTTGGCGAAGCCTCTATGGGTGTATCTGGGCAAAATGTTTGCATTGAAGAAATCATTACTTCCTTTAAGCGGTTAGCGGATTCTTGTGCTTTGTGTTCTGGTGATTCAATGATGATTTCATCGTGGATAAAAACAACGGGGCGGGAATCATACAAAGGACTTGAAGGATCAGCAAAGCACTCAAGAGCAACATGAAACAGGGCTTCCTTTGCCCCATCGCTTGCCAAGCCTTGAAATGGCGTGTTACAGGCTTGAGTAAAGGAAACACGTCCCCTTTTTCTTTGTGATTGGGGAATCATTACAAATCCTTGTTCTTGTGCTTGTTGTGCATGGTCTAACCAATCCCACAACCGCCAAGCGTCAAACCATTGGTTTTTTAGTTCTTGTGCTTCATCCCTTGTTAAAGTAACGCCGTAACCTTTTGCATATGCCATAAATGAACTTGCCCCCATACCGCCCGGGAATCCAAAGTTACAAGCCTTTGCGCGTTGTCTTTGTTTCTTGATTTCCTTATCGCCTTGTGCTTTCCTTGTCATGCCTTCTTCATAGGTAATCCCAAGCATTTTACAAGCAAACCAAGTATGGGGATCAAACCCCGAATCCTTTTTATACATACTTAAAAGGGGGCTTTCGTTGCCTGTCATGGAGTAGTGACATTGCGCAAGTGTTCTAAGTTCGGACGCGTCATAATCACACGCAACAAATACAAACCCTTTGCTAGGTACAAAACAATCTCTAATGCCTTCGCGTCTTGGTAGGTTTTGAAGATTGGGATCTTTTGAACTGGTGCGCCCTGTTGCTTGAAGTACTTCATAATCACATCTTAAACGACCATCCATAAGGGGCAAATGAACCATTTCCACCGAGTCAATATAGGTACTTAGTAATTTAGTCACTTCTCGATATTCTAAAAGAGATAATAGGTCTGCATCTTCGCTATCCTCTAGCGCCGATTTATCCATACTAATCGCCCCCGAATCCGTCTTTTTAATCTCTTTTTTCATAGATTCATAGGCTTGTTGAACCCTTGCTTTGATCAATGTTTTATTCTCTTTGATCTCATTCTTTTCAATCTTGAGAATACCAATATCAAGTAAGGGCTGTTCTTGCTCTTTGATTGCATCCTCTAAGCTCTTTTTCACAGATGAAACTTTTGAGGGGTCTACACAAATACCATGCGACCCCGTCAATCGTAAAGCGAAATCATAGGCGGTCTGTTTAGCATGTCCCATAATCTCATCTTGGGGAATTTGTGACATCTGGACTTGATAGACTAGCATGGTATACATTGCATCATATATGGCGTAAATCTTTGCTTCATGTGACCAAATCTCAAGCGATTGATTGCGAAAGGAATCATATTGATAACGAACAGAATCCGCCTGCTTGGATGACGCAATATCAATCATGAAATACTTGTAAACAAGCCCCGCAAGGCTTAGTTTTCCTACCTTTGTCCCATTGACATCCATAACGCCAACGCCCTCGCCACCATGTGCGATTTTGTGGAGTTTCTCAATAATACCGGTATCATGAACCCGCCCTTCTTTGAGAGCTTTGAACACTGGAGGATATAGGCTTGGGTATGTTGCACAAATCACCGACAAATCAAATGAAGCATTGTGCATAATGATTGTTTTGTTTGTGTCTGTGAATACTTGCTTTAACCAAGTATAGAGCTTATCATCGAACCTTGCGATAAATGACTCAGATTGTCCGTGTTCATCTAGTAAAAAGGCGGTCAAGCATACAGGGGCGGGAACATTGTTATCCACGATTAAGTGGGTTTCTGTATCAATAGCGATAAATTTCATTTGCTAAAATCCTTTGTGTTGTTAAGGTGCTTTATTCTATGAAATGTTTTTAGCTTTGTCAATAAATTTTAAAAGATTAAATAGGCAACAAATAAAAAAAAACCCGCACGGCCAAGAGATGGACGCACGGGTTTTCTTTTCACCTTAACCCCCTCGAAAGGAGATAATTAAAATATATCCTATATAACAAGTTTGTCAAGAATTTATTTCAGAGTGATTCACTTTTTTTTTAAAATGGCAAGTCGCCATCTTCATCATCGCTTTTTGCTTGGACTGTTGCGCTTGTATCAACGGACATCCAATTAGTTTCAAGGAATGCTTTATCATTCTTGCTTTTCTTTTCCACCACTCTACAACGAACTTGATGATTTACCAAAACGGAATCAGAACCGCCATTACAAGCATTGATCACGATTTCAGCGGTAACTTGTGCGCGATATTCTGGGGGCAACACGGAGCAAACAAATGACTTGAGGGCTTCAATGTTTCCTTTTTGTTTCCAAGCAGGAACGCCGGTGAGTTTGTACATATGCTTGACGGGTGTACCTGTTTGCATACTGCTACTTGATACAATGGAAGCCTCAATGATGATGTAATCTGAACCATCGTTTTGGCTTGTGAGGCCTTTAACGGCTTCGATTTGTAGGATGTGATCACCTGTAGAGATGTTATCACGGGAAACGCGCGCTTGTGTTGCTTGTGCAATCTGAGAAGCGTATTTACTAATGTCAAATGTCATTTTGTCATTTCCTTATTTAAAGGGTTGAGCATGTTTGATAAGTTCAAGGTAGCATATTTTTCTAGTTTGTCAAATTATTTTACAAATTATTTATTATTCTTTGTTGCATAGATTAATCTTTGCTTTTGCCCTGTGGTGTCTTGGATATATTGGGCATCTCTAAGCGCCTTATTAAACGATTTAGCAAATAATCCCATGTTTAAAATAGACATATGCACTTCATCAGCCATTTGACCGGGTCTATGTGTCCTCGCTAGTAATTGTTCCCAAGTGCTGGGATGTGCTAAGGGGTGAACTATGATTTGATTATGCCAAGCCTGTAAATTCTTCCCTGTGCCATGTGCTTGGATACTCATGATCGCCGTATGTGCAATGTGTTTATTTGTATCAAGTCTTTTTGCATCCTCATCACCTGCGCCATATAACTCACAATTCAAAGCCTCTTTGAGCGTATGCGCAAGGGCGGAATATGAACACCATATTAAAACGGGTTCAGCCTGTTCAATCGTCCACTTTTTAACATATTCAATTAAGTACTCATCAAGCCAAATTGCTTTAGTTTTAGGTGGTTCTCTATCTTTAACACTCTTCCAATTTTGCCAAGCAATCGCAAGCCCTTTAGGTGCTTGGGGGGTTTCTGCATATTGGGAAATCAAAGAGATACTATCAAAACTAGATCGTTCAAGCATTTGAAATGCACTACGCCCCCACGCCCTTTTATACTCAATCCATTCGGAATCTACTTCTCTATTTTCCCAATCCCAAGTATACACAAACCCACAAGAGATTTGCCCCCAAACTCTCAGTAAAAAGGCATCTTTAGGCGTCCATAGGTCACTTGATTGAAACATTGCTTCAAGCTGTTCAGTATCTAGGATGTCATTTGTTGCACTCACAATGTCATTTGTACTCATAGCAATTGCAATGCTCTTTTTTAGACTATTGGGCATTGTGATCTTTTCTTTGTTTAGTACCAAAGACGCCCCAACCTCTTGACTCTTAGTAATCACAATCCCTTTTGCTCTCTGTAACCGCTTTAAGTACTCATCCTTTGATCCACCTTTTACAATGTCACTGACTAGCTTGGAGGGAATGCCGTCTTCTATACTTAAACACCATTCTTGTACGATTTGGGCAACTCTAGGAATTGGGGAATAAACCCCAAGCGCCCAAGATGCCAAATGCGCATAGTCGCTTATTGACCTTGCCACCAATGTACCGCTTAACGCGCAAAACATAGGAGTAAATTTAAGCATGTAATTATCAAGCCTTCTTACTCTTGCACTCTTCAAATTACGCAGACAATGCGCCTCATCGCAAATAATCAGATCGGGGGCATAGTCCTCAAGTTCCTTTAGTCGCTTGGGTGAACTGAGAGTTTCATAAGATAAAACTTTCATATCTTTCAAGTCCCAATGTAAACCATAAGCGGTTCTATCAGAGAGATGTTGGGTAATCATAAACGCAGGCAACAGTAATAAAGGGCGTTCAGCTCTCAAAACGGTTGGGAGGAGCATAGAAACTAATGTTTTACCTTCACCACAAGCAACAAAACCAAGTAAACCCTTTCGATCAATGGCTTGCCATAGCATTTCATTTTGAATAGGTCTTAGCTGTTGTTTGCCTTCTGGCTTCTTTAGGTATTTAGTTAAATCATTAGTATGTTCAATTTTATCTAAGGGAACTAATTGGAGGCGTTCCCATTCAGTAGCAATCATTTAATTTAGACTCTTCTAATCACTGTACTTGCATTCGCAATTAATAAACTACCAATCCGTGTATATTCATCACTCATGGGGTCAATGTAGATCGCTGTTGTTGTCTTTGACCAACCTTGAGAAGCGAGTAAAGATTGAAACGCATTCCACCCTTTACCATAATCAACCTGTGACAAATGAAAAACTTGAAACTGATTACAAATCATCTGAATTTCTTCTCTAAATGCTTCGTAAAAGGTAACGGGGGTGATCATGCTTTTTTGTGGCATACAACCAATAAACAATGAACGGCGTTCATATGGTGGAACGATTGCTAAAGGCTTTTCAATCTGTGCTTGAATCTTTGCCTCTACTTGCTGTGGAACTTGTGTAGCTGGTGCATTTTGTGGTTTAGGTGCTGTGAGTCCTAGCTTGCTTGCTAGGTCTTGGCCTTGTGTCTGTGTCATAGTGTCTATCTCTTTTCTTTTTAAAAGACATTCGGAGCGATAAGGACATCCCCCAAATTTGAAACATGATTCAAGGTTCTTTTCAACCTCGTTTTCTTCTTTTATAGCATCAAATTTCATCTTGTCAATTGTTTTTACAATCTCATCAAAATGATCAGAGTTTTCTTGTCTAGTGAGTACATAAGAAACACTAGATGACCAAGCGGGGGATTTTGTACCATAGTACACATGCACAACCTCCACCTGTTCAAGGGTGGGCATGTTATCAAATACAGCCTTAGCATAGATATTCATTTGAACATCATAACCCAATTCTTTTGATGTTTTTGTGTACTTCTTTGAACTAGTGGTTTTATGATCAATGATTCTCACAAACCCTTGCCCCTTATGGAGTAAATCAATAAACCCCATGATGGGAACGGGCGTTTCTTTGATAGGGAGGACTTCATGAATACCTAATTCAATTGATAAATCCTCTGATGGGTTTGGGAGGAACTCAAGCCCTCTTTTGGCAATTTGTCCAATATTCGAATCAGGTATATCTAAGCCATCTCTAAAATAAGCCTCAATCACACTATGAATTTCTTTCCCTAGTTCAGTAGAGGCACTAGAGGGGCTTGGCAAGCCTACAATCTTTTGTAAATACCATTTACGGGGGCAATCAAGATAAGTCTTAATCTGTGATGCAGAAACATGTTTAAACTCACCCATTATTCTTTGTCACCGTATTTCTCTTTAGAGGCCTGTTCTCTTTGTTCTGGCGTAGTGGCTTTGCCTATTGCCTCTTTGATACTTACAACGCCTAAAATGCTCTTGATCAAATCACTAGCATCAAACTTAATACTGCCTTTTGTGCTACTAGCGTCACAAGTAACACCACCAACGGGGATGCCTTCCGAATACTGAGCTAAATAAGTTTCTTGTGAAATTCTAGTAGTAGGAAAGCTAGGTAACCACCTATGATCATAAACCCCCCGTTTTTCAAGCTTCATTTCCGCCCCGCTCTTTTTGTCCTTTGTGAGACCAAAGAACTCTATTGCTTTGTTTACCTTTACACTAGTCCACTTGTTTTTATCAACGGGGAAATTCTCTTTGATCAAAATGTCTACGATCTCAGCCGGTTTCTTAAGCTCTTTAAGAAGTATAGATAATCGGAGTTTCAAAGGTTCAGTGAATACAGCGATTAATGGGTCAACTTTTGGTAAGTCAAATAATGTTTCTTTAGTTTCCTCTTGGGTGGGTGCTTGCTTAGGTTCTTGAATTTGGTAAATAAACCCCGCTTCACAAGTATCCCCCGAAAGCCCGCAAACATTATTCACTTGTAAAAAGTTACATGATTGCTTTTTATCTACATCTTCTTTAAATCCACAATTACTTAGTAATGCTTGTAAAGGGTCAACATTCTCATTTGCTTGCTTGGTTGCTTGATTGCTTGGGGTTGGGGTTGGGGCTGGCGTTGCTTGTGTTTCAATCGTGGGGCTTGTGTATTGTGTGAACTCTTGGGGAGGGGTTTCTTTTCTTGGTGGAGATACTTTGACAAGACTAAATGCGTACTGTCTACCGGGTAACTTGTGGAATTGTAACTTGTAACCATTACAAACCTTGTCTTTATAACGCATTAATCTACGGCCTAAATTGATTGCGTTTAAGGTCAACCCCTGCAATAGTGTATCTTGGATGATCTCTAAATGTGAATCATCTTGTCGTTTGTTCTTAAGTGCGTTGAGTAAATCTTGACTAGTCCAAGTTTGACCAACACCGAATTCTTTTTGATATGTATACAAACCTTGAAACAATGAACTAAGATCATCATTTTCCCTTGAAACGATTTCAGAGCGTGACATCTCTACAATATCAATCTTTTCAAAGCCTAAGAGCTTTCCAACCCACGCAACGGGGTACTGTACCCAATCCGCCCATTCAGTAAAACTGCCCATAGAACTAAGTTCAATGCTTAAGGCTTCAATGTCTGCATGTTCTTGATAACTCTTTTGGATTGTGAGCATATCACGCCAAATTGAACTTGTATGTTGAGAAGCATAACTCACAATGTCTTTATGTTTAAAATCGCTTCGTTCGGCTGGGTTATCTAAATCAGATACTAATCGAACAGTAATTACACGCCTATCAGTATCAGCCTTAAGAACGGCGTTGTTTGCTGTGCCTGCAAAGAATGTTTTAATCTTTACAGAGGTCATTTCACTAGAACCAAGTCTACGGGTTTTATAAACTGTGCTTGTGAGCATAGCATCAAGCCCGCCCGTACCTAGGGAGTTTGTGATATTGTCGATCACTATATAATCTTCACCGCTCAAAAGTAGACCATCTAACCGCTTTTCAAGTTCTTCCGTTTTCTCTGGTGGAATAATGATTGAGGGGTGCTTGATACCATAAACACCCGCCAAGGCTGTTTGAATAAATGTTGTTTTCCCCGTTGCCTTGGAGTTTGCAGACACTAGAAACAAGGGGGCGGGGGCGTCAATCTTTTTACGAAATCCCGCCGTGAATAAAGTCGCTAGTGCCATAAGCCTATAAGACTCTTGAGCAAATGGGAAATCGCAAAATAGATCAAGCAACCGTAGGGCGGATGCTTTAGCGTCTTTGATACTTGAAGGGATGTTTAAAAGAGAACTTGAATTGAAATGCTTGACTGGTGCATAAAAACACGCTTGCGCCTCGCAAAACCCTTTATGTGCTTGCAATGGTTCAAAAGCATTGTTGATAGGTGGCAAGCTCGTAATCCCCTCAATTCTAGGAAGTTCATCTTTAATATAAGCATAATAAGTTTTAATTGTATTGGTTTGCAAAGCTACATAATTTCTAGTCATGCCCTCTTTGTTTACCTTGACAGTGTAGAACTTGGAGAATTGTAAAATGTACCCTGTGATTTCCTCAATGCTTGGAATGTACATGACTTCTTGATCAATTTCAGCATTCATCTTAACGCGTACAATATCATGACCCCTTTGGTAGAAGGGCGCTTCTTTAGAGGATTTAAGAACCTCTACAAGGTTTTTGATGATACCTTGCCCATCTGTGCTATCATACTCAAATTCAAAGCCATCTTGTACAAAATCGCCCCATTCTCTAGGGAAACGATTTCTTAAGGCGTTGGGTTTGGTGCGTTCAGCTTTACAAGAAGCGTGCATACAATTGAAAACCCACCCATTATCCCCAAGAAACAGAACGCTTGCAGTGCTTTTATCTTCGTTTGACGAATGTAAAGTATGCCAAGGACATTGAACCCTATGGACTAATTGGCCGTTGATTTGCTTGTTCATTGGTTCAAGATACAAATTGCTAGATTTGAAAACCTCAATCAAGCCATTATTCACGCCTCTAATGCTTTGTCTTTGTGCTGTGATGTAGGAAATATCAGAGAAAAGGCTTAAACGGTCAAATTTGTGAACATATTGCTTATTAGGTACAAAGAAAAAAGATTGTAAAGGTTCTTTTTCTCTTACCACTTGAGGCAAACGGTAGGTCTTGACCACTGTATCGCAGGAAACATCAAAAGCGCCATAGCTGGACTTAGGAAGCATTGCTAAAATCTGTTCATAGACCTTTTCCCAATCTTTGCCCTTTAAATCTTTATCTAGGATGAA
>Ga0129333_10006163_pt1 | contig 11340 bp, 12 predicted proteins | sample CPB6_08_DNA_FD_94474 | JGI IMG/M metagenome (GOLD analysis project Ga0129333, IMG submission 94474) | Freshwater to marine salinity gradient microbial communities from Chesapeake Bay, USA - CPBay_Sum_0.6_0.8_DNA | ecosystem: Environmental > Aquatic > Marine > Coastal | place: USA: Chesapeake...
AATTCACGACCGTATGCCCGCGATCTTGACGGGAGATTCACTTGAGGCGTGGCTCGAGGGTGATGCCATCGAAGCAGTTACCGCGTTGCGTCCGCTGGAAGAAGGGATTCTTGGGGCCGTTGAAGTGTCGACGAAGGTGAACTCGGTGCGCAACAACGACCCGACAAACGTGGACCCCGTGGCGGGTCAATTGCCCGACAGTCTCTTCGACTAGTTCGCGGTCACTTCAACTTCGCCTTGATTGCCTCGGCAAGGCGACGAAGTTCATCGGGATCAGCGTGTGCGGCCGCGTTGGCGAAGGAAATGTCGCCCATGTCGTTGGCCGGAATGACGTGCACATGGCAATGGGGAACCTCGAAGCCGGCAATGATCAATGCGACGCGGTTGCAAAAGAAGGCTTTCTTTTGCGCTTCGCCGACCTTGTGGGCGACATCAAAGAGTCGGGTTCGCGTCTTTTCGTCGAGGTCGGTCCACTGATCGACCTCGGCTACGGGTACGACGAGTGCGTGGCCGGGCGAGATCGGATTGATGGTCATGAAAACAACCACCTCGTCGTCGCGGTGGACGAATGTGCCGGGTAGTTCGCCCTTGATGATGCGCGTGAAGATGGTCGTCATGCCAGGTAACCCCCTGAGGCGCTGAATACTTCGCCCGTACAGTACGACCCGGCCGGAGAAGCGAGAAATGCAATGACCTCGGCAATTTCGTCCGCGGTTCCCATTCGACCCATTCCGATCTGGGAGATGATGACCGATCGCATCATCTCGGAGTACTGACCGAGCAGTGGCGTGTCGGTGTACCCGGGGCAGACGGCATTGATGCGAACACCGAACTGTGACACCTCAGCCGAAGACGCCTTCGTGAGGGCGATGATGCCGGCCTTGGCGACCGAATAGTGCGGCGCCGATGCCGATGGACGTAATCCGAGAATCGAGGAAATGTTGATGATCGAGCCCGTGCGTCGCGGCGTCATGTGGGCGAGTGCTTCGCGTGTGCCGTAGAAGACGCCGTAGAGGTGTGTTTTGATCATCCGATCCCAGACGGGGTCGGAAAGGTTGACCAGGATGTCGAGAGGCGCGGCTTCGATCGACGGGTCGAGTCGAGCCATTTGGTTGTTGACCATTCGCTGAAATCGATCATTGTCCGGTGGAGGTGCGATCCCGGCGTTGTTCACCATCACGTCGAGCTTGCCGAACGCGCGGACGGTCTCGTTCACGGCATCGCGTACCTGCGTCGAGTCGGTGACATCGCAGGAGACGGCGACACCGTCGAGCCGACGGGCGAGGTCGGTTGCGGCGTCGATGTTGATGTCGGCAATCGCGACTCTGGCTCCTCGATTCGTGAGAAGTTCCGCCGTTTGGGCACCCAATCCGGAGGCTCCACCGGTGATCAGGGCTGTCGAGCCTCCGAGGTCGAAACCCGCGAACGAATCCGATGCTTTCAGTGCCCCCATGGGGCGAGATTAACCATTCGAGTGGTCCGCGCACGGCGGGCATGGGTGGGTCTATGGTGAGCCGCGTGTCGGATCTGTTTTCGCGTCGCAGCCTGTTGACGGTTCCGAACGCCATCACCTTGGTGAGACTGGGGTGTCTTCCGGTCTTCCTGTGGGTGCTCTTCGGCCGCGACTCTCGACTCGCCGCCGGAATCATCATCGGGTGCCTCGGGGCAACGGATTGGGTGGACGGCTGGGTGGCCCGTCGGTTCAACCAGACTTCACCTTTCGGAGCCGTCTTTGATCCGACGGTCGACCGGGTTCTTTTCATCGTCGGCTTGTCGGCACTCGGTATTGACGGTGCCGTCAATCTGGCGGTGGCGATCTTGATTCTGGCCCGCGAGGTTGGTGTCGGCTTGATGATGGTTGTGGCGACCGCCTTTGGAATGGAGAGGTTCGCGGTGACGTACCTGGGAAAGTGGGCGACTTTCGTTCTGATGTTCGCGGTTCCGGCCCTCACCCTTTCAAACTCGGGGATTGCACTCGAACCACTGTTCGGCCTCGTCGGCTGGGTGCTGGTCGTGCCCGGTTTGGTGTTGAGTTACGTCACCGCAGTGCAATACGTACCGAAAGTTCGCGAGCATTTACGTGCCGGTCGGCAGCGCCGAACTACGGTATGAGCCATGAATATCCCGTCCGATCTGTCCTATAGCGCTGACCACGAATGGGTGCGCCGCAACGGTGCCTCGGTCAGGATCGGTATCACGGATTACGCCCAAGATGCACTTGGCGACGTTGTCTTCGTGCAGGTCCCGTCCGTCGGTGTCGCGGTGACCAAGGGTCAATCGTTTTCCGAGGTCGAGAGCACGAAGTCGGTGTCCGATATCTATGCGCCGGTCTCGGGAACCGTCACCGCGGTCAACGAGGCGCTGAACTCACAACCTGAACTCGTCAACACCGATCCCTACGGTGAGGGCTGGATCTGCGAAATCACGATGGGCGACGAAACCGAATTGGGTGACCTTCTCGATGCCGCCGCCTACGGCAACCTGACGGGGGCGTAGGACGCGTGTCGTACGTCTACTGCAACCGCTGCGCACACCGGAATCCGCCCCAGGCGGCGTTCTGCAGCGTCTGTGGAGCCGTACTCGACAGTGCGACCGACCGCACCATCACCCTGACGCGGGTCGATGCGTTGCAGGATTCTGCGGGTCATTCAGACGACGTCGTCTTCCGGACATCGGAATTGCCGATCGGCGGCGCGGTGCTCGTGTCGCGTACGGGGGAGCAGTACGGCGATCGCTTCCCCCTCGGGTTGGGCACGACAAACATCGGACGGCATCCGAACTCAGACATCGTCCTCGACGACATCACGGTGTCGCGACGTCATGCACAGGTCGTGCTCAGCGAGGGCGCCTATGTGGTGCGTGATGTGGGTTCGTTGAACGGCACCTACGTCAACCAACAACGCACCGATGAGACCCGGCTCTACCACGGGGACGAGGTGCAGATCGGCAAATTTCGCTTGGTCTTCTTCGATCGGTCGGAGTGATGATGACCGACCGTGGGTACAAGAGCATCGGTGAGGTTCTCGGGCTTCTGCTCGAGGAGTTTCCGAATGTGACGATCTCGAAGATTCGCTTTCTGGAAAGCCAGGGCTTGATCGAACCCGAGCGGACGCCGTCGGGTTACCGCAAGTTCACCGATGCAGAGATCGAGCGACTGCGTTACATCCTGCGCGAGCAAGAAACGAACTATCTACCGTTGCGTGTCATCCGAGACCGTCTCGATGAATCCGGCGCAATTCCGCGGGATCCCACAGCGCCGACAAACCTGCCGCCCGCTTTGCGTCACCAAACCGTTGGCGACGTCAGCCGTGAGTTGGCTCGCATTCACAAACTCAACCCACCCTCTGCCAGTGACCAGGGTTTCGACGAAAGCGTTGAAATCGAAATCGATCCCGTGGTGCTCGCTGAATCGGAGCGGCTGCATCCAGCCGCTCGTCGAGCGGTGCCGAAACCAACGTCCGCGGCGCCTGCGATGACTACCGCGTCGGCCGGTCCGCAGGGCGGACCCGTCTCCCATGAGGATCTCGTCGAATTGAGCGGACTGACCGACGCCGACGTGCGGATGCTCGAGCAGTTCGGACTGATTTCGGCCCGACAAGTGGGTGGTGACACCTTCTACGAGGCAGCCGCGAGGGAAATCGGTGTCCTTGCCAAGGGTTTCCTCGACCTCGGAATCGACATCCGTCACTTGAAGTCGTGGCGGTTGGCAGCCGAGAAGGAGGCCGCGCTGTTCGAGCAGCGTCTGATGCCGCTTTTGCGGCAGAAGAACCCCGAGGCCAGGTCGCAATCGGCCGACATGCTCGCATCGCTCGTCGGCCTGGCCGGTGACCTCCGTCGCGTTCTCGTGCAACAGGCCGTCGGCCAATTTCTCGAGCCCCGTCAGTAAGTATCCTCGGCGTCATGGATGGTGTGGCGCGCGTCGAAATCGTCGGCCTGCGTCTTGAGTTGCCGAGCAACCAACCGATTCTCGTTCTGCGCGAGTCCGAGGGTCGTCGTCGCGTCATGACGATCTACATCGGTGGTCCCGAAGCAAGCGCCATCCACACGGCTCTCGAGGGAACGACGCCTCCGCGTCCATTGACGCACGACCTGACCTTGTTGCTTCTTGAATCTGCGGCGAGTCGACTCGAAAGGGTGGTTGTCACGGAGATCCGCAACGAGACCTACTTTGCCGACATCGTCTTGAGCGGACCACACGGCGAGTCGACGGTGTCCGCCCGTCCGTCCGACGCAATCGCTCTGGCGCTCAGGGCCGGGGCGGGGGTTTTCGCCTCGGCCGATCTTCTCGACAAAGTCGGCCGCGAGATCAGCGACGACACACCCGCCGAGGAGGAAGAGGAGTCGGTCGTCGATGAATTCAGGGACTTTCTCGACACCATCTCGCCCGAAGACTTCTCGGATCCGACCTCCTAGACTGACCAACATGGGAGAGGGGTTCAGCGGCACGAAGGCCGCGCAGATTGTCGGCATCTCGTACCGTCAGCTCGACTACTGGGCGCGTACGAACTTGGTGGCGCCATCGTTGTCACCGGCCTCGGGCAGCGGATCGCGTCGCGGCTACTCGTACGGAGACCTCCTCGAATTGAAGGTCGTGAAGAACCTTCTCGATGCGGGCATCAAGCTCGAGTCCGTTCGCGAAGTGTTTCGTTACATGCGTGAACACCTCCGCTCCGACGTCGTGTCGGCGCACATCGTCATCAGTGGCTCGTCGGTTGTGCTGTGTGACGGCGACGAATTGATCGACGTACTCCGCAACGGTCAAGGAGTGTTGAATGTCCTCCCGTTGGCAGGCGTGAAGGACGACATTGACGCAAGCATCGTCACCGTGGGCCGTCGTGTTCAGGCCGATGCGGAACAGCGTCGCGCCGCCGGCATGTGATGTCGCTGCGCACCACGGCACTTCATTCAAGTCATCTTCAGCTCGGCGCGAAAATGGTGCCGTTCGGCGGTTGGGACATGCCGGTTTCGTACCCTTCGGGAACGATTGTCGAGCACATGGCCTGTCGCGAATCGGCAGTCATGTTCGATGTGTCGCACTTGGGTACCGTGCGGGTCGAGGGACCGGATGCATTTGCCCGTCTCCAAGATGTTCTGACGAACGACCTGGCGAAAATTTCGGTGGGTCGCGCCCAGTACACGCATCTTCTCGATCCGACTGATGCGTCGGTGATCGACGACATCATCGTGTGGTGGATCGGTGACGAGGTGTTCGACGTGATGCCGAACGCATCAAATACCGAGCGCGCCCTGCGGTATCTCGGAGGCCACGACACGACCTCGACCCGAACCGTGATTGCGGTGCAGGGCCCCGAAGCGCGAAGGTTGGTCTCACGGTTGTCAACGCGGGCGGCGAACGTCGGCAGGTTCCGCGTCGAAAGTGTCGACGTGTGTGGTGCGCCTTGCGTCGTTGCCGGAACGGGCTACACCGGAGAAGATGGATTGGAAATCGCCGTGCCGAACGAAGCCGCTGCGGCAGTGTGGACCGCGCTCGGCGATGTCGGAGTGTTGCCTGCCGGACTCGGTGCACGAGATACGTTGCGTCTCGAGGCCGGTCTGCCGCTCCACGGTCACGAACTTGGCGAGGGCATCACGCCGTTACAGGCCAATCTGAACTGGGTCGTTGGCTGGAACAAGCCGAATTTTCAGGGCCGTGAGGCGCTCGTTGCCGAGCGTGAACGTGGCATCGCGCGGACCCTCAGGGGCATTGCCACCGAGGGTCGCCGCCCGGCTCGCGAGGGGAGCGTCGTGCACTCGACTGCGGGGGACGGTGTGGTGACGAGCGGCAATTTCTCGCCGGTTCTCGGCCATGGCATCGCCCTCGCGTTTCTTCCCCCCGCGCTTGCCGTGGACGACGCCGTTGAGATCGACGTGCGCGGCACGGCTGTTGCCGGCCGTGTCGTCAAGTTGCCGTTCGTCAGGAAGCAGGCTTCTGGGGTTTGATGCCCATCAAGTTGCCCATGGCGGCCATCGTCTGCAATGCGAATCCAACCTGAGGCATGACGGCCCGCAGGGGACCTTCGATGTCATCGAGCAGGGAATTGATGCGGGTTGCGGCCGCGTTGAGGTTCTTCATTGTCTCGGCGGTGTTCTCGAGGGTTTGCAGCAAGAGCTCGATTGACCGCCGGCCCTGGTCGATGGTCTTTCCGCCTTCGGTGATGACCTTGGTTGCGAGCTCGACCGGGTTGATGGCAAGGAGAACCGCCACGATGTCTTCCAGTCCGGCGAACGGGTTGGAGGTCGTGTCGTCAGGATCCGCCATGCGCGACAGCGTATTCCTCGAGCGGCGTGCACGAGCACACGAGGTTGCGATCTCCTGCCGCGGCATCGATGCGAGACACGGGTGGGTAGTAGGACCGCCCAATCGTTCGTGACAAGGGGTACAGACCGGTCGTGCGGTCGTATCGGCGTGTCCATTCTCCGACCGTGTCGCTGACGGTGTGGGGAGCGTGGCGCAGCGGCGAGTCCTCGATTGTGGTGCGACCGGCTTCGACGTCGGCGATCTCGGCACGGATCGCCAACATCGCGTCGACAAACCGATCGAGTTCGGCCTTCTCCTCGCTCTCGGTGGGCTCGACCATCAGGGTTCCGGCAACCGGAAAGCTGACCGTCGGCGCATGGAATCCGTGGTCGATGAGGCGTTTTGCCACGTCGTCGATCGATACGCCGGTCGACTTGCCGAGTGGTCGCAGATCGAGGATGCACTCATGCGCGACGCGACCATTCTTGCCGCGGTACAACACGGGGAACGCATCGCCGAGTCTGGCGGCGATGTAATTGGCGTTCAGGATCGCCCGTTGCGTCGCACGACGAAGGCCACCGCCACCCATCATGGCGATGTACATCCATGGGATCGGCAGAATGCCCGCGGAACCGTGCGGCGCGGCGGATACGGGTCCGACGGGATGGGAATGATCGGGTTGGGGAGTGTTGAACTCGATCACGGCCGGCAGAAACGCCGCGAGATGTTGGCGCACCGCAACCGGACCGACGCCGGGGCCGCCGCCACCGTGCGGAATGCAGAACGTCTTGTGGAGATTGAGGTGGCTCACATCGGCTCCGAACTTTCCGGGTTTCGCAAGACCAACAAGAGCGTTCAAGTTGGCTCCGTCGACATAGACCTGGCCACCGGCGTCGTGCACCATGCCGCAGATCTCGACGACGGATGTCTCGTACACGCCATGAGTCGATGGGTAGGTGATCATCAAGGCTGCAAGTCGGTCGCCCGCGAGTTCGATGTTGCGACGCAGGTCATCGACGTCGACGTTTCCTTCATCGTCGCACTTCACGACCGAGACCTTCATTCCTGCCATGACGGCGCTCGCCGCGTTGGTGCCATGTGCCGACGATGGGATGAGGCAGACGTCGCGCGCCGTGTCGCCACGCGATAGGTGATACGCACGAATCGCCAGCAAGCCGGCGAACTCACCCTGGCTTCCGGCGTTGGGCTGAAGGCTGATGGCGTCGTATCCCGTCGCCTCGCAGAGCCAATCTTCCAACTGCGAAATCATCTCGAGCGAACCCGCACGCGTCTCTTCCGGCGCGAACGGGTGGAGCGAGGCGAACGCGGGCCAGGTGACCGGAATCATCTCGGATGTGGCGTTGAGCTTCATCGTGCACGAACCGAGCGGGATCATCGTGCGGTCGAGGGCGAGATCCTTGTCGGCGAGCCCGCGCAGGTAGCGCAACATCTCGTGCTCGGTCCGGTGCGCGCGGAACACGTGATGATCGAGGAATGGATCGGTTCGCAGCGAAGAGAGAGGACTCTCGTGGGCGTCGGTCCACAATTTGTCGACAAGGTCGGCGCAGCCGAAGAATCCGGCGATGGTGCGAATGTCGTCACGCGTCATTGTTTCGTCGATCGCGATTCCGACGGAGTCGGGGGATGTGTGGCGAAGGAACCAGCCCTCGTTGCGGGCGATACGGATGATGACGTCGGCTTCACCCTTTGGCTCGACCGTCAGTGTGTCGAACCAGGTGTCGTTCACCAATTCATGTCCTGCAGAGGAGAGGGCCTCGGCGAGAATCGTCGTGTATGCATGCACCCGGGAAGCGATTTCGACCAAGCCTTCTCGACCATGCCACGCCGCGTAGAGACCTGCCATGTTGGCCAACAGCACCTGAGCGGTGCAGATGTTGGAGGTGGCCTTCTCCCGCCGTATGTGTTGCTCGCGCGTCTGGAGAGCGAGGCGCAGGGCCGGGCGACCAGCCGTGTCGACGCTGACACCCACGAGTCGACCGGGTAGGGAACGAACATGCTGTTCGCGGATCGCGAGGAACGCGGCATGCGGACCGCCCATACCCATCGGAACACCGAAGCGTTGTGATGTCCCGATCGCGGCATCGAAACCGAGATGACCCGGAGGGGTGATGAGGCACAACGCCAGAAGGTCGGCGGCTGCAATGGCGAGTGCGCCGACGGCATGTGCATGATCGGCGATTTCGCGCATCGAGTCAGCGGAGGGAACCGCACCTGACAACCCTGGGACGGAAACAAGAACTCCGAAGGGCTTTGTGGAGGCGATCTCGGAGGCCGGTCCGACGTGGATCTCGATGCCGAGTGGTTCGGCCCGCGTCCGGAGCACCGCGAGTGTCTGGGGCAGTGTGTCCTCGACGACGAAGAAAGTATCCGAGTCGACCGAGGACGCCCGATGGGCCATGGTCATCGCCTCGGCTGCGGCGGTGGCTTCATCGAGCAACGATGCATTGGCGACGTCGAATCCGGTGAGTTCGGCAACCATGGTTTGATAATTGAGAAGAGCTTCGAGACGTCCCTGGGAGATCTCGGGCTGGTACGGCGTGTACGCGGTGTACCACGCTGGGTTCTCGAGCACGTTGCGTTGGATGACAGCGGGTGTGATGGTGCCGTAGTAGCCCATCCCGATTGCGCTACGACCGACCTCGTTCTTCGACGCGATCTCGCGCAGTGCGCGAAGTGCCGCCTGCTCCGACAGGCCTTCGTCGATGGACAAGCCTTCGGTCAGCGCGATGACCTCGGGTACCGTCTGGCGCGCAAGATCATCGAGATCGACGGCCCCGACGATCGAGAGCATTGTTGCGAGATCGGTCGGGTCGGCGCCCATGTGGCGACGCTCGAAGTTCTCTTCACCGAAATGTGAGGGTGACAGACGCACGGTTTCTCCTGACGGATGGTTGAAGTGCGCCCCCGCTGTCGGTGGACCTGAGAGCTTCGCGACCGGAGTCGCTTTCCCCTTCGGTGGGAGAGTTTCCTCTCCGCTTTCCAGCGTGTGAGTCCCGTCGGTCCGTTGTGCCTGAGAGGTTCCGGGGCGGTTGCTCCTTCGGCGGCCGGCGAACCGGCTCTCTCCCGTGCGGGAATTTCAGTTGTACCCAGAACTTACATCAGATCCGGGCAGATCTCTCTTCCTCGTAGGCGGCAATTGCAGTGAGTTGGGCGCCGAGCGTCGAATCGACCCAGCGCGAGCCTGCAGCGACGATGCGGTCGTAGCTCGACTGTGGCGCGGCGAGTTGGCCCTGGAAGTGGGGCATCACGTATTCGGCGAAGAGTTCGTAGCTGCGCTTGGTAGCGGCCCAGTCGGCAAGGTCGGCGCCGAGGAACAGATACGCACCGAAGCCGCCGGTCTTTTCACGCAGACGTTCGAGTTGGGCGATCGCCATGTCGGGCGTGCCGATGACCATGCGACCCGACTCGTTCGCGAAATCGACGAAGTCGTCGAAGTCGGTGGGTGGCGCATCGTTCGGGTCGCCCACGGGAATGATGTGAGAGAGATAATTGAAGATCCACTGCAGCCCGTAGCGGCAGTTCTCCTTGGCCTGGTCGACCGTTTCGGCGATGTGCATCGGGCCCATGAGACGCCACTGTGAGCGGTCGGCAACATTCCCGTGGAGGGCCGCTTCTTCCTGCCAGACGTTGAAGTTGTAGTCGAGCACCTGGAACGCCGCGGGTTCGGTGGCGGCAATCGACAAGAGCCCGGTGCCGTAGCGACCGGCGAGTTTCGACCCCGACGGCGAGATGGAGGACGCGACGGCAACGGGAAAGCACGAATACGGTTGCATCTGCAGCACGGCCTCTTCGCAGACGAACCAGTCGGTGTGTTTGGTGACCGTCTCGCCACGGAAGAGCCGCATGATCACGTCGAATGCTTCCTCCATGCGGGGGCGTTGAAGTTGTGGGGGAATACCCAACATCGCCGCGTCACTGGTGAGCTGGCCCGGACCAGCCCCGAACATCATGCGCCCACGGGTCAGGTGATCGAGCATCACAATGCGGTCGGCGAGGATGAGCGGGTGATGGTAGGGAAGTGAGTTGACACCCGTACCAAGTTTGATGTGCGACGTCCGTTGTGCCGCGGCGGCGATGAAAACCTCGGGCGACGCAATCAGTTCCGATCCTGCGCTGTGATGCTCGCCAATCCACGCTTCGTCGTAACCCAATTTGTCGAGCCACTCGATGAGTTCGAGGTCGCGGTGGAGAAGGAGGGTCGGGTTGATTCCCGTACGGTGCATTGGTGGAAGGAAGATGCCGAAACGCATGGGCAATTCTTACTCGACCGTTCCGTAGCCGACGGTTGATCCCGGTGCGGTGGCGCGCGAACGCACGTCGGTGACGCTCAGCCGGAGCGCCTCGATGAAATCGGCGACGACGTGTTCGTGGTGGGCGCTCACGGTCATGTGAAGCGTTGCAGGCGGACCCTGACGGTCGACCCACCAGCCCCGGGCGCGGAGCGCATCGGCAACGGCGTTGGTGGGTACTGATTCCTCGCCCGAGCCGAAGCAGATGAGCGTCGAATCGGGTTTTGTCATGACGAAAAGGGGTTCGATCGACGAGATCCCTTCGGCAAGCAGGAGAGTGGTGGCGCGAGTCCGACGAGCCAGGTCGGCATAACCGTCGCGACCGAAGTGGCGGATCATCGCCCACGACGAAGCAATCGGCCCGCCGCTCTTCGTGCCGAGAACACCCGAACTGCCGTACAACCCGCCGAGCCAGTTATCGGTGACGAAGGTCTGATGATCACGCAGTTCACGCGACCGATACACAATGACGCCTGAACCTTTGGCGGCGTAACCGTATTTGTGCAGATCGACAGAGATGGAGGTGACGCCAGCGACGGTGAAATCGAACGGATGCTCGGCCGAACCGAACGGGTCGATGAAGGGGAGGACCATTCCTCCGATACATGAGTCGACGTGCAGGGGGATGTTGCGGGCGGCCGCGACCTCGCCCAGCTCGGCGATGGGGTCAACCACGCCTTGGGGATACTGCGGTGCGGACCCGACCAAGAGGATCGTGTCGGCATCGATCGCCGACGCCATCGCCGCCACGTCGGCACGCCAGTCGTTGCGTACCGGAACCCGACGACTCTC
>Ga0129333_10006164_pt1 | contig 11338 bp, 7 predicted proteins | sample CPB6_08_DNA_FD_94474 | JGI IMG/M metagenome (GOLD analysis project Ga0129333, IMG submission 94474) | Freshwater to marine salinity gradient microbial communities from Chesapeake Bay, USA - CPBay_Sum_0.6_0.8_DNA | ecosystem: Environmental > Aquatic > Marine > Coastal | place: USA: Chesapeake Bay...
CCCTGCTTTCCGCACTGATTCAATCCCATTCGCGACCCGTCACGATGCGGTCCCCATTGGTTGACCGTAAATCGTCGGCTTCGCTATCATCGACGGTCTTTCCAGAGGCGCCGCCGACACGTTGCCGCGGCCCCTCTTTCACCGGTGGGATTTTCAATAAATTCCATTAAATTCAGGAGCTTATAAATGAAACCAGCAATGCGCGTGGCGGTGACGGGTGCCGCCGGTCAGATTGGCTACAGCCTGCTTTTCCGGATCGCCAGCGGAGAAATGCTCGGCAAAGACCAGCCTGTGATACTGCAACTGCTGGAAATTCCGGACGAGCGCGCCCAGAAAGCCCTCAAGGGCGTGATGATGGAACTGGATGACTGTGCCTTCCCGCTGCTCCAGGGCATGATCGCTGCCTCCGATCCGATGACGGCTTTTGCCGATATCGACGTGGCCCTGCTGGTCGGTGCCCGTCCGCGCGGCCCCGGCATGGAACGCAAGGACCTGCTCGAAGCCAACGGCAAGATTTTCGCGCCGCAGGGACATGCCCTGTCGGAAGTCGCCAAACGCGACGTCAAGGTGCTGGTGGTCGGGAACCCCGCCAACACCAACTGCCTGATCGCGATGAAGAACGCGCCCAAGCTGACTCCGGCGAATTTCTCGGCGATGATGCGCCTCGATCACAACCGCGCGCTGACCCAGGTTGCCCAGAAGATCGGCAAGCCCGTCACCGAGATCAAGAAAATGGTGGTCTGGGGCAATCACTCGGCCACCCAGTATCCGGATGTCTTCCACGCCACCACCGGCGGCAAGAAAGTCTGGCCGATGATCCGCGACAAGGAATGGCTCACCGGCAACTTCATCCCCACCATCCAGAAGCGCGGCGCCGCCATCATCGATGCCCGCGGCCTGTCCTCGGCTGCCAGCGCGGCGAATGCCGCCATCGACCATGTCCGCGACTGGGTGCACGGCACCCGTGCCGGCAACTGGGTCAGCATGGGTATTCCTTCCGACGGTAGCTACGGCATCCCCTCGGACATCATTTACGGATTCCCGGTCACCTGCAAGGATGGCAAATACCAGATCGTGCAGGGCCTGAACCAGAGCAAATTCAGCGAAGAGCGCATGCAGGTCACGCTCAAGGAATTGCAGGAAGAGCGCGACTCGATCCGCGGGCTGCTCGGCTAAGCGGCACTGACATGCTGTTGACCGGCGGGCCCTGCATTCCGGCAGTGTCCGCCGTTTTCTTATCCGCCACCGGAGCTGACACATGAGTGACAAAGGCAACGCACCCGGCTTCAAACCGAAGAAATCCGTCGCCCTTTCCGGGGTCCCTGCCGGCAGCACCGCGCTGTGCACGGTGGGCCGCAGCGGCAATGATCTGCACTACCGCGGCTACGACATCCTCGACATTGCCGAGACCTGCGAATTCGAGGAACTTGCCTATCTGCTGGTGCACGGCAAACTGCCCAATGCCGCCGAACTGACCGCCTACAAGAACAAGCTCAAATCACTGCGCGGCTTGCCCGCTGTGGTGAGAAACGTCCTCGAACAGCTGCCGCCGGCCGCCCATCCGATGGATGTGATGCGTACGGGCTGCTCCGCCCTCGGCGCCGCCATGCCCGAACGCGAGGATCACAATCTGCCGGGCGCGCGCGACATTGCCGACCGCCTGATTGCCTCCTTCGGTTCGATGCTGCTCTACTGGTATCACTATGCCGTCAACGGCCGGCGCATCGAGGTCGAAACCGATGACGATTCCGTAGGCGGCCACTTCCTGCATCTGCTCCACGGCAGGCCGGCATCCGACTCCTGGGTGCGCGCAATGCACACCTCGCTCAATCTCTATGCCGAGCACGAATACAACGCCTCGACCTTCACCTGTCGCGTCATTGCAGGCACGGGCTCCGATATTCACTCGGCAATCACCGGCGGCATCGGCGCACTGCGCGGCCCCAAGCACGGCGGTGCCAATGAAGTCGGCTTTGAAGTCATGAACCGCTACGAAACGCCCGATGACGCCGAGAGCGATATCGTCACCCGCATCGCCAACAAGGAAGTAGTGATCGGCTTCGGTCATCCGGTCTACACCATCGCCGATCCGCGCAACAAGATCATCAAGGAAGTCGCGCGCAAGTTGTCGAAGGAAGCCGGCGACATGAAAATGTTCGAAGTGGCCGAACGCATCGAAACGGTGATGATGCGCGAAAAGAAAATGTTCGCGAACCTCGACTGGTACTCCGCGGTGTCCTACCACCGCATGGGCGTGCCGACACCGATGTTCACGCCGCTGTTCATCATCTCGCGGACCACCGGCTGGTCGGCACACGTGATCGAACAGCGCATTGACAACAAGATCATCCGACCGACCGCCGTCTACACCGGCCCCGAAAATCGCAAGTTCGTGCCGCTCGCCCAGCGTGGCGGCAAAAAATCCCGTTAACCGCACCCCGCCGACCACATCCCGCCAACCGAGAACGCGCCATGTCTGCCCACATCTCCAACGTCCGCCCCAAGCCCGACAAAGTCATCACCGACATCGTCGACTACGCCCTGAAGGGCAAGATCAGCAGCAAGGAAGCCTACAACACCGCGCGCCTGTGCCTGATGGACACGCTGGGCTGCGGTCTTGAAGCGCTCAGCTACCCCGCCTGCACCAAACTGATGGGACCGGTGGTCCCGGGCGCCACCATGGCCGGCGGCGCCAAAGTGCCGGGCACGTCCTTCCAGCTCGACCCTGTGATGGCCGCCTTCAACATCGGCTGCATGATCCGCTGGCTGGATTTCAATGACACCTGGCTCGCCGCAGAATGGGGGCATCCCTCGGACAATCTCGGCGGCATACTCGCCATGGCCGACTACCTGTCGCGCCAGGCCGTTGCCGCCGGCAAAAAGCCGCTGCTGATGCGCGATGTGCTGACCGGGATGATCAAGGCCCACGAAATCCAGGGGGTGATTGCACTGGAGAACAGCTTCAACCGTGTCGGCCTCGACCATGTCGTGCTGGTCAAGGTGGCCTCCACTGCCGTGGTGTCCAGCCTGCTCGGACTCAGCCGCGACGAGTGCATCAACGCCGTTTCCAATGCCTGGGTCGACGGCCAGTCACTGCGCACCTACCGCCATGCGCCCAATACCGGCTCGCGCAAGTCCTGGGCCGCCGGCGATGCCACCAGCCGTGCGGTGCGCCTCGCGCTGATGGCTGCCAAGGGTGAGATAGGCTATCCCTCCGTACTCTCGGCCAAAGGCTGGGGCTTCTACGATGTGCTGTTCAAGGGCAAGCCCTTCCAGTTCACGCGCCAGTACGGCTCCTATGTCATGGAGAACGTGCTGTTCAAGATCTCCTTCCCCGCCGAGTTCCACGCACAGACTGCGGTGGAGTGTGCGATCCAGTTGCACCCGCAGGTGAAAGACCGGCTCGACGACATCAAGAAGATCGTGATCACCACGCACGAATCGGCGATCCGCATTATCGACAAGAAAGGTCCGCTCAATAATCCCGCCGACCGCGACCATTGCATCCAGTACATGGCGGCCATCGGCCTGATCAAAGGCAATCTGACCGCCGCCGACTATGAAGACGACGTTGCATCCGACCCGCGTGTGGATGCCCTGCGCGGAAAAATGGAATGCGTCGAACAGAAGGCCTGGACCCGCGACTATCTCGACCCGAACAAGCGCTCGATCGCCAATGCCATACAGGTCTTCTTCAAGGACGGCAGCAAAACCAAAAACGTCGCTGTCGAATACCCGGTCGGCCATCGCCGCCGCCGCAAGGAAGGGGTGCCGCTGCTTGAAGCCAAGTTCCGCACCAACCTTGCGCGCCGTTACGCCGAAAAGCAGCGCAAGGCCATTGATGCGCTGTGTCAGGACCAGAAGCGTCTCGAAAACACCCCGGTGCACGCATTCGTCGATCTGATGGTGATTTAATATAAGTTATTGATATTAATGATAAATTTTAAAAAACACTTGCTCCGCTGTCTGAGCGCGCTGGCACTGTGCCTCCCCCTGTTCGGCCTGTCGCTGTCCGCGGCGCAGGCTGCCGAAGGGGCTGCAGAGACGCGCGACGCCCGCACGCATTTCTTTGACGCGAACACGGGCGATCTCAAGGCTGAACTGGCCGATGCCAAGAAAGCGGGCAAGAAAGGCATCTTCTTCATGTACGAGCAGGAAGGCTGCCCGGCCTGCGCCTACATGAAAGCCAACGTGCTCAACCGTGTCGATGTCCAGACGCTCTACCGCAAGCATTTCGTCAACTTCACCATCGATCTGTTCGGTGCCGTGCCGCTGACGGATTTCAACGGTAAGGACATCACCGAAAAAGCCTTCGCCAACGCGGCCAAAATACGCGCGACCCCCACTTTTGCCTTCCATGATCTCGACGGCAAGGAGGTCACGCGCATCACGGGTGCGGTGCGTAACGTCGAGGAATTCAAGCTGCTCGCGGAATTCGTCGCGAGTGGCGCCTACCGGAACATGCAGTTCGCCGAATACAAACAACTTAACCTGAAGAAAAAAGGAACCTGAGAATCATGGCTACATCACCCTTCAATTCCTTGCGTGAATTCAAACTGAAGTCGGGCAAGACCGGCAAATACTATTCGCTGGCCACGCTCGAAGAAGCCGGTCTCGGCAAGACCTCGCGCCTGCCGGTCAGTCTGCGCGTCGTACTGGAATCCGTGCTCAGGAACTGCGACGGTCAGCGCATCACCGAAGACGCCGTAAAAGCCCTCGCCGGCTGGAAACCCAATGCGCCGCGGACCCAGGAAGTACCGTTTGTCCTCGCCCGCATCATGCTGCAGGACATGGCCGGCTTCCCGGCACTGAACGACTTCGCCGCGATGCGCGCCGAAGCCAAGCGCCAGAACTTCGAACCGACCAAGATCGAGCCGCTGGTTCCGGTGGATCTGGTGGTCGACCACTCGATCGTGGTTGACGTGCACAACTCGAAGGATGCGCTGCGCAAGAACATGGAAATCGAGTTCGAGCGCAACGGCGAGCGCTACACCTTCCTCAAATGGGCCAAACAGGCCTTCTCAGGCATCCGTGTCGTGCCCCCGGGCAACGGCATCTGCCACCAGGTCAACCTGGAATACCTGTCGCGCGGCGTCTGGGAAAAAGACGGTGTTTACTACCCTGACTCGACCGTCGGCACCGACTCGCACACCACCATGGTCAACGCCATTGGCGTGCTGGCCTGGGGCGTGGGCGGCATTGAAGCCGAAGCCGGCATGCTCGGCCAGCCCTACTACTTCCTCGAACCCGATGTCGTCGGCGTGCACATGACCGGAAAACTCAAGCCCGGCGTTACAGCGACCGACCTCGTGCTAACAGTCACCGAACTGCTGCGCAAAACCAACGTCGTCAACAAATTTGTCGAGTATTTCGGTGAAGGCGCCGCCTCGCTGACCCCGACGGACCGTGCGACCGTCGCCAACATGTCGCCCGACTACGGCGCGACCTGCGGCTTCTTCGCCATCGACGAGAAGACGCTCGAGTACTACCGCATGTCCGGCCGCGAAGAACACTGCGATGCCATCGAGTCCTACCTCAAGGCCCAGGGCATGTTCGGCATTCCGAAGAAAGGCGACATCGACTACACGCAGGTCGTCGAACTCGACCTCTCGACCGTTCGCCCCAGTGTTTCCGGCCCGAAACAGCCCGAAGAACGCATCAACCTCGAAGGCATCGGTGCACGCTTCACCGAGCTGTTCTCCAAGCCGGTAGCGGAAGGCGGTTACAACAAGCCTGCCGCAGACCTCGGCAAGCGCTTCCCGGTCGCGAATCCGGCGATCGGCGACGTCGGCCACGGTGACATCGGCATTGCCGCCATCACCTCCTGCACCAATACCTCGAACCCGTGGGTGCTGCTGGCCGCCGGCCTCCTCGCCAAGAAAGCCGTCGAGAAAGGCATGAAGCCGCATCCGCGCGTGAAAACCTCGCTCGCCCCCGGCTCCAAGGTGGTGACCGCCTATCTCCGTGATTCCGGTCTGCTGCCCTACCTTGAGCAGCTGGGTTATCACGTCGTCGCTTACGGCTGCACGACCTGCATGGGTCTCGCCGGCCCGCTCGACAAGGATCTCGAGGAAGCGATCGTCAAGAATGACGTGATCGCCGCTGCCGTGCTGTCGGGCAACCGCAACTTCGAAGCGCGCGTGCATCAGAACCTGAAAGCGAACTTCCTGATGAGCCCGCCGCTGGTCGTGGCCTTCGCACTCGCCGGCACCGTGATCAAGAACGTCGACACCGACCCGATCGGCAAGGACAAGGATGGCAAACCGGTATTCCTGAAGGATCTGTGGCCCACCCCCGAGGAAGTCGATGCCGTCATGAAATTCGCCACCAACGCGGAGAACTTCAAGCGCGAGTACGGCGATCTCTCCGGTGCGAAAGACCTCTGGGATGCCATCCCGGAAGCCAAGGGCGCCCTGTTCCAGTGGGACAACAAATCCACCTACATGCTTGAGCCGCCGCTGTTCGAAGGCTTCAAGAAGGAACTGCCCAAAGTCAACGACGTCAAGGGCGGCCGCGCGCTGGGCATTTTCGGCAACAAGCTCACCACTGATCACATCAGCCCGGTGGCCCCGATCCGCAAGGGCACGCTGGCCGGCGACTGGCTGGTCGCTGCCGGCAGTACCGACCTGTCGAGCTTCGGCTCACGCCGCACCAACCATGAAGTCATGGTCCGCGGCGCCTTCGCCAACCCGCGTATCAAGAACCTGATGATCCCCGGCAGCGAAGGCGGTGTCACCCTGCACCAGCCCTCCGGCGACAAGATGCAGATTTTCGACGCCTCGATGCGCTACCAGAAGGACGGCGTGCCGCTGTTCGTCTTCGGCGGTGAAGCCTACGGCACCGGTTCCTCACGGGACTGGGCAGCCAAGGGCACCCAGATGCTGGGCATCAAGGTCGTTGTCGCCCGCGGCTACGAGCGTATCCACCGCTCCAACCTGATCGGCATGGGCGTACTGCCCTGCCAGTTCAAGGGTGATGACAGCGTGCAGTCACTGAAAATCGACGGCACCGAAACCTTCGATCTGCTCGGCGTGGAAGGCGGAAACGTCAAACCGATGCAGGACGTCACGCTGGTCATCCGCCGCAAGGACGGCAGCACGCAGAACGTTACCGTCACCCTGCGCGTGGATTCGCCGATTGAGGTGGAATACCTCAAGCACGGCGGCATCCTGCCGTACGTGTTGCGCGAAATCATGGCCGCGGCCTGATCCCACATACCCTCTCCCCCGACGGGGAGAGGGTGCAGTCCCCGCACTCACGCCAGACAGATACCGAACACACCTACACAAACGCAACCGGAGCCCATCATGGCCCAAGACACCTTCAAGACCCTGAAAGAATTCTCTCCTTCCCCCGGGAAGACGGCGAAGTTTCACAGCCTCGCCGCACTCGAGGCCGCCGGTCTCGGCAAGATCTCCCGCCTGCCCCGCTCGATCCGCGTCGTGCTCGAAGCGCTGGTCCGTCACTGCGACGGCAAGAAAATCACCGAAGACCAGGTCAAGGCACTCGCCGCCTGGCAGGCCAAGGGTGCGCGTACCACCGAGATCCCCTTCATCGTCGTGCGCATCGTGCTGCAGGACCTGATCGGCTTTGGTGCGCTCAACGACCTTTCAGCAATGCGCGCCGCCGCCGAACGCCAGGGCATGCCCGCCAGCAAGGTCGAACCGCTGGTGCCGGTCGATGTGGTGGTCGACCACTCGGTCGAAATTGACGTGCACAACGCCCCTGATGCCGTGCAGCGCAATCAGGAGATCGAATTCAAGCGCAACGCCGAGCGCTACCGCTTCGTGAAGTGGGCGCAGGGTGCCTTTGAAACCGTGCGCGTGGTTCCGCCCGGCAACGGCATCATCCACCAGATCAACATGGAATACCTGTCGCAGGGCGTCTGGGAAAAGAACGGCGTGTTCTATCCCGACACCGTCTTCGGCACCGACTCGCACACCACCATGGTCAACGGCATCGGCATCGTTGGCTGGGGTGTGGGTGGCATCGAGGCCGAGGCCGCAATGCTGGGGCAGCCCAATGCCTTCCTGACACCGGACGTGGTCGGCTGCCACCTGACCGGAAAACTGCGTGAAGGCGTCACCGCGACCGACCTCGCGCTGACCGTGACCGAATTGATGCGCAAGGCCAAAGTCGTCGGCAAGTTTGTCGAATTCTTCGGCGAAGGCGCGGCGGCACTGACTGCCGCTGACCGCTGCACCGTGGCCAACATGGCACCCGAGTACGGTGCGACCATGGGCTACTTCCCGTTTGACGAGAAAACGGTCGACTACTTCCGCACCACCGGCCGCGCACCGGAACTGGTCTCAGCCATTGAGGCCTACTACAAGGCGCAGGGCCTGTTCGGCATGCCGAAACCCGGCGAGATCGACTACACCGAAGTCATCGAACTCGACCTCGGCAGCATCGTGCCCAGTCTCTCCGGACCGAAGCGCCCGCAGGACCGCGTCAACCTGCCGGATCTCGGTCGCGGCTTCGAAGCACTGTTCTCGGCACCGCCGGAGAAAAACGGCTACGGCCGCCCCGCTGCCGATCTCAACCGCCGCGTGCCCTCGGGCCACCCGGAATTCGACGTTGGCCATGGCGATGTGTTGATCGCATCCATCACCTCCTGCACCAATACCTCGAACCCGGCACTGTTGCTGGCAGCTGGCCTGCTCGCCAAGAAAGCCGCTGAAAAGGGACTGACCGTCAACCCCCGCATCAAGACCTCGCTCGCCCCGGGCTCCAAGGTCGTCACCGCCTATCTGCGCGATGCCGGCCTGCTGCCTTCGCTGGAAAAGCTCGGCTTCGGCGTCGTCGCCTACGGCTGCACCACCTGTATGGGCGCTTCCGGCCCGCTCGATGCCAAGATCGAGGAAGCCGTGGTATCGCAGGATCTCGTGACCTGCGCAGTGCTCTCGGGCAACCGCAACTTCGAAGCCCGCGTGCATGCCAACCTGCGTGCCAACTACCTCGCCAGCCCGGCGCTGGTGGTCGCCTATGCCATCGCCGGCACCGTTCGCACCGACCTCACCAAAGACCCGCTGGGCAAGGACAAGGACGGCAAGCCGGTGTATCTGAAGGATGTCTGGCCCTCCGACGCCGAAGTCTCGGCGCTGCTCAAATTCGCCGCGAACTCCGAGCACTTCCGCCGCGAATACGGCGACCTCTCGGGCAACAAAAAGCTCTGGGAAGCTGTGCCCGAGATCAAGGGTGCGGTTTACCAGTGGGACCCGAAGTCGACCTTCATCCGCGAACCGCCGTTCTTCGAAGGCGTCACCCGCCAGCTGGGCAAGGTCAGCAACATCACCGGTGCCCGCGCGCTGGCGATCCTCGGCGATTCGATCACCACCGACCACATCAGCCCCTCCACCAAGATCAAGCCGGGCACGCCCGCCGGCAAATGGCTGGACCCTTACAAGGAAAACCATCCGCCCTCGGAATGGGGCCACTTCGGCGTGCGCCGCTGCAACCATGAGCTGATGGTGCGCGGTACCTTCGCCAACGTGCGTCTGCGCAATGCCATCGCACCCGGCACCGAAGGACCGGTCACCAAGCACATGCCCGACGGCGCGCAGATGACCATCTTCGAAGCCTCCGAGCTCTACCAGAAGGCCGGCACCCCGCTGGTCATCTTCGGCGGCGAAGACTACGGCATGGGCTCCTCGCGCGACTGGGCGGCCAAGGGCGTGCAGCTCCTGGGCGTCAAGGCAGTCATTGTGAAGAGCTTCGAGCGCATCCATCGCGCCAACCTGATCGGCATGGGCGTGGTGCCGCTGCAGTTCAAGCCGGGCGAGGACGTCAAGACGCTGGGCATCGACGGCAGCGAGACCTTCACCATTGACGGCATCGAAGGCGGCAATGTCAAACCGATGCAGGACGTGACCATGACCATCACACGTGCTGACGGCTCGACGAAGAAAATCACCCTCACGCTGCGCATCGATACCGCCATTGAAGTGGACTACCTCAAGCACGGCGGCATTCTGCCGTATGTGTTGCGGGATCTTCTCGCGGCTGCGTAATCGTCCGCCTTACTCCAGGCCAGGCCGGGACTCATCCTCCCGGCCTTTTTTTTACGCCCGCCACCCACCGGCACTACCATTGCCGACGACGCCCAGTAAAGTCACGCACTTGCGGCAGAATCGCCAAGCAGCTGCACAAGCTGTCACACCCATGCAACGCAAGGCGGTGCTCCTCTGCGCCCTCTTTCATTTCGCACGTGATAGCCTGCATCCGTCGCAACAGCCATCGCCAAGACATGCACATCCGCATTGCGTTCATCGCCCTCACATGGCTCGGCATTGACGCCGCAGTTCTTGCTGCGACACCGGCCGAGCAATATCTCTCCGCCTGCGCATCCTGCCATCTCCCCGGTGTGCACGGGGCACCGAAGGTTGGTGATCAGGCGGAATGGCGACAGCGCCTGCGCACGGGCCGTAACGCGGTCTACCGCAATGCGGTTGAAGGCATCCCCAACACGGCGATGCTGCCGCTTGGCGGCGCCCCGCTCTCGGCACAGGAAGTTCGCGCCATTGTTGACCACATGATCACGGCTACCGGCCTGCCGGCCGCAGTGCTGGCGCAAGCCGACCGCTATGACCGGCATGGCATCCGCGACCGCGATTTCCTGCGTCATGACCGCGATGCCGACGGCCGGCTCGCCCGCGCTGAGCTCGCGCAGGATGCAGTGTTGCTCAAAGCCTGGGCACGCTTCGACGCCAACCGGGACGGCTATCTCAGCGAAGCGGAATATGTCATCGCCGAACGGACCCTCGCGGCCGAACGCGCAGCCAATGAACGCGACGACCGCGCCATCGACGCTGAGGTCCGGACCGCATTAAAAGGCCTCAAGGGCATAGATCCGCAATACGCCAAAGCCGAAGTCCTGAACGGCATCGTGACGCTCAAGGGCATTGTCAGCCATGCCACGCTGGCCCTGCAGGCCGGCGACGCCATCAAGCGCATCGCCGGCATCCGCCGCATCGACAACCGGCTGGTCTCAGGCGACCAGATCGGCTGGGACTGATTCAGCTCCCACCCCATAAGCAATAATAAATATTCAATAAAATCAAAAACTAATTACTCTCCCGCCACCTTCCCCTGCGCCAGATCCATCACCATGCGCACGGCGAGATACAGCCGGGGCTCGATCGAACTGATCAGCACATACTCGGCATTGGTGGAATGCGAGCCGAAGCCACGCAGGCCAAAGCCTTCCACTACCGGTGCCTTCGTACTCAGTGAGGCAAAGGCCGCGTCTGTGCCGCCACCGGTCGGCCGGTCGCGCACGCGTAAGGTCTTGCCCAGTTCTGCATAAATCGTTGCCGCATGCGCCCCCATCGCCCGCGAC
>Ga0129333_10006165_pt1 | contig 11337 bp, 14 predicted proteins | sample CPB6_08_DNA_FD_94474 | JGI IMG/M metagenome (GOLD analysis project Ga0129333, IMG submission 94474) | Freshwater to marine salinity gradient microbial communities from Chesapeake Bay, USA - CPBay_Sum_0.6_0.8_DNA | ecosystem: Environmental > Aquatic > Marine > Coastal | place: USA: Chesapeake...
CAGTTCTTACAGGAAATGGTTCAGAAGAGTGGTCCAGATGCTGCTAAGGCAATACTGGATATGTATGCCAATAATGGCATTATTGATGAGAATGAGTTACTAGAATCTAAAGCAAAGGTTGATCAGCTTGTTTTGACTGATGAGAAGTTAGGTGAAGCTGGTGTGACTGGAGAGAAGGCAAAACTAATTACTGCGCTTGGTGATCAGGAGAAAGAATTAAAAGTAAAAGTACAGGCTGAGCAAGACCCAGCTGTTAAGGCAGTATTACAAAAGCAGCTATCTGATCTACAAAAAGATGTCAAAGGGGTTATTGATAACACTACCCCATACATTACCTTCACGCTCCCCGGTGGTGGTGATATGACTAGAACAATGACGGTTCGGGAGTTCAACGCATTACCTCAAGAGAAGCAGGATCAGGCTATAAAGTCTGCAGATAAGATTGCTGTAATAAATGATGATGCGACTAACACTACACTGAATGAAAAGAAATTACAACTAGGTAATCAACCTGCTCAGGATGGTGCGTATACAAATAAATTAACTGAACCCGTAAAGATGCCTGCCATACAGGTTGATAAGCCTGTGATAGAGACTAATACTTTAGCAGAGGTAGATAGGGTTAAGGCATTAGCGCCTGAGGTAGAGGATGGCGCGACGTTTGATCTAGATGGTAAAAAGTATGAAGGTAAGGGATTAATCATACCAGTGCTATCAGAGAATACTACCATAGAAGAACTTACTCCAAAGAAAATAGCTGACTTTGTAGAGGCTAATAAAGCCAAGCTCGGGGGTTCCACCAAAGCTGGTATATATAAGTTCCCTAATTCCAATAAAGTATCTATCGATTTAAATATCGTAGTAGATCCAAAGTATAGAGATATAGGATTAGAGTTCGGAAGAAAGGCAGGGCAGGAATCGCTGTTTGATTTAGATACATTTGAGAATGTAAAGACTGGTGCTGACGGGAAGAACCCAATTAAGTTTAATGATCAGCAGTTTAGTGAGATAAGTAAAGCCCTGTCTGAAGGTAAGATGCCTGATGTGTTTGGCGCAAAGATGACAATAGAAGAAAGACTAGGGGGTGAAATTGCTGGTGATGTAGACCAGAAGGTTGAGATGGCACAGAAAGCATTAGATGCTACTGGAGTTAAGATTAACATGATTGACAATACAGCTGACTTTGAAAATGCTGTAGCTGAACGCAAAGGACCTGCTGGTGTTGAGGGGGTATTCATTTCTGACACTGGTGAGATCCTGATCAATAAGGAATTATTAAATAAGGGTATTGCTGATGGTCGTGTTGTATGGCATGAGGCTTCTCACCCTGTGATTAACATTGTAAGAAACACGAACTCCCAGCTTTTCGATCAGGTGATTGCTGGTATGCAAGAGGCTGCTAAAACAAATAAAGCTGTTGATGCGGTGTTAAACTGGGCTAAGGATAATTACGGTGTAGATGGTGATGGTGTAGTGAATGATGAGGCAGTTGTAGAGATGATCGCCAACCTAGCAGAAGGTACTGTTGATATTAAAGATCTACCTACTGGATTTAAACAGGCAGTGATAGACTTTATTAATAAGATTGCCAAGGCTCTAGGGTTTGAGCCTGTACTTTCTGATACAGATGTGGCTGCATTTAAGAATTTGGTTACACAGATATCTGATGCACTGACTACTGGCCGTGATATATCTGAGATCGTAGGGGTGGAGAATGTTGCTGAAATAGGCGCCAATCTTGGAGATCCTGTTCAGTTGAGAAAGTCCGAACCTAAAGGTGAACCAGTTACAGTTGGAACAGATTATAAACTATCTTTTGTTAAAGAGTCTGACCTGATTGATATTAATGGATTGATTAAAGATATTCAAGATAAAGGACAGAAGGTTTGGTTCTGGGTGGCTGACCAGCTTGGCCGTGGTATGTACTACGATAAAGTAATCGATGGTGAGCACTACCTAGATGCTGGTCCTTCTTATGCTCTTGACCCAGAGAATAGAAGTAAGAATATCATCTGGGCCAGTGGAATGCCAAAGGCTCGTGCTGAAAAGTTGATTAATGATTCTGACTATATATTTATTATCTCCGGTTCTCCTACCAAGAGTAAGTTGTTTAATAAGAGAGTAACTGAATTGGTGGTGAACAGGATTAAGAATGTTATAGGCGAGGATAATACATACGCCAAGTTTAAGAAGCAGGTGCTAAAGGTATCTAATGTTTCAGCTTTGAATAAACTGGTTGGAGAATTTAACTCATTTGAGGAACTGATAGAAAGCCCAAGACGTAAGGACTTCTTAAATATGATCAATGATCAGAAGGATAAGAAGGCTACCGATCTAAAGAAACTTCTAGATAAGTATAATGCATTCGTTGATTACAATGAATTGTCTGATGACTTCTATAAGCAGAACGGGTTTGAGCAGAACGATATCATGCTGGTGTTGAAGCCAAATGCTGTGGGTGGTAAGTCTGCTCACTCTACCTATGAGAACGATATCTTAGGTGATGTTGTAGGGGTACCAGATCGTAAGATTAACTCCTATGATATTATGCCTGATGAGATCCGTAATGAATACGGAGACTTGGCTCGTGCACAACAGAGTCAGGTAGTGGCGCCATATGGTGCTGGTGTTAGAAAGGTACAGGCTAGAAAAGGAAATCTAGTGGCAGACGCTGGGCTGAATAAACAAATGACCAGCGATGATAAGGGTAATTACTTATTCTATCACTATTCTGATCGTAACCTGAAGACCATAAGTCCTAGTAAGTTTGGTAAGAACTTGGCTACTGGCAGGGATGAGCGTCCCGGCATAGGTATTTCCATGTACTATACCAGACCTGACATACTTGAGGCTGGCGTTCCATCTGACTACGGGTTCACGGTTCGTGTGCCTGAGAATAAAGTATACCCTTTTAATGAGGACCCATTAGAGCTTCTTCCTGCCGCTGAAAAGGAATTCAATAAGAAGTTCCCGGGTCAGGCATTTGACTTCAATAAGCAGGTTGCATTCGTCACACAGGAGGCTTCTAAGCGTGGCTATCCTATGACTGTTGCACAGTGGAATATCCGTGGTACTAAGGCGCTACGGGCGCAAACTACTGAAGAGTTCAAGCCGGAGATGTACAGAGAGCAAGTACCCGGAACTATGAACCAGTATGAATATAATCCAGAGATTGAGAAGTTTAAGCCTAATGCAAAGCGCAGAGGGCAGGCTAGTATTGGTAAGAGGGATTTGGATAACCGTCTGAAAGCATTCGCTCAGAAAGAGCGGGAGCTCGGGACACCAGAGCAAGAGATCGAGCAGGCTATACGTAACCGTTTCCCATTAATCGATCAGGCGCGTATCGATGAGATCATGGCGCCAGTTGCAGTAGCACAGCCAACCGTAGAGGAGAAGCTTGAGACTGTAGTACAACCTGAAGGAGAGGAGAAGGTAAGAGGAATGGAGAAAAGGTTAGGGGATCTGGATGAGGATACCTATAATAAAATAGTAGACGAATCAAAGACATATTTTAGCCAGCCTAATAAGCAGACAGAGAAAGCTGCTGAAGAGTTTATGAAGGGTAAGTCCTTAGAGTACATGGCGGAATTCGTTACCTCTAATCCTAACATCCCCGGAGCCGTCAATGTTTGGATGGCTGCTATGACTGCTAAGCAATTAGGCACAGAAATTGAGGCAGCTAAGAAGGCTGGTGATGTTAATAAGGTGGAGATGCTATCTACCGCTCGTGCTAATATTTACAATCATTTTTCTGCTAAGGCAACAGAGCTTGGTCAAACCGTACAGGCCTTCGTATCATTTAAGGCAGATCCTGCAGCTAATCAGTTCATATTCAATAAGATACTGAAGCAACTGGAGGAGAAGGGTGTAACTGGATTAAGCGATGCTCAGAAGGCGGAGATAAAGGGATTGCTTGATGACGTATCAACAGCTGCTGCTGGTCTTCCAAAAGATATAGCTATCACTAAGCTATCACACTATCTTGGTAAGCTTACTCCGATCAGTGCATTCGATATCATGCAGGCCATGTGGTATGCAAAGATTCTATCTGGTATTACTACACAGTCTAAGAACTTCTTTGCCAACATGGTCAATACATTCATAGAGGTTCCAGTGGTTGCGATGAGAATGTCTGTTCAGACTGGTAGCCTACAGCCCATATTCTATGCAATGAAAGGATTAGGTGGCGGTACACTTAAAGGATTAGTAAAGGCTGGCGATATCTTAAAGTCTGGAGTTACTTCAAAAGCTGAAGATAAGTTCTTCAATAATGATAATTTACTAGAGTATTTTACTTGGTCTGATACTAAGATTGGTAAAGGCTTTGGTGGTGCTGTTGGTAAGATATTAGACTTCCCTCTGTTGTTTGAGACAAGCCCCCGAGCCCTCAAGTTTGTAGGACGTTCACTAACTGCATCAGATGCTTTGTTCTCTAATGCCAACCAAGAAGCAGTTGCTAATATGTTAGCATTTGCTCAGGCTAAGCAAGAGGGATTGAAAGGTAATGTATATAACAGAGTACAGCAGATCCTTAATAATACTAAGCAGTCTGTAGTAGACGCTAAGGCACAGGCTACTGGTGAAGGCTTTAAACCCGGTACAGTTCAGCACAAGAGAAGAACAATAGAGATTGTGAATCAGAAAAGAGGTGAGGATATTGTACAGAAGGCTGAAGAGATGGGTAAGCGTGCAACACTTACTAATGAGCCAGAAGGATTTACTAGAGGTATATATCTGATGGCAACTAAGATACAGGAGACTATGCCGATATCAAAAGTAATGATACCGTTTACACGTATCGTTGCTAACGTATCAGAGATGATGATTAACTTCTCTCCTGCTGGTACATATCGTGCAGTGACTGGTATTAAGAACCCTAAGTTTAGTTTTAAGTTTACGCCAAGTGGTGACAATAAATTAACTAACGATCAGCGAGCTGACTTGTTTATTAAATCTATGATCGGTATCACAGCCTTAACCGTTCTTGCTAATAACATTGGTGATGATGAGGATGACTGGTTTGATATCACAGCTGGTGGACCTACAGACTTTGCTAAGAAATATGAGTTAATGAAGGGTGGCTGGAGACCATATACAATCACATTCAAAGATGGTACTAAAATAAACTATGCTGAATGGCCTGTGGCTGGAGCATTATCTGCACTTGGTACTGTGTTAGATGTTGATAGATATGGTAATGTAGAAGACCCAGAGTGGATAGACAAGATGGTTATTGGTGCTGTTGGTTATATGTCTTCTATCTATGACAAGTCACTACTAAAAGGTATCTCTGACTTCGTAGATATATTCAGGCCCACTGGAAAGTATGGAGCTGGATCTGATGACTTTATAAAAAGAACAGTAGAGAATACTACCAAGTTCGGAGCACAGCAAGCTAAAGCGTTGACACTATCTAACTTCTCACAGCAGGCATTAAAACTTACTGACGAATACAAAGACAATCCTATTAAGGAAGCAAAGGGAGCTGAGGTATTCTACAGGGATATACCAATTATCAATGATGGATTAAACCCAATTGTGGATGTGTTTGGAGATCCGGTTACCTATGCAACTACAGAAAGATTGCTACCTTGGATGAGTGTTAGCGATGAGAAAAAAGATCAGGTGCTTGCCTATCTAAATCGCAATAACGTATTTGTGGGTATGGCGAAGGAAAAGCCAATGATTAATTTAGACAATGGCGAGGAGAGAAAGATGACACGCCAAGAGTTATATGAGTATAGAAAGCTTGCAGGTAAATATACTAAAGATTTCCTGTATGAAAATATTTCTACGTTGAAAGACATTAATGCAATGGAGAATGGTAAAGAGATGATGAAACAGGTAGTAGCAGACTTCACTTCTGCTGCAAGAGACAGAGCTTATGCAGAAATAATAATTAAATAATATGCAGATATCTAAACATCTATCACTGGCTGAAGTTAGCCGTAGTGAGACAGCAAAGAGAAAAGGGATTAACAACACACCTAGCGGTGAGCATTTAGAGAATTTTAAAAAGCTGGCGGAGAATATCTTCGAGCCCATCCGTGGGCACTTCGGTGTACCCATCCACATCAGCTCTGGTTACAGAAGCAAGGAGTTGAACAGCGCTATAGGTGGTAGTGCCACCTCTCAACACTGTAGTGGTGAGGCTATTGATATCGATATGGACGGATCTACTAGTGGCATTACTAACGCTCAGGTGTTTAATTTCATTAAGGATAACCTACAGTTCGATCAGCTTATCTGGGAGTTCGGGAGTAATAGTAACCCTGACTGGGTGCATGTTAGCTACGAGACTACAGGCAAGCAAAGAAAACAAATATTAAAGGCAGTAAAATCAAATGGTAAAACAACATATGAAAAGTATTAAGAAGTTCTTCGCTGATCTATTCAACGACAACAACACCATCAACGAGAAGGCAGTGGTTGGTTTCATTGCTTTTATAATGATGGTAATCACTCTTATAACAGACCTAGTAACTGGAGTAATGGGTAAGAATATGCCCATCCATCAGTTTATATTTGATGGGTTTATGATTATAGTACTTGGTGCTTTTGGTATAGCATCTATTGATAAGTGGATTAATAAAACAAAAAATAATGGCTCCGAAGAAACAGGTGAAGGTCAGCACTAATCCGTTACCTATATCGTTTGCTGAGTTCGCTAAAGAACCAGTAAAGGGATTGATGTTTATTTGCTTAGTGGCAGTTGGGTATTTGTATGTTGATGGTAAGTTAAACTATAGCACGCAAATAGAAAAACAGGGTAAGAAGATTGAAACGCTGGAGGGTAAGGTTGATATACTAACTAATCAACTAAGAAGATCAGACAGCGCTTTAAGTTCTACTATGTCTAAGATTGCAACGCTGCAAGAGCTTGGTAAAATAAAGTAATATGAGACTGCTATTATTAACTCTTCTGGTTGGGTGTAGTGTGCCAGAAATAAATGTAGAAAACAATGATAAAGTTGATTCAGTTATTGAGCAAAGTAAAAAAAATTTCTTCTCAGCTGACAGTGTTAGCAAACAAAGCGATAGCCTTATTAATAAAAAAGTAACCAAGGCAGTCGAGCAAATAACAACACTAAAGCAAGAGGTTAAAATCCTTAAACAAGAAAACAATGATCTCAAGATTAAGCTTGACGATGCTACTGATGTTGGTAAGCCTTTCCAGTTACTGCCAGTATCCAGTGGTAAAAACGATAGGTAAAGACACTGTAGTTATAATGACTGTAAAGCAGGGTGAAGACATCAATAAACAATTCACGTTGCTAAAGGACTCATTATCAAGCGTTAATGAAGAGATTTTAAGGCTTAGGTCTATGGTCAACAAATTATCTGTAGAGATAGATCTTACTGGTAATAGCTTGGTTAAATCAACCAAAGAACTTGAATTATACAAGTCTAGTTACAAGCATGCAGAAGCAGATATATTAATGCTTAAAAAGGAAAACAGAAGGGTAGTGACTGGCTTACTTATTCTTCTTGCAGTTTGGACTGGGTATACTGCCAGCCTATTTTAATTTTAAATATTATCTTTACGCCATGAGTTTATTAGATGTTATGAATGGAAAGCCAAACCCAGAGAAAGGGTTGGTAAGAAAGTACGCCACGAGCCCGCTGCCTAAGGGCAAGGGTAAGAATCTGGCTGATCTGTCAAAAGAGATTGGGAAGCAGTTGGGCATCAACCCTAACATGCTGGCTTCCAGTTCTTTAGTAGAGGGCGCTAATATTCTATTCAACCCAAAGGCTGGGGGTGAATCATCTGCCTATGAGATTGCTGCAGAGGGTGGTATGGTGGATCGTAGTAAGTACCCAATTGATGCGTTCCTTCTTGCTGGTCTAGACAACTTTGGACCTATGGCTAACAAGCTAAAGAGCAAAGGCTATCTTCCAAAGGATGTAGACTTCCAAGTTTACCCAGCGTGGAATGAACAAACAGAAAAGAGCATCGCAAAGTTTGACAGATCGGGGAACATAACAGAATACATAATGCCTAAGGATATAGTAGACAAGGCATACTTCGGTACTGGTAAAGAAAGACAAGCTGCCGTACAAAGTATTAATAGCAAGCTAAAGTCAAAGGGGATTGATCCCGTTCAGACCGTGGCATTTACAAATAGTGAGGACATGATTAAGGCTAAGGGCGCCTATCTCAGAGAGCTACAGGATGAAACACTAGCCTATGCAAAGAAGAAGGGCGTAACCCCAAAGGGTGAGGAGCTAGACTATTTAGTTATGTCTGCTTACAATGGTGGTGCCGGTGCTATGCAAGAGCTAGTGGACCAGATTAAAGCTGGAGAGAAAGAGGTTACCAAGAAGGGTGGTAAGAGACAGCAGGTACACCAGAATGTAGCCAAGCGTATCGGCTATATGGGTTACATGTCTGATCTATTCCAGTAACTATTCGGCGAACCACACCGTAGACACTCCTTTATATATACTAACACCCATGCGTTTAAATGGCTTCGGCCATCCGTTCTCTAGTATTACATTCTTATGTGGCTTTGAGTTGATCCAGAGGTCTAGCAATTCGTCTGGTGTCATTTGTAGTTTCTTATCCCAGTTCATTGCTGCTATCTCATAGGCGTACACATCCATCCCCAGTAATTCTTTGGGCTTGTTGTACATGATCCCCCACTTATCGTTCTTCCCCTCTGGTATACATCCTCCTGTCCATCTTGTGCTATACGACCAAGTGTGTAGGCTGCATGGGTCCTTGATATCGAAGTGAAAGAATAGGTCTATGCTGTGCGTCTCTGCTACATATGATAGGGAGTCTGAGTACTGGAGTGCAGTCTTACCGTTCTTGATTCTGTACTCGTTGATCTTATTGAACAGGTTTACTTCCTGTGGTTCTCTTTCGTGTAAGAATAAAAATATTAGTGGTAGTATCATGGCTGGTTGATTAGGTCCTCTAATTCTTTTAATGTCTGGCCTATAACGATACCGATCTTTAGGTTATCGCCTTCTTCTATAGCTTTGGCTAGGGCTATGTAGATTTGTTTAAGACTTTCTTTCATCTGTTCTTAGTTGGTGTACGAATAGCAGTTACTGATCCTGTCTTTTCTATCTTTATGTCCTTAAATCCTAGCGCCCCCGAGCATGCCGGGCACTTGAACTTCTGCTTATTGACATCGCTATCCCATACATACTCCTTTAGCGTGGCGCCACACTTACACTTGTATGTTCTTGGTACTAGTTTGTTTGCCATATCTTATTCATTAGTAGTTGAACTGTTTGCTGTAAACATTCTAGATCAGACACATTTGCAATCTTATAATCAAAGTCCCAGTTATCTAATGCAATCTCAGATGGATGATCATTAACTGGACCGACACCGGGTCTATCCACTCTTATAACTACGCCACCATTATCTTTAATAGCTTGCGCCTCATTTGGGAAACGGCAGTCTGTAAATATCCAGTGCGGTAATTCAGACACTGGCGATCCATTACCATCATAACCAACGACACTAGATTTGTATCCAGCCATAGCGGCATTGACCCATGCATTAGGATGTAGCCCATTACGAATAGCATCTGTGCCTAGCTTTTGTAGTAGCTCCCGAACCGACATCATCTTCATAAACTTCACATCATCAAACACTACATCCAGTGGAGTCTCTACTTCTGTGTGCCACTCTTTACCAAGAAATGAATCTTTAAATTCCTGATCCTCAAACCTATGTACCGGTATACTAGTAAGGATGCTGGCTACTTTCTTTAATGCGCCAGAGAACTTTTTAATTCTCCATAGTGATTCGATGTCGAGTATAACCTCATAGCTTCTATCATTTACAGCATCTTCAAGTGAATACTCTACAGTTGTGTTCCTTCTGTTGGTGTACTGAATGATCTTAGCTACAGTATCCTTCCCAGATTTTGCGTAGCCTGATATCCCAATGATCATATTGATTTGATTGTTTGTGTTTCTCTTAATTCGATCTTGTCTTGGTGATGGAATATTAGTAGCGACAGTAGCTCCACTATCTCATGATAGTCTAGCTTTATTTTCTTACCATCTAATACAATCTTAACACCATTCCCATCATCACTTAACGTAGCAGCAAGACCACTGGGGGTTGCCCATTCAGTCGTACTAGAGTATCGTAGTTCAATGTCGTCATTAACAACGATGTCATAGTCATAGCTATTTACTTCTCCATGCCTATCTCTATTTGTCCATACTTGCATAAGAAAAAAATTAAGGGAGGCATACGGCTATCTAACGCGAGATAGTATTCCTCTACTCATGTAGAGTTAGTCCGACTCTCCTCCCGTGGGTTAATTAAAATGGTAGCTTCTCTTCTGCTTGAGCAGGTGCAGGTGTATACACTTGCAGGTAAGGCTTACCTTCCTTGCTCTTGCGAAGGGTTACATTAACCCAACCCTTCTCGTTTAGGTTGTCTGTCAGCTTCTGAATGTCATCAGCTGTGAATCCAATACGAGTTTCTAATTCACCGAATTTGTTTGTCGCTTCGGTTGTACGACCTACGTAGACCTTCTCTGTGTTTGCCATGTTACTTGGTTTTAAAATTTGTGAGAATTGTTAATGTGTATTTGTAAAGTCCTAGTTCAATGTAAAGTTCTTTCTCTTGTAGGTGCCAGACTATTGCGAAGACTGGGAAGATGAAGAACTCTTTGTGCTTCTCGGTGGTTGTGGTGATGGTCATATAATTTTATTTATTTTAAGCATGTCGATCAGTTCCTGAAAGTCTTCCAGTGTCATCGCTACTATTGTCCCCTGTCTGTTTTTTTTGTGGAATACCAAATTTATGTTAGAATCTTGTGGCATCTCCGTTAATACTCTATGAATACTCCCCAAGTTTTCCACAGCCTTACACTGGCAGGAGAATGGTGGTGTGTTGGTGAGGTCTACCTTCTTATCATCCAGCATTTTAGATTCGTATCTGGATGTTTGGCATTTCTCCCACCCCCGATCCCTCCACCATTCAGCCATCTGTCTTTCAAACTGGTGCCCCTTTATACGAGCACTCCGTCCTTTAGTCGCCATATGCGTTTGTATTTAATTAATGATTGAATAGTATCCCATTCTACCAGTGGTGAGAAGTGGCATTCATAGAATACAGTGGGTCTCATTGCGTTGATCATATAGTAGTTCGTGTCTGGCTTGATATCATCCTCGGTGCATAGCGCTAGTATCTCGTGTCCTTCAGTAAGCAAGATCCATTTACCGTTTAGACATCTATAGACTTCCTGCGCTGATAAGCTTTTCGTACGGCTGCTTGACGAACTTTTCTTTGTCCGAGCCATCATTTATTTTTTGAGTGGGTGAGTAAATAGAATTAGCTATATCAAACTTAAAGTAGTC
>Ga0129333_10006166_pt1 | contig 11336 bp, 10 predicted proteins | sample CPB6_08_DNA_FD_94474 | JGI IMG/M metagenome (GOLD analysis project Ga0129333, IMG submission 94474) | Freshwater to marine salinity gradient microbial communities from Chesapeake Bay, USA - CPBay_Sum_0.6_0.8_DNA | ecosystem: Environmental > Aquatic > Marine > Coastal | place: USA: Chesapeake...
ACCCATTAGCGGCGTCGGATTCACGCAGCCGATCACCGTGTCGCAGCCATCACTGCCGGCAACGGGATCGAAGAATCAGAGCAACCTGTTCGTCATCGTCGTTCTGCTGTTCGTGTTCGGCATCGTCATTCGCCGTACGTCAGCGGTGATCTCGAAGGATTGGCAAGTCGCACGGTTCACCGTGCCTCGCGTGTGAACCTCGACCTCACGAGGGTCTCTCCCCCATGCGAGGCACGTTGGCCTGGTTGGAGGTCGAGAGTTCTGCGTCGCCGGGAGCTCCCGGTCCTCTGGCGATGATCCTTGAGCGCTCCTAGCATGACTCCATGCCCGTGTACGGACGTCCCGCGACCACGGTGGGGCGCCACGCCGAGCGCGACTTTCTACGTGGGGCACTCAACAACGCCTCGAATCGCAAGGGTTCGGCGATCCTCATCGAGGGTGAACCGGGAATGGGAAAGTCGCACCTTCTCCGCGAACTCATTCTCAGGGCGCGCGATTCGGACGTCACCGTGGTCCAGATCGTCGGTCACTTGAGTGACTCGTTCGAGCCCTACGTCAGCCTCTCACAACTGCCGCGTCTCTCCGATTCACCAACGGAACGACACGACTCGGGAACCAATGACCCTCGAACTCGTTTCGCCGACTTCAACGACTATCTGTCGCAACTCGCGCGGCGACCGGCACTCTTCATCGTCGACGACCTGCAATGGCTGGACGAGTCCACGTTGCATCTGATCTCTCGCTCGATCGAACACATGCTCACGCTCGGGCTGGGTTTCATCGGAGCGATGCGAACGGGAACCGCGGTCGATGACCGATCGGTCTCGCACACGTTGCGCACGATCAGCCGTTCGTGCACGAGCGTCCACTTGGACGGCCTCGATTCCACCGAATCAGTCGAACTGGCACGCACGGTGGAGGGAGCGGACTTCGACGAGGCTTTCGTCGAGCGAATCCGGGGTCTCGCCGGGGGTAACCCGCTCTTCACGCTCGAGTACCTGCGTCTGTCGACGCGATCCGAGACTCCAGCACCAATGTTCACGCCACCCGAAGTGAGCAGAATCATCGAACAGCGGATACGAGCGGTTCCGATCGACCCACGAACCTTGGTGTGTTTGGCCCTGTTGGGTGGAGTGGGAACGATCGACGACCTCATCATGATCTCCGAGAGCTTCGGAATGACTCCGCGCGAGACACGCGATGGTGTTTCCGTCGCCGAGGCGGCGATGTTGATCAACCGCAGCCACTCTCGCACCGTCGAGTTCGTTCACCCGTTGTATGCCACGTGTCTTTTCGAGTTTCCCGAGGCTCACTCACCCGAGCTTCGGGGAGGCGTGATGGATTTCCTCGAACGGGGTGGTCGACACGCCGAGGCCTTCGGATTGTGCGACGAAACATTCCTTCGGAACCGACCCGACGAAGCCGGAAGATTGGCACGAGCGATCGTCGAGGAAGTTTGGCGCGAGGACTTTCCCATCTCGGTGCCACGAGCGGCGGATTTCGTCCTGGAGTCGCAAAGCCCCGACACACCCGAGTGGGTTCGAGCGGCGCTGGTGTCAGCCCGCCAGCTTTTCGCCGAGGGACGGCGGGAGCAAGGCTGGCGCTTGGCACGTTCGGCTGCCGAAGCGGCCCAGACCTTGCAGTTGCACGAGGAGCAGGCCATGGCGTTGCTTCTGATGGCGACTCTGGCCGAGTTCGTTCCCGACACCGCGTCGTACACGAGTCTTCTCGACGGACTCCGGCTCGACTCCGTGCCTCCCGATCTTCGTGTCCGACTTCTCGCCACGTCCTCTCAAGTGATCCTCTCCACCCCCACGGCGGCCACCAACGCCCTTCGGCCCCTGGGTAACTCCTTACGGGCCGCGGGTATCGAATTCACGGAGTCCAGCGCCCAGTCGGCCTGGGCTTGGTCGACGAACGCCACCGCGGCACGAGAGTTGGCGGACCGGGCCCTCGAACTCTCGAACAACGTCGATACGTCGCCGGCGACTCGGGTCCACGTTCTCAATTCGTGGCGCGAGGTGCATCGGTCGCCATCGTTCTTGGCCCGCCGACTGCGGATCGGCGAACGCGCGACCTCACTCAGCCATCCGGCCGCGGCCGTGGAGAGTCGACTGCTTCGGTCCATCGACCTGTACGAGAGCGGCGCGTACCAGTTGTCGATATCGGAATTGATCGTGGCCGGCGAGGCCGCGAAGCGTTACGGCGACACCTGGGGGCAGTGGCGGGTCGCTCTTCGTTGGGCCGCCCAAGCTCTCAGCGTGGGCGACGTCGACAAGGCGTGGGAGTTGTCGGGCAAGGCGCTCGCGTTCGGAGAGTCCGCCGGAGAACCCGGACGTATTCCGGCGCTGGCCGCGCAACAGTGCGCGGCGGCGATCGAACGAGTCTTCCCGCACGATCAACTCTGGGTCTTCTCGATCGACCCGGCGCTCACCGCACATGGACCGAGTCGAGCGCTGGCCGCGTTGGCCTGCGCCTCGGCTGGCGACCTGCAACGGGCGTCCGACTACCTGGAGGATTCCTTTGGTGTCTTCGACGACTCGGATCGCGAGTCCTCGTGGATGCTCACCTTGTGCACACTCGTCGAGGTGTCGGCCATTCTCGGTCACGTCGAGTTCGCCGAACGCGCGATCCCGGCGCTCGAACCTTTCGTCGAATTGAACGTGGTCGACGGCCTCGGAATAATCATGCGCGGTCCGGCGGTTCGATATCTCGGATTGGCTCGACGCGTCGTCGGCGACCTGGACCACGCGGTTCAGGACCTGCTTCGGGCCAAGTTGATCGCCGAGCAGAACGGCGAACGCTTGTGGAGGACCGCGGCTCTCGTGGACATCGCCGAGACTCTGGCTCCCGCTGACTCTCCTCGACTCGCGGAAATCGTCAGGATGTCCGACATCGACGAGGCGACACTGCTGCAGCTGACCTGGCGAGCCGAGCGTGGACGTCGCGCCCTGGAGACCGCGGGGCGGTTGTCGAAGGACAATCTGACCTTGAGTGACCGGCAGTTGACGATCCTGAGGGAAATGGCTGGCGGTGCCACGATCGGCGAGATCGGTCGACGACTCCGCTACAGCCATTCGACCGTTCGTCAGGAGTCGATGGCGATCTACCGGTTACTGGGCGTCGACGGTCGCGCCGGCGCGATTCAAGTCGCCCGTGATCGTTTCCTCATCTGATCCGTCCGCCGTTCTCTGCACGCGTGAAACGAACGAACGCCGTGCCCGTTCCCACCAGAGCACCGGAGGGGCGCCCGAAACCGCCGGCCATCAGTTGATCCTCGAACGAACTTTCGAGAGCATCAGCACGCGTGGCGTGGCCGATCTGGCCCGATGCAACCATGGCTCGATCACCCGGCACTTCGGCATCAGGCCGGCACCGATCACCAGCATGATTCCATGCCTGGTCGACGAGATCGGAGCCACCCGGGTGAGAATCGAAACAACCCGCCGAGCAGGACGTTCACTCGCCTCAGCCGACGACGGGCAGCGAGAATCCGACCTCGGCCCCGCCACCGGTGCGGTTGCGGGCGAACACCGTTCCCCCGTGGGTGGTGGCCACGTCGGCCACGATCGAGAGCCCGAGCCCCGAACCAGGAAGAGTGCGCGCCTCCACCGCTCGATGGAAACGGTCGAAGACGAGAGGGATCTCGTTCTCCGGAATTCCCGGGCCTCGATCCGACACCGTCACGAGGCCGCGATGCACGGACACGTCGATTCGTCCGGCGGAACCATCGAACTTGATCGCGTTGTCGACGAGATTCGACACCGCGCGCTCGAACATGTGTCGCCGAACCAGAGCGACGGAATCGTCGGCGACCAGCACGATCTCTCGACCGCTTCGCCGTCCGGCCCGCTCGACGATCGACGCGGCCACTTCACGCAACCGAAGCGGCTCGGGGAGCTCATCCGTACGACGGTCGGCCGCCAATGCGACGACTTCCTCCACCAGAGCCGCCAGATCGGCGGTGTCACGATCGATGTCGGCCAACACCCGCGACCGCAGTTCGTCGTCCATCTCGGGGTGCCGACGCAACACGTCGAGATTCGTGCGCAGGCTGGTGAGCGGAGTGCGCAACTCGTGTCCGGCGTCCTCCACCAACCGTCGCTGCTGATCTCGCGACCTCGACAGTGCCGCGAGCATGTCGGCGAAGGTCCGACCCAGGCGTCCGGCCTCGTCGCGACCCGTGGAGGGTGCGGCAACGTCGAGACGACCGGTCTCGGCCACCTCACCGGCCGCCTCGGCGAGCCGTCGGAGTCGACGAGTCACCCCCGACGCGAGCAGCCACCCGATCAGTGCCGCCACCGCCGTGACCGCGATCGCGATCGTCCACACGGTGCGGCGCAGATCGACGAGGACGTTCTGGGTCTCGGTGAGATCGCGACCCATCTGCACCACGCCGATCTCCACTTCGACGGTGCGCACCCGATAGTCGGGACCCTCGGCACTGGCCACGGTCTCGAGGCGAGCCGTGTCCTCCGGAGCCAGTGGACCGGGGACGGGAAGCGTGACTCCCGACGTGGCGGCCAGCACCTCGCCCGACGTGTCGGTCACCTGCACGACGTACTGCTCGACGCCGAGCGGACGCTCGGGCACGAGAATCAACGGACGATTCGGACGACCATCGCCGTCACGATCACCGCGTCCGCCCGAACCGTCGCGCAGATCGAGAAATCGCTCCGACGCGGTGGCGAGACTCCGATCGATCTCGGTGATGAGTCGATCCTCGGTGGAGCGGAAGGTGGAGATTCCCACCGCAGCCGATCCCCCGGCGGCCAGTACGGCGAGTGCCAGAGCGATCTTCCAACGCAGACTCACGAAGGCCTCGCCGAGTAGCCGATGCCGCGAACCGTCTGGATGAGACGCTTCTCGCTGTCGAGGTCGATTTTCCGGCGGATGTAGCCGATGTACACCGCGAGGTTCTTCGAGTCGGGCCCGAAGTCGTACCCCCAGATGCGTTCGTAGATCGTCGAGTGATCGAGCACGATGCCGCTGTTGCGAACCAGAAGTTCGAGCAGATCGAACTCGGTCTTCGACAGCTCGATCTCGACCGACCCGCGCCACACGCGACGGGCCGCCGGGTCGATGCGCAAAGTGTCGAGAGTCAACGTCTCGGCCGGTGACTCGTCGGCATCGGGACGTGATCGACGCAAGAGTGCCCGCACCCGAGCCAACAACTCCTCGAGGGCGAAGGGCTTGGACAGATAGTCGTCGGCTCCGGCATCGAGACCGGCCACCCGGTCGCTCGTCTCGGTGCGGGCCGTCAGCATGAGCACGGGCACGCGGTTCTTCTCGCTGCGCAACACCCGGCACACGGTCAGACCATCGACCACCGGCATCATCACGTCGAGCACGATCACGTCGGGCTCGACCCGGTCCGGCGAGTCCGTGCGCAGTAGGTCGAGAGCCTTCGCGCCGTCGTTGGTCGACACCACGTCGTAACCCTCGAGGTCGAGAGCTCGGACCAGCGATTCTCGAACGGCACGATCGTCGTCGACCACCAGGATGCGACCCCGTCGTTCGTTCACCCGCGCATTCTGCCGGTGGACGGTAAGAGGTCGGTGAGAAAGTGCTTCCCGCTCGCGCGACGGACGGATCGTTAGCGTGGCCCGAATGCGCGAAATCGTCCGCACCGTCACCCGAGCCATCGGAGTACTGACACTGTGCGCGATAGCCGGGGCCGTGGCCGGAGTCGCGTCGTGGGCCCTGTTCGAGGCCCTCGACACGGCTACCGACTGGCGTCTCGAGCACGACTGGTTGGTGTGGACCCTGCCGGCGGCCGCCCTCGCGCTGGGAGCGGCGTACCACTGGTTCGGCGGCGAGGCGAACCGCGGAACCTCGCTCGTCATCGGTCGCACCCGACCTCCCGTCGACGGATCGGTCGACGGTCCGGTGCCCGCGCGCATGGCACCGATGATCTTCGGAGCGACCTGGGTGGCCCAACTCACCGGCGCGTCGGTCGGTCGCGAAGGAGCCGCCATTCAGGTCGCCGGATCTCTGGTGAACGCCCTGGTGCGTCCGTTGAGGTTGTCGGTCGACACCGTTCGAGTCGTGCTGTTGGCGGCGATAGCCGGTTCGTTCGGTGGAGCCTTCGGAGTGCCGGTCGCCGGCGCGATCTTCGCGCTGGAAGTGCACCGCACCGGTCGACTCGGGTACGAGAGTCTTCTGCCGGTGCTGGCCGCATCGGTGACGGCCGACCTCGTGGTGGAGGGTCTCGGCCGCTCCACTCCACTCGAGTCGTTGCCGGTCGACCTCGATCCGTGGGTGGTGATCCGTGTCGTCGTGATCGGACTCGCCGCCGGGGTGGCTGCCCGGATGTTCATCGTCTCGCTCGGGGTCGTGAAGCGGATGGCGGCGCGGGTGGCGTGGGTTCCCGCTCGTCCGGTGATCGGTGCGGTGGCCACGCTCGCCCTCATGACGTTGGTTGGCCGCGACTACCTCGGACTCTCGTTGCCCTTGGTGGACGACGCTCTCGCGGGAAGAGCAGCCGACTGGTGGGACCCGGTGCTGAAGATCGTCTTCACGGTGGTCGCACTCGGATGCTCGATTCCAGGTGGCGAGGTGACCCCCCTCTTCGTGGTGGGCGCGACCCTCGGCTCGACGCTCGCCGCTCCCCTCGACCTCGATCCGCGACTCGCCGCGGCGACCTGTCTGGCGGCGGTGTTCGGAGCGGCCGCCAACGCACCAATGGCGTGCGCGGTGCTCGCCGTCGAACTGTTCGGAGCCGGACTCGCCGTGCCCGCCGCCTGCGCGTGCGTGGTCGCCTACACCGTGTCTCCGGAACACGGCATCTACGACAGCCGGCGCGAGGTCACGACTACAGACCCCCGGGCCACCGCAGCACCACGACCTCGTCCATGAAGGCCGGTGGGTGGTCGCGCAACCACGCCTCGATCTCGGCGTCGCGATCCGAACGCAGACACAAGCGACGGCGGGCCGATTCCACCAACGCCCTCGGATCGTCGGCGTGCCGGGCCATCGGCGGTCGGGGCACCGGCACCACCTCGGGGTCGAGACCGAGTTCGCGCAGCACTCTCACCGCGTCGTCGGACGTCGGACCCGTCGGCCGATCGATTCTCCAGAAATGCTTCCATCCCTCGTTCCAGGCCGATTGCGGATGTCGACGCGGCAGCACCACCACGACACCGAGGCGCGCGACCGCGGTGAGCGCGACCACGAAGGGTTCGAGATCCGACACGTTGTAGAAAACGTGATGACACACCGCGACGTCGTGCGTTTCGATCGGGTGTCCGGCCAACTCGGCGGCGACCGCCACGTCCGGCCACCGACCCAACAGTTCGTGATGACCGCAACCCAACTCATCGGCGGCGGCCGCGAAGCGAGCGAGCATGGCCGGACTCTCGTCGACACCGGTGACGAACCTCGCCCGTGGTGCGAGCGGAAGCGACGAACGTCCGCCGCCACAGCCGATGTCGATCACCGTGCCGCCCTCGGCCGGCAGAAGTTCGCGCGCCATCTCGAAGATCGGACTGTCGGGTGCGATGGTGTCGTCGACGGCGAAAGAGAGTGGATCGTGCGACCACGGCGGAACCTCGGCCTGTGCCACGATCTCGTCGGGCAGCGCCCACGATGCGAGTTGTCCGGCCCAGTGACGCCCGGCCGCGGTGAGCGGACCCCTCGGTGGTTCGACGGGTTCGGTCACACCGACGCGACGCGAACCGGCAGTTGCCGGGGTCCGCGGATCTGACCGACGCTCCACACCACGCCGTCCTCGCCGTGCGCCAGTTCGAACTCGGGGAATCGCTTCACGAATTCCTCCACCGCCACGCGCAACTCGAGTCTCGCGAGATTGGAACCGAGACACCTGTGAATGCCGAGACCGAAGGCGGCGTGACGGTTCTCCACTCGATCGATGAGCACCTGATCGGCGTGCTCGAACTCGGCCGGATCGAGATTGGCGGCCGGGAAGGGCAGCAGCACCCATTCGTCGGCTTTCATCGGACAACCGTCGAAGTCGTGGTCCTTGGCCACCAGCCGGGCCATGGTGACCGGGGCGTAGACGCGGAGGAACTCCTCGATCGCCGTGCCCATCAGTTCGGGCTCACGGACCAACCGACGAAGATCATCGGGATGGGTGGCCAGGTGCCACAGGCTCGAGCCGATCGCGCTCCACGTGGTGTCGATTCCGGCGACCAGAAGGAGAAGGATGAACCCGGCCACCATCTCCTTGGGCAACTTCTCTCCGCCGAGCTCGACGTTCATCAGATAGCCGGTGAGGTCGTCGCGGGGGTTCGCCGCGTGATCGTCGATCTGGGCCATGAGGTAGGCGTCGATGCGCTCGAAGGCACGGATCCGGTTCTCGGGTTCCCCGTTGATGTTCTCGAGGATCTCGTGCACGAACTCGCGGAACAAGTCGTCGTCCTCGAGGGGGAAACCGAGCATTCGCGCGATGACGTTCACCGGAATGTGTTGCGCGTACGCGACGGCGGCATCGACGACGCGACCCCCCTTCACGTCGACCTCCACGCGATCGAGCAATTCGTTGCAGAGTCGACGAACCTCGGGTTCCCACTCGGCGATCTTCTTCGGCGAGAAGGGAGGAAGCACCAAGCGACGCGCCTCGTGGTGGAAAGGCGGGTCGCTCGTGATCGGCGGTGCGCCGCCGACCGGAGCCTGGTCGTCGGGAACCACCGTGCTCACCACCACCGAGCGACTGGTGAAGTTCTCCGTGTCGTACGCGATCCGTCGCACGTGTTCGTGGGTCACGGGCAACCAGGTGCCGCCGTAGCGATCGGAATGGGCGACGGGACACCGCCCACGAAGTTCGGCCCAGATCTCGTGGGCTCGCCGGTTGTACTCGGGGTCGCCGTGGTCGAAGTCGGTGGCCCAGTCGGTCACCGGACCGTAAATGGAGGCGGGAGTGTCGTGGGTCGTCACGTCGACAAACTCATTCGGAAATGGTGATGGCGAACTCGGGGCAATTGGCGAGAGCGAGGCGGGCCTTCTCCTCGAGTTCGGCCGGCACCGACCCGTCCCCGATCACGATGGCGTTGCCGTAGTCGTCGACGTCGAACAGGTCGGGTGCGATGGCGTAGCAACGGTTGTGCCCCTGGCACTTCTCGGAGTCGACGTGGATGCGCATGAGGCGAGGGTAGTGGGCGAGACTCGTCGACATGGCTTCGACCCGACCTTCCCTGTTGGTACTGCTACCTCCGTCGGAGGGCAAGGCCGAGGGTGGCCGGGCACCGGCGTGGAAGCCGAGCGCGGGATCGTTCGGGCGGCGCCTCGCCGACCGACGCAACGAGGTCCTGGAGGCCCTGACCGCCGCGGACGGAGGCGACACCCGGTTGCTGGGGGTGTCGGGAGCCCATCTCGACCGGGCCCGACGGGCGAACATGGGCCTCCGCGGAGCACCCACCCTGCCCGCTTCGGCTCGTTACACCGGGGTGGTGTGGGACCATCTGTCGCCCGGCACCCTCTCGAAGCGCGGTTCGACCAGGGCGACCGATTCGGTGGTGGTGGTGTCCGGGCTCCTCGGCCTGGCCGCCTTCGACGATCCCCTGCCCGACTACCGGCTCAAGATGGGCGCCTCTCTCGCCCCGCTCGGCCGGTTGTCGAAGTGGTGGCGCGACGATCTCTCGGCCGTTCTCAACGCTCACGCCCGGGGTCGACACGTGGTCGACCTGCTGCCCGGCGAGCACCGTGCCGCGTGGACACCGACGCCCGACGAGTACGCGAGCTTCTCGGTGGTGTCGTTCGTGGAGAAGAATGGCAAGGTGGCCGGGCACGACGCGAAAGCGGCCAAGGGTCTGCTGGCCCGACACCTGCTCGAGTTGACCGGGGATCCGCTGGCCGCCCTGAAATCGTGGAAACATCCGCGCTTCCGACTGCGCGTCGACTGAAGACCGGCCGCGGGAGACCGGCCGTCAGCGGAGTTTGTCGCCGAAGAAATCGATCACTCGGCGCACGCTCGGCTCGTCACGTTGCTCGGTGAGGACGGAGTGATCGTTCTTCTTGGTCGACGGCAGTTCGATGGCCACGAACTTGTCACCGATCAATTCGCGCAACGTCGCGAAGCGGTCACCCACCAGACGATCGCCGGTGTATCGCAGGCCCAGCACCTCGCACCCGGTCGCCGCCCGGTCGCGCACGGCGAACTCGTCGTCGGGCGACAGATGCAGATTGGCGGCCCGCTTCTTGCCCATGGCGAACGGCAACGACGGCTGGCTCAGCACCGGGGCCACCAGATGGTCGTCGATCATCATGCCGAGGGCGAATCCGCCGCTGAAGCACATGCCGAGTGCACCGATCCCCTTGCCACCGATCTCCTCGTGGAGGTTGCGGCCGAGGGCTCTCAACCAGGCGATGATCGGCGACGTCTTGTTCATGGCGAGGGCCGCGAACTCCCTCGAGATGCAGACTTTGGCGAGCGACGCCATCGCGTAACCGTTCGAGAATCCCTTGCCGGGAGTTCCGACGAGGCTCGGCATCACCACCGTGAAGCCGGCCGCCACCAGATCGTCCGCGAAACGAACGACGGTGGGCGTGATGCCGGGAACCTCGTGCACGACGACGATGCCGGGTCCGTGGCCCTTGCGATAAGTGTCGCGGGTGAACCCGGCCGCGCTGAACGAACCCTTCGTCCATCCGTCCAGAACTTCGTTCGTCATCCCAGCCTCCGTGCCGATTCCAGGGCCCGTTCGGCCAGACCCTCGGGTCCGAGCTTCATGGTGGCGAGATCGATGCCCTCCTGCTCGCCCATCGCACCGTGAAGGTATCTCGCGTAAACGCCCTCGGAGATCACCGCCAGACGCCAGCACGAGAACGCGACGTAGTAGTCGATGAGCGACGTGTCTCGTCCGGTGACTCGCGCGTACCGGTCGACCAGATCGGAGTAGGTGGGAAATCCACCCGCCGGCGTGGGGTCGTTGGCCCGGAGGGCTCCCGAGGTGCCGTCCGACCAGTAGACACCGAGATAGCCGACGTCGGCCAGTGGATCGCCGAGCGTGCAGAGCTCCCAATCCAGGACGGCGGCGATGCGACCGCGGTTCACGTCGGTGAGGCAGTTGCCGAATCGGTAGTCACCGTGGGCGATGACGACTCCCTGTTGCACGGGGATCGACCTCGAGAGTCGACGTTCGACTTCTTCGATCGCGGACAACTCGCGGGTCTTGGAGTTCTCCCACTGGGTCTTCCAACGCCGCAACTGGCGCTCGATGTATCCGTCGCGACGAGCCAAGTCCCCGAGCCCGATCTCGTCGACGTCGACGGCGTGGAGTTCGGCCAGCACGTCGATCAGGTGATGCGCGGCCGGGTACCGCAGTTCGGGGACGAGTTGCGCGGCCTTGTCGGCATTGTCGAGAACGACACCGTCGACG
>Ga0129333_10006167_pt1 | contig 11336 bp, 11 predicted proteins | sample CPB6_08_DNA_FD_94474 | JGI IMG/M metagenome (GOLD analysis project Ga0129333, IMG submission 94474) | Freshwater to marine salinity gradient microbial communities from Chesapeake Bay, USA - CPBay_Sum_0.6_0.8_DNA | ecosystem: Environmental > Aquatic > Marine > Coastal | place: USA: Chesapeake...
AAAACTCATAAGGCATCAGGTGTCTACAACCCCTTCCTTAGCGAAGAGACTCTGAATCTTATGATTAAAGATTGATATTTAGGAGAATTTTACAATGAGAAAAATTGATAGTAACGTCGTACAAAAGTGGTCCAAGGCCCTAGACGGTATCAAAACCGACTACATGGCCGAAGTAACCGCTCAACTTTTAGAGAATCAAGCCAAGGCAGTTTTGACCGAGGCTAGCAAACTGACCGAGGAGCAGCTTACTCCCGGAGCTACAACCGTTGGCAAGTTAGGCACCTTCCAAAAGTTTGCCTTCCCAATCGTTCGTAGAGTATTCCCTGATCTTATCTTCAATATGATTGGATCAACCCAACCAATGGAAGGACCTGTCAGCCAGATCTTCTACATTGGCAATAGCCGCGCCGGAAACAACGGAGCCAACCAATATACTCAACAAAACGTTTACTCAAAGTATAACCTAACCTACGGTGGCCTCACCGCTCAGGGTATTGGTTCAGTTTCAGGACCCGGAACTGCTGGACGTTGGAATGACATGACCACTGGTGGTGATGGATTAATTCCAGCAAACTACAGTGGCCCTGCCGGATCTTTTGATCTTTCAAACGTTTTAAGCTCAACAAGAGGCGCACCAACCACAACTTTCGGTGGTAGAATCGCTGCATTCCCAAATGCTTCAACCACAGAAGCTTGGTACGTTTCTGCTGGTGAGCAACTAAGAACCTCAGCTATTCCTGAGATCAGCTTCCATATCGAGAATCAAGCTGTAGTTGCCAAGACTCGTAAGATGAGAGCCCTGTGGACCATTGAGGCTTCACAAGACCTAAAGGCTTACCATAATCTTGATCTAGAGCGTGAACTAACCGATCTTCTTAGCAAGGAAATTTCACTAGAAATCGACCGCGAACTAATCGAAGATATCCGTGGAATCGCTTATGGTTTCGGCTCAAATGATCCTAACGATAGATTTGGTTGGGTTCCTAAGAGACTAGATAATGGAACCGCTAATGATTTCCAAGAAACATATGGCAGATCTCCTAACGGATCTACTAGCTTTATTCCATCAAGCTTCCAATACGAGATGAACTTTGGAGCAGGTGCTGGGCAAATCCCAACAAATGATCCTCCCCGTTCAAACGTTTTCGTAATGGATTTAACTAATCCTCTCTACGGATTCGGTAACATCCAATTTGCTCCTCAGCACTTTGGTCATGTTTACGCAAACCTGTTAGCCCTAATCAACCATGCTTCACAGGATATTTACCGCACCACAATGCGTGGTCCCGGTACAGTCCTCATCACCTCACCACTGGTCGCCTCACTCCTAGAGTCAGCCGCCAAGCTTGAGGGTGGTCTTCCTGAGAAGGACGGCCCAACCAACATGGGTAACAGAATTGAGTACCGTGGTAAGTTTGCTGGCAAGTACACCTTAATCGTTGACCCCCTCTTCCCAGAAGACGAGATCATCGTTGGTTACAACGGAACCAATCCAATGGACGCTGGTTTCGTATACTGCCCATACATCCCACTCATGCCAATCCAAACCATAACTGATCCTGAGACCTTCCAACCAAGAAAGGGTATCATGACCCGTTATGCCAAGGCAGCAATTGCTCCAGCCAATAGATTCTACAGAGTTATAAGACTCATTGGCGCAGGTAAGGCTTACATGACCCCCTCAATCGGTCGTGTTAGCACCTTTGGAGCCGACACCTTACTAAGATGATCTGAGTAAGATTATCTTATAAAGCGGGGCTTTAAGCCCCGCTTTTTTATTTTATAGACCCTACATAATTGTAGAGGAAATATGTTCAAATATAAAAATATATCTAACCTTAAATTAGCGGTGAGTGTTAATAACCGAATAATTTATATTAATCCAAATCAAACAATATCCTCTGATGCTGTTTTATCAAACAAATTTTTAGTAGATGTCACAGAATACCCGAAAGCTAAAGATATTAAGGTAAGGAATAAAGGATCTGATAATGATAGCTAAACCCACAATAACAGCTTACGGCTCATCATATGGAAAATACAATGGTAATAAACTCACCTTGTATACTGAATCCTCAGATATTGATGTGGATGCCTTAAACAAAAATTTAATTATTGATAATGTAGAGTTTAATAAATTTGATCAAACAATAAAAGATTTTGTAATGGCACAACTGGGACACCCAGTAGTCAGAGTCGAATTAACTCCATTTCAAATCAAAACATGCATAGATGAAGCTGTGACGAAGCTAGATTATCATGCTCCTAGTTGGGCTTTACAGTATGCAGTGTTTGATGCTTCCGCTGGTATTAGTCTTTATGAGCTTCCAGCATTTGTTGCTAATAATTTAAATTATGTAATTTATCAAAAAGATTTATTAGCATTTCAATTTAGTAAAGGTTCATTAGAGTTTGATTTTTTTCTAGGATTCTGGCAAAACAATAGATTCTTTCAAAACATGAATGTTGGAGATTATTTATTAGTTCAACAATACATGGAGATGATTCGTAAGGTTTTATCAAGAGATGGATCTTATGATATTGTCAATGGAAAATATTTACAATTGTATCCAGAGCCTCCTGTAACTCCAAGTCCCGTCATACTTGAGTATAGAGCATTGGATTCAAATACTATTTTACCAGCTTTTAGAAATTGGGTACAGAGATATGCTCTAGCTTGTGCTAAAGCAGTTCTCGGAAGAGTTAGAGGAAAGTATCAATCGATTCCCGGTCCCGGTAAGGGTGCTTCACTTGATGGTAAAGATCTCTTGCAAGAATCAGCAAAAGAAAAAGAAGCACTCACTAAGGAATTGTTAATGGAGATAGAAGAACCACCACTCTTCTCTGTCTACTAATGAAAGAAAAATATACAGTAAATAAACCACCTACAAAACTACCTTTAATTGAGGTAGATGCTGGAGATAGCATACTTAATTTTTTCGACGATTCAAATCCAGATAAAGATTTATTTAATTTAATTGACGATGAAACTATAAGAATTTCTGGATCTAAAGTTAATATTTATAAATACTACCCATCGCAAGAGTACGATGATGTGTACATGGAGTCTAGATCTAAAACTATATCAAAAGAACCTATTACTGTATTTGCTCATTATGAACCAAAAGCAGTTGAACAAAATTTAAATCAATTTGGAATTAGTTTAGAAAATGATCAAATATTTACTTTTAATAAACTTTATATAGAAAGAAAGTTGGGGAGATCAATAATTGTCGGAGACATTGTTGCTCCCTTGTTTCAAGACATAAAATATAAAGTTTATCAGGTATCTGAAGATTCTTTCGAAGCTTATGGAGTCTACCACTTATTGGTATATTGCAATCTTCTTAGAGATACTGAAGCTATTCATAATGAAAAAATATTTCACAGACCTGAACAATTAGGAGACAGAATAGACTTATGAGAAATTCTCCAAGAGCTAGGTATGATATTGTAGATGAGATATTCAAAAAAATGGATTCTGATCCAAGCAAACATATCCATTATCTTTACAAGAATACTTTAAGATATCTTATAAATAAATTTTCTAATATTAATTATATTGATGGTAACAATAATTCAATAAGAATAAAATGCTATCATGCCAATCCTGAAAGAGCTATAGGTATAATATTTAATGAATCTAATGTAGTGCTCCCTGTTATTACTGTTTCAGAAAATTCAACTTCTATTTTTGATAAAAAACAAAGATATACATCTTTATTAATTGACGAAAAATATTGGCACCCAAAGTTTCAAAGAGCAATAAGAATAGTTAGTTTACCCCCAAGACCTGTTACAATTTCTTATAGCTTAAATTTATGGTCTTTTTATAAGAATGATTTAGACCAAATGAGAGAAATTATCTTTTCAATGTTTAACCCAGATTTAAATATTACGGTTAACGGAGGTCAATTAGTTAAAGTTTTTATTGATTCAGAAGAAGATGATTCTGAGATAAAAGTATCAGATAAAGAAGACAGAGTTTTACAAAAATCAATAAATCTAACTCTGGAAACATTCATGCCATCTTCTAGGTTTTTATACACATCAACAGGAAAGATTGAAAAACTTAATTTTGAATTTGAATTTGAGTCAGGAAAAATAGCACCTCAGACTGTTGCACAGCTAGAATCTGTACTAACTTCTATTTCTGAGTCTGAGGCTCAGGCTTCTACCGGATCAGGTGGTACAGGTGGCGGCGCGGCTATAGACCATACTCATGAACAATATGTCACTCCAGAAGAATTACAAGCAATGACTTGGCTTACTAATTAATAAAATACATATAATTTTAGTAAAAAATTAAGTTAACTTATATAAATATACATAGGAGTTTCTTATGAAGATCATTAAAAACGAAACCAATCAGGGTTTCGAGATATACTTAAAAACTAACGATGGGCAAACTGCCATTTGGCTAAAGCCAAAAGAAAAAATGATTGTTGAAGATTCAGCAATAAGTGAACAACTGGTAGTTTTAAGTAAGAGGAAACTCTTAAGAATTATTAACGCATAAGGTGATTAAATGGTATTAAAAAGTCCCGGCATTGCTTATCGTGAAGTTGACGCAACAGCTTATCCCGCAACAGTAGATTCATCTATTGTTGGTATAGTTGGTTTTGCTGACAAAGGTCCAGAAAACAAAGCTATTTTAATAACAACTCCTGAGCAACTTATAAATACATTTGGTGAACCGAATGAAAATTTACAAGGACAAGGCTTAATTGCTGCTCTAGAAATACTTGAAGTTACAAATAGAGTATATTTTGTTAGAGCAGCTAGTGGATCAGTAGAAGCATCTAGTAAGATTCCATTAGGTGTCTGCCCTCATGTAACTTTTACATCAGCATATGAAAATTACTTCGGAGTAGCCACTAGTGCTCCAGCACTTCATCTTCATGTTATATTGAAGAAAAACACAACTGACGTATTAAATAAAATATTTACAATACCTGCTACAAGTAGTGCTCCATTTGCAACTCAATTATTGGCTTTCCAGTCGGTATTTGGTGATGGTACAGCTAAAGGTGATGTCGTTGGTGTAGCTCAAGATCCATTCGACAATTCTTTTCATATATTTGGAACTATTGCTGGACCAGAATATGTATTAGAAGTCTCAGCCGCCAGCGGATTAACGGGTGCAGTTTTGAATGCTGCTAGTGGAGTATCTTGCTTTTATACGTCTGCCCTTGAATTTACAAGTGGAGCACTTTCTTTAGGTCCAACGGGTTCCGCAAGTGCAGTATCTGGATTTGGACTAAAATTAAATCCAAGCGCAGCACACTATCTTGTTAAATCTTTATATGGTGGTCCGGGATATAACTTGGGTAGATCTTTGAAAACAGGAGAAGTAACTGGATTAAGCATTGAGGTTGATAATATCGTTGGACCTTGGTTTAATGTTTATGTAAACGACAAAGGATATGAAAATGAATCATTCCGAGTCGGGTTCTATGGAGATAATACTTTTATATCTGAAGTAATTAAAGAGTCTGAAAATGATACTCCTTTAAATTCAGATTTCATAAAAGCTTCATTTGAAGGATCCTCTGTTTCTGCTGCTACTCTAACAAGTCTTGATTCTCCTGCAGAGGAGCTTGATGATTTATTTAATGGTGCTATAATTAGTAGCATACCTGTTATTGATTCTGGCTACGGACCCACAAGTTGGGAGAATTCCTCTGGGTTAAATGCAAGATTCGTTAAATTACTTCCCGGAACATATTCTATGCTTGGTGGATCTAATGGTATTGCTGAATCCACCGACCCATCAGCAAGCTTAATTGCAACAATAATTGGAAATTCTGCTGAGAAGAAGGGTATTTATGCTCTTGATGATGATAACTTAAACATATCAATGGCAATAGTTCCCGGCCTACACAATGCTGCTGTACAGAATGAATTAATTACATTAGCAGAAACAAGCCAAAACTTTATCGCTGCCTGCTCTCCTCCTTTTGGTATAACAACTGCTCAAAAGGCTGTGGACTGGATGAATGGTAAGGGTACGGTTGGAGATAGGAAAGCTGCAATTAATAGCTCATATGTGGCTGTTTATTGGCCCCACGTTCAAATCTTCAACACTTATTCTGAAAAAGATGTATGGTTAGACCCTGCAATCTATGGTGTAAGAGCTATGGCATTCACAGATTCCACTGCTGAACCATGGTTTGCTCCAGCAGGATTTACAAGAGGAAGATTAACTAAACCTCTTGATACCGAAGAAATTTTGAGCCAAGGAGATAAGGATACTCTTTATGAGAATAATATCAATCCAATGGTCAAGTTCTTCCCAGAAGGAATAACAATCTTCGGACAAAAGACTGCAAAGAGATTACCTTCTGCAACCGATAGAATTGGTGTAAGAAGACTTATGATTTACCTAAGAAAACTCTTATTACAGTCAACAAGAGCCTATGTATTTGAACCAAATGATCCAATTACATGGGAAGCAGTAAGAACTAATGTCGAGGATATACTAAGAGACATCGCTTCTCGTCGAGGAATTGCAGAGTCTAAAGTTATATGTGACGCAACTGTAAATACCCCTCTAAGAGTATCGAGAAGAGAGATGTGGTGTAAAGTTATACTAAGACCTGTTGAGGCTGCTGAGTATATAATCTTTGAGGTTAATTTAACTAACAATACCTCAAGCATAGGAGCATAATAAAATATGGCAATATCTAATAGGTTAGCTTCAGAAAGAAATGCTTTAGCTAATAATCAAACAAGATTACCTAAACTTTCTACTGGGCTAGATTCAGTAAGAGCTTATCAATTCGAAGTTCAGTTTACCTTCCCACAAGGTGCAGAGGGCCTGAGCATTAGAAATATGAGTGTGGCTGCAAAACAAGTTGCTGCTACAGGACCCAAAGTAGAGGCAATCGAGGTTCACAGATTAAATGATAGATATTTCTATCCCGGTAAGAGCAATATGAACGAGTTAAAAATCACATTTGATAACTTGTTCGCCAGCAAAACTGGGTCCAATCTGTTTGCTTGGTTTAGAGCCTGCGCTTATGACCCATTAACAGGATATTCCGCTCCTATTACCAACGGTGCTGCTGCAAGCAAGAGCTTCAAAGCAGAGAAGGTAAGATTAATTCAATACGATGGAACTTTAACACCTTATTCTTATGTTGATTTCATAGGTGTATTCCCAATTGAAATTAATATTGGAGAGCATAATTATACAACTAATGAATTCCACACAATCGAATGCACATTTAGATACGATTTCATCGATATGTTCCAAAGTGGAATTAGAAATGATTCAGCTAATCTAACTACAGGCTTCTTCCCTAACTGATTTAAGTAAGATTAATGTTACTGAGGGCCTATCTAAAAATAGATAGGCCCTCTTTTTTTTCTATAATAAGTTATGAGTTATTACCTAGACATTCTAACATCTTTTGAAAAACTTTATAACAGAAAAGTTTTAGGTAATCATCTTCTTATCAATGAAGCTGAAGAAGCAGTTCAACAAGATCAAGCGGCACAGCAAGAACTACAAAATGCCTTGCAACATGCTAAAGGAAATATTGGAAAAGACGCAGGTACGACTAATCCATATCTTGCTAAGAATGGAAATAAAATAAAAATATACACGACAGAAGAAGGTTTAACAGCTTTTCAAGACGGGATAAATACTTACAATCAACAAACCCCGGACTTTCAAAATAGATTAATTCAATTATTATCAAAACAAGAACCGGAACAAAAAAAATCAAAAGGCGGAACTACTGGAAAAATATTTAAAAAAGTAATAGGAACCGTTGAGAAGTTTGTAGATCAAATGAAATCTATGACCACATTGATAGGAATGGCTCCTACTTTATTTGAACAAGTCCCAACACTTTTAAATGAAGATTTAGGTGAATCAGCAAAAAATCTTCTACAAGAGGTGATGCAAGCGACTGGATGTACACCAGAAAGAGCAAAAAAAGCTCCTAGAGGTAAAATAAAACCTCTTTTACCAATAGATTCAAATAAATGTGATCCAAACAAATTCGTAGCCGAGCTTCAAAGACGTTTATTTGGTGAATCCCAAGGATCAATAGGCGACAGAATCTATGAGTCAGCGGTTTTGAAATTAGATAGTGAAGGTAATATAGACAGCTCTGAATTAACACCAGAAGAAGTTCAACTCAATGTCAAAGATCTATTTAATAAGATATTTGATATGTTAGGAAAAGATGAGTTAGATGCTCAAGATATTAATTTTATTCAAAATAGAATTAGTTGGATTGGCTCAGGTGATGGAAAAAAACTTACATTAACTTCTGAAGATGGTACTTTTAAAATATCTTTAGGTAACAGAGGCTCTGCAGAAATAATTGCAAAATTATTATTAGAGAAAGCAAAAAAAGATACAAATGGAGCGATAAGTGATTTTAAATCAGACAAAGGAACTTCTCAAGCTTTTAGTGCTGCATTAGGTAACACTATAGAGAAAATGACAAATGCAAGAATTCATGCACTGAATCTGCAGAAAGTAGCTGACGAGTGCAAAACAACTAATCCAAAACTATGTGGAGTTTTAAATGCTAAAGCAGAGGAAGCTAAAAAAATCTATGCATTACACGCTTATCAACTAGCAAAAGCGTGTGATAAATTATCTCAATTTGGATTTAGTAAAGACATAATAGGAAATTCTGATGCTGTAGATACTATCGAACAATTCAGAAATGAAATATATGAAGTAATTAAAAAAGATGGCATAGATTTAAACAGTGTTGATCATGAACAAGCAATAGAATTAATTTATGATAAGGTAAAAAAGATTGGAGCAACTGCTACACTAATGATTCAACAACAACCAGCAGTAGCTTCAGCTTCTTGGAGTTCTTTAGTTGGAAAGAAAAGAGGCTCTGCAAGAAAGACCGACGTTCTTCTTTTCTATTTTGATGAAGCTAGTGCTGAAAAAGCTAAAGAAGCTACAGGATCACAATATAAAACTTCTGACCTAGATGATCCAGAGTTAATATCTACTTTTGAAAATGGTGCAAACGATCCTGAATATCTGTTGCTTAAAGATGTGTGTAAAGATAGAGGAATTAGTACAGTTAGATATTTAAAACCATCACTAAAAGTTACAACTTCTGAAAGAGGAGAATTTAAAATAAGTACAGCAACCGGACAAAATATTGATCAACAAGTTGATGTTATGGCTGGAGGAAATATAGATAAATATATTAGGCAGTTCAATGAAAATTACGCAGGAAACATGGGTGAATTAACTGAAGAAGAAGTAAGGGAACATAAACAAACAACATATAGAACAATTAAAGAAAGAGCTAAGGAAGCTGGTGTAAGTTTAACTGATCGTCAAATTGAAGAAGGTTTTAAAGAAGCTAGAAAATGGACTGCGCCACTGAGTGTTATTTCCACTACACCTATTGAAGCTGATACCGTTACTCTTGGTGGTAAAGAAGTTACACATGATACAATGGAAAAAATAGGTGATATGTTATCTCAATCAACAAAAGGATTAGAAGTAGAATTAGAAAGTTCTGATGTAACTTCTTTAGATACAAAGCTGGCTCAATCTGTCGTAGAATTAGTTGGTGGTGCTCAAGAGTTACTCAAAAAGGGAGATCCTGCATCACAAACTTTAGCTAAAGAACAAATTATGAAAGCATTAAACATTTGTATGAATGCAAAAAGAAAAAAGATGATGCAAGGTAATTCAGAAGAGGCTAAAAAACAAAGATTAGCATTTGCTTGTGAAATGCAATTATTTGCAGGAGCACATCAGTTTGATATTCCAATACTAGCACAAGATTATTCAAAAGCAACTAATTCTTGTTATGGGCATAATAGAGTCACTGGTTCATTTATCTCAGATGTATTATCAAATAATTTTACTATGCATTTAACGGATAATGGATATAGGCTAGAAGGATCTTCAGTTGATCCTACTAAAACTGGACCTTCTATAAGTAAGGTTAGTAAATTTACAGGTAAAACTAATTCTGGAGGATCTCATGAAGCTAGAGTTAACAAACAAGGCATGGATAGAGGATTAGTCAGTAGAACCGATTTAAGAAAACAAGGATCCGAAGCTAGCTAAACCAGAAATCTCTAGTAGTAATTTTTAACAGGTCTTCCAGCTTCATTACTAACAAACTGCTATTGTTAAAATTTAAATAAGTAACATCTTTGGCTGTATGTTTTAAATACAAATCTTCAAATATTGCAAGTGTATCTTTTCTGTCTTGTTGAAAAATAACCATCCATTTTTTTGATATTTTGCTTGCATCTCTCTTGGCTTGGTTGATAAAATCATAGAACTCTGATTTAGTGTTAAATAAGCTTCCTAACCCTACTTTATTATATCCTTTCTTACATTCAATAATATATTGAAACCCTTGAGGAACGATAAGATCTCCGTAAACTTTTAAATGATCTGGTAATTTATGTGTATTAGCGAACGCGCCGGAACCCGGAGACCTGTTAAAATCTGTAGTTTCAAATCTCTCGTTCAGCAAGGCGCAAACTTTTCTTTCAAATGCATTACCTTTTGTACGACTGTTCTTACGTTTCTTCTTTTTTAAACTTGAAAAATCAAAATTGTCTTGCATAATCTCACCACTTTTACTATCATAGAGAATCATGAGCAAAAAGCTTTATTTAAATAGTAGTAAAGCCAAAGCTATCACTGAATATAGAACTAGAGGACGTATGAAAGTAACAATTAAATTCACTCAAGAAGAAGCACAAGCTTTGAAGAATTGGACTAGCCAAGTTAAACCACCCCAACTAGATGAGGATACTTTCTATAAGCAAGTATTCTTTAATGGTGTTGGTGCGTTAAATCATCAACTTTCAGAGATGGCAAAGCAATCTCTAAAGGATGAAAACGTAAGGAAACAGTTAGTTGAGCAAGGTGTAGATATTGAAAAGCTTGAAAGAGAGCTTTACTCTACGCAAGCTCAGAGTCCCGCCGACCCAACTCCAGTGGTTCCAGAGATGCCAACAGATCAAGATCTTGCTGATAATGGAATCTACGAAGTTAAGGATTCCGCTCAGACTACGACCGATTCTAAGAACTGAAATGTACAATTTTAAGTTAAAGTTTCTTAATCGCCACGTTCAGTTGGAGGATACTCTAGAATTACTAGAGACACCTCAAAGACAAGCGACTTTTCTGCTTGTTAGCGATTGGGATGAGGTATGTGGTAAGTTGTTAACCAGACTTCGCACTTCACACCACGACCAAGGGTTTATGAATAGAGAAATCTACATTCTAGACTCTTGGGACATTCCAGACGGAACTCAAATGCTTAGGGAGTCTTTTGATATTAAGACTCGTATCAACAGAGTACCTTCCT
>Ga0129333_10006168_pt1 | contig 11336 bp, 20 predicted proteins | sample CPB6_08_DNA_FD_94474 | JGI IMG/M metagenome (GOLD analysis project Ga0129333, IMG submission 94474) | Freshwater to marine salinity gradient microbial communities from Chesapeake Bay, USA - CPBay_Sum_0.6_0.8_DNA | ecosystem: Environmental > Aquatic > Marine > Coastal | place: USA: Chesapeake...
AATGCTTCTAATACTCTCTAAATGCTTCTAATACTCTCTAAATGCTTCTAATACTCTCTAAATGCTTCTAATACTCTCTAAATGCTTCTAATACTCTCTAAATGCTTCTAAATGCTTATAAACCCCTCTAGGTCTTGTGAGTTAGGCGCGTAGTCTACCACAAGAACGCAAAAAAGTCAAGAGATCTGCCAAAAAGTTCACAGACCCACACATAAGACTCATAAGATCTTCATATAACGATATTGTAGTGCATATATATTCTTATGTGAATCTCGACGAGACCTGCAGTACTTGCATCTAGTCGAGTTTTATGGTACAATAAACACAGTTATCTCGACGAGTTATGTACGACGACTACGATCTCGACTATACATACAGCAACGATTACGCGGATCTCGACGAGGACACATATGCCGAACTAGGCACATCAGATCTCGACGAGGATTATACACGTGATGGGCAAGACTATCAAGATCTTGCATATCTTCATTATGCATGATAGAATCTAGTACACATCGCAACGAGTTCTTATGTTAATGCAGAAGCGCAGGGTTATTGTAACTTTAGATATAGACTGTTATGATGATCTAGATGTACGTGATATTGATTGGAAGGATCTCCTAGACCTAGAAGGAGATGAGAATATTCATGTAAGCATTAAAGAATTTGAACCATTCTAACATATTATAAGAGAGGAGTCAACACAAGACTCCTTTTTTAATGGACAATTTCTTAAGTGTCACAAGGGATCTTGAGCACCTATGAGATCCAGTGGTACATTGACCTTGTTCAACACCGAACCCCCACCCATGTCCATCTACACTGAAAACGGTTACGAATCCCGCACCGAATACCTCAACGAACTGCGTGAGGATTACGGCGATCTGGTTGACATCCTTATTGGTGTGCTACCTTCGTCAGAAGATTTCGATGGTCTTGTAATCGCCCTGGAAGACGCTTTGGAATCGGGAGAGTACGAAGACCTCCTGTGACGCTTTAAACACTGTCCACGGGGCACACAGGAGTCTCTCCGGTGCCCTATACTGATCAAGTCAACTCACCTCTGACACCAATGGGAACTCGCTCACGAATTGGCATCGAAATGCCTGATCACACTGTTGTTTCTGTCTACTGTCATTGGGATAATTATCCTTCCGGAACAGGTAAGATTCTGGTAGAACATTATCAGAATCGTGATGATGTTATGGAACTCATCGACGGTGGTTCGATGGCATCACTGCGAACCCGTGGTACATGGGATCATTCTTCTCCTCTTCGTGATGAGAATGGAGAGTACATTTCAGATGCAGCAGGTTATCTGATGTATGAGAATGATCGTGAACCTCAACCGCTTTATTATACTGAGCGGGGAGAAGAACTGGAGATTGCACATACTTCATTTGATGAGTTTGTGAGTGGAAATCTTGGTGGTGAAGAGTATGCTTACCTATTCGATCTGAATGGTAACTGGAAAGCATACAAGATGAACTTCCGTGGTCCTGTAGAGCGTGTTGAGATTCCAAATTATGTAACTGCATAAAGATTATAAAGTGTCAGTCACTCGATTGACACTTTTTTTAATATTATCTAAAAACTTTTTTTGTTCTTTTATTTCATCAAAATTCTTGTTAGGATTAGGTTTTTTTAGATTAGGTTTTTTTGGATCATTATTACATTGTGATTTAGAATTTAATTCTAATATCAGAGAATCTACATGTTCATACAATAATATTTTTTTAAGTTTTTCTTGTTCTTTAATTAGATCTGGTAGTTGATTTTCAATGATTTTTTTTTCTTTCTTCTATTTTTTTAATATATTCTAGTGCTTTTTTTAGTTCTTCATTATTAGGTTTGTACTTTTCTTTTTCGAATAAAGTTTTATTTGAGTCCCTAGAATTAACTGAAATTATTTGTAATTCTTTATCTAAATGAGAATTTAATTTCTTTTTATTTGCAGGAGCAACTGATTCGTTTTGTATAATTTTTTCATCATTATAATTATACTTATACTTTATTTCACTCTCAATATTAAATAATTTGTCAAGGTTATTAAAGTAATTATTCATATTCTATAGTTCCTCATCTTCAACCGGGACAAAGGTAGTCTACAGCAGATTGGAGAACTTGTCAACCCCCCTATGTGACACATGAAGAATTGTCACCAGACCCCTCCAGAATCCCCTACAAGGGTCTTATACTTCAAGAGTCAACCAACCCACCTAATCACATGGAAGACACCTTCTGGACTGAAATTGCTGATGCTCCTGGTGAGATTTGGGACATGGACATCCCTGAACTACGGGATGATGAAGATGAGCAGACCTGGAATGAGTTTGTCAACAGCAATGTGACACTCTGACAACTGGCACAAGGGGGGTTTACATTCCCCCCAATCCGTTCTACATTACCTTTGTTCCTGAGACACCTCATGCATACACTCTCTCAGAAAGTTTACGCCAAACTGTTCAGTGAGGATCAGTGGGATCTGATCTATGCTATGGTAGGTCATGCTCTGGATGATGATGACTTTGATTCAGAAGATGTTTATGCCATTCGCAACAAGATTCACGCTCTCTTTGATGACAATGATTGACACTTACAACTTCACTGGCGATAGTGTGACAGTTCTGGGACTGGTCGGTGTGATCTCCACTGGTATCATCCTGGTGCTATGCTTCACTCGTTACTTCAATTCACCACTGAGGAAATGACTACCAAAACGCAACTCTTTGAGTTTCTGTATGAAACCTGCAAACAGAATGATGGCGTTTTAGTAGATACTTTGCATAACTACATTTCCTCCTTGGATGAGGTGGAACTTGTAGAACTTGAAGATTTCCTTGTCAACAACTTCGGAGACAACTAATGTACCGCACACTTTCTGAACTTCGTGACTCAATCGACAAGATGATTGAGAGTCAAGGTGAGAACGCTCCCTGTGCTGCGTTTCTATTCACTCAGCACGATGTATTTGAGTTTAATGAGGAAACCAATCAGGATGATTATTTCTCATCACTCTTCACTGAAGATGTGCTCGCTGATGTAGGCGGTTCTTCCTACATCTATGAACAGGTTGGTGAGATGATTGATGATTCAATCCGTCTCCGTAAGAATCTGACTGTCTATTCTGGAAAGATGTGGCAGCATAATGATGAGGATGACAACTGATGAACCGCACTGAACTCCAGGATCAACTCATTCAGACAATTCTGGATGGTATGGATCTGAAATGTTTGCTCCAAATGTGTTATGATGTGATGGATGAGAATTATGATAAGTATTCTGATGAAGAATTGATCACTGAATGTGAAGAATACTATCCTGAACTGCTGGAGGACAGTTGACCTAGTGGCACAAGGGATCTTGAACAACACCAAGATCCCTGCCATACTACCTTTGTTCCTGAGACACCTCATGACCTACCAACAACTTCTGCAACAGTTACAGCAACTCACAGAAGAACAACTGAATCAGGATGTTTGCATCTGCGATTCTAAGTTTGACTGTGGTGATGATACTGACGCAGAGTATTATCAGGATGGTGTAGAGTTTGTGTTTGCAACTGAGGAATGTGATGTCCTCGATGTTGATCACCCTATCATTCGTTTCTGATGACCTACCAACAACTCCTCCAGATGATTCAGACTCTCGACAAGGATCAACTCGACAGAGAGGTTCTCGTCTATGATTCTTCTAGTGATGGTTGGTATGATGACGGAACTCAACTTAAAGTAACGAGTTCTGCAGTTCCTGGACTTGTTGATTCTAATTTCCCTTATCTTCGTGTTTAATTATGACTAAACAACTTCTGATCTCTCAACTTCGTCTAGGTATTGATGGGAACAGCATCCTGCAGATTCTTGATGCATTGTGTGATGGGATGGACAGTGGTGAATCTAGTGAAGATAATGTCCCAACACTAGACGAGATCCAATCCTGAAACTCGTCGAGGTGTGCCAGTTCATCTAGTGGTACACCTCTCTCGACGAGATCATCAAGATCAACTAGATTACACACATCTCGACGAGACCATCATGCAAACTGCATCTGTTACACCAATCTCGAAAAAAGCAAAGAACAGATTCTCAAATCTCATGAATCGCAACGAGATTTGCATCATTGAGCAACACAAAGGTAACAAAGTGTTTCTCACATCACTCAACGGTCGCAATCACTTCTGGGCAATGATTGACAACGACCCAGACTGGATGGTATCATTCTAAACCAAGACGGAAGGGGTTTGCCGTCGCTTTCTTGTTAAAGTTACCCAGCGCGAAAGAGAACCGATAATTATAGGGTATAGGTGAGGTGGTTAAGGGGACGGGGTGGTGCCTGTCTCCTTTTTTCTTTATACGGTATAACGATACTGTTATACTATAATAACACACTCCCATCTATCCTAGCACACTGCTCTGGGTTCTGGCAGGTACGGGTTCCCCTGTTGCCCCATACCTATAAGTGCAAAAAACCCGTGGTGTGTGCCAATCGAATCAGTGGCACAAAGGTGGTTGTGGTGCTCGGTTTTGGTGGGCGATCATTCACCCAACGGCGCACCACTGACGCCGACTCACCACCACACCAAGATGAACACCGCAACTCCTTTCTTCGCTCCTATTCTTCCCCTGCATCTGACTGAGGATCAGATCAACAAACTGGATGCAGTTTGTTTAGAAGTAACCGAAAAGTTTTTCCGTAAGGATTATGCTGATCGGATTATTGACACTCTTAAGTATGCACGTTGTGCAAACAAAGGTTATTATCGCACAACTCCCGACTTCCGCCACTTCATCGGAATCTATCACTGGGTTAAGTCTCACTCTACCTACGATGATTATGTAGTGTTCCGCAAGTATCTGCAGACTCTGAGTGCAGTCTATCGCTGGCACTTCGGGCATTATGATTCTGTGACCGTCTACAATTATCTGCACGAACGTGTTAAGATTGAGACCCATTGTGAGCACTGTGGTTCACTCTCTAAAACCCTGATTGATCGCCTGATTGAAGAGAACCTCTGGGCAGTGTGACAGTTTGTTAAGTTGCACACGGGGGGCGTCAGTGCTCCCCCTGTGCCCTGTAGGATACCTGCAGTTCACCACCACTGAACCAATGACCTACCGCGTTACCATCACCAAGGTCTCTGGCAACAGCAAGACGGGACCGATCACCACCACACGCACAGAGAGGGCATCTTGCCCCACTACCTGCCCTTTCTACGATGCAGGATGTTATGCAAATTTGGGACGGGAGCGTATGCAATGGGATCGCTTGAATCGCTCTGAAACTGGCGTGAATTGGGATGAGTTTGTGTCACAAATTCGCCGTATTGTTCCTAACGGTGTTCTGTGGCGACACAATACTGCTGGCGATCTGCCACACAATGATGGTTTGATTGATTATCTGAAACTCAAACAGTTAATCAATGCAAACAAAGGTAAAAAAGGTTTCACCTATTCGCATCACATTCTGAACGATCATAACGTGATTGCTCTACAGAATGCGAACGGGTTAGGTTTCACCGTGAACGCATCTTGTGAGTCGGTTGATGATGCCGACCGTGTGATGACTGAGCATAACATTCCTGCCGTTGCAGTTGTTCACTCTGAAGAAAAGCGTCGGTTCTTCACAACAACTAACGGGCGGAAGGTTATCACTTGCCCCGCAGCATTGCACCCAGGTAAGGTAACTTGTGCCACTTGCGGTTTGTGTCAACAATCTGACCGTGAGTTTGTTATTGCATTTCCTGCACATGGTGTGGCAAAGAATAAAGTTAATGCCATTGTGACAGTCTGAGAACCTGCACACTGGGGGGATCGGTTCCCCCCTTCCATCCTGTAGACTTACAGAGTCAACCGCAAACGACACCATGGCAACCGCAACCGACTTCACGATCAGCGCAGCAGTCAACAGCAGCGCCATCTCCCACCTTTCTATCATCCGCGCCGAGGGTGATTGTTACGATCTGCTGGTAACATTCACCAGCAGTGATAAAGTCTACCGCTACGCTTGGGAAGATGAAGGAGAGTGTGAGCGTTGGTTTGCACTTCTCTCAAACGATGAAGACAAAGCGGCGACAAGTTGGGGGCAATTGTTTAACCGTGCTCTGAAACATGGTGACATTGAACAGATCGACATCTGATCTTAAAGTATAAAAGAGGGGGGCACAATCCGCCCCCTTTCTTTATAAATAAGTATAGGTTAGTGGCGTATTATGAAACAACTAAAAAGATTCCCAGATTATTATATCACAGAGGATGCTGAGATTATTTCAAAAAGAACAAATAACCAGAAAAAATTAACACAATGTGTTGATCAGTTTGGTTATTTAAGAGTAGGATTAAGAACATTAGAAGGTAAAACAAAGGTTGAAAGGATTCATAGGTTGATGATAGAAACCTATGGTAAAGAACCTCCAAAAGGTATGAAAAACCCAACGGTAGATCACATTAATGGGGACAAATTAGACAATCGAATTGATAACTTACAATGGTTATCTAATGAAGATAATGCATACAAATCAGCAAAAGATCGCACTGGAAGTTATAAAATACAGAACAAAAATGGTGAGATCTTTATTATAGAAAATCTTAATGATTGGTGTAGGAAAAATAATTTAGATTCTCATTGTTTGCGTAGAAGTTATATTAAAGGATGGTGGCATAAAGATTATAAAATTATTGAAAAACAGGTTCCGTGACGATAGTTGTTCAGTAGAGCGACCCTGCTCCCGTCTGTGCTGATTGTCCCCATAGTCTACAGGCACCACCGACCCATAAACCCCCTGCAGTGGACGGTTTGACCGCTGGCACAACCTGGATGGATCTGCCCCCCATCTGCCCCCATACTGGTATCAGTTCACCACACCACACCGATGGACTTCCACCTGATCACCCGCACCATGGTTCGCAGTATCCTGATCCAACAGGGTCCGCAAACCTGCTCTGATCTGGTTCGCATTATGGGCATGGATCCCCGCCGCCACAAGGGCACCATCCATGCCGTTATGGTCGATCTGGAGCGTGACGGCATCCTGTCCGCCACACGGTCAGACAATGGCAAGCGGGATCTGTGGTTCATGGTTCCCACCACGATCCGCAAGCGTGACCGCCTGATCGCTGCTCTGATCGCCTGATACGCTACGGGAGGCATCATGCCTCCCTTTTTATACCTAACTCCACCGAAAAAAGGTTCTACCTCAATCCTAGCACGCCACCTCCACCTTAGGTCAACCCCCTGACTGATAAGAATTTTTGATCGTTCGGGGGGTTGACTCTGGTGCCGTTTTCCTTCATACTACCTTCAGTTCACACCACTGAACCGATGAACACCCGCACCTTCTCTCCTGCCTGCCAGATCGCTGATCAGACCCTTGTGTGGGTACTGTTCCGCAATGGTGCTCCTGTGCTGCAGGATGGCGCTCCTGCAACCCTCTCAGCGGTTGAAATCGCTGGACACTATCACCGCAAGTACGGTCAACCCTTGAAACCGCTTCAGGCGTGATACAGTACGGGGGGCATCACCACCCCCCTTTCCTTCCTACCATGAAAGCACTTCCCTTCCTGTTCTGCCTGTTCGCCTGCACCTTTGCTAAGGTCGCGCTGGCAACCTCTGATCCTAGCACAGACGCCGCAGCAGATCGCATCTGTCTCACCCGTCCATCCGCTTGTGGTCTCAAATGAAAACACTTAGCAAAGCAACCTCCGATCCTACCATGCTGCGCCTGATGATAGCAACCCTGCTACTGTGGATTTTATGGGAACCGTTGCGCCCGATCCGCACTGTGACATCTGACGCACTGTACACTGCGGCGGAGATGGTTCGCCGCTGACCCTGTAGGATAACCTCAGTTCACCACACCACACAGATGAACCTTACCACCTTTCAAGACTACATCAAGTGGGTCACCCGACTGGATGAGGAACCCGAAATCTACGCGGAGCGCGGCGCGCTCTATGTGGACTTCTACAGCACCGTGGATGCGGTTTCCAAGGCAGCACCCGACCTGGTGTGTGTTGATCTCCACGACGGCGATTCCTGGGTCGCCTGGGAGGATGCCACGATCACAGAGGATGGGATCGACGCCCTGCAACGATTCCGCTGGATTGTGACAGTCGATTAAGATGCACACGGGGGGACTGAGATCCCCCTTCATTCCTTACATTTTTCCTACCATGCAAACGTTTCTCACCGCTGAAGAAATCCTGCAACTGGTAACCACTGGTATGGTTACACTTACTGAGGATCTTGTCATTCGTATGTCAGAATCCTATGAAGAATCTGATTGGTACAATGACCCCAACAATGTTATGTCAAAGCATCATTATTGAGTGGTAGTTTCTTTTTTCCTCATCATCATGACTCTCGCAACTTTACATTCTGAGTGGCAAATTGCTTTTGCAGAATGGCATCGCCACCGCACTGATGAATGTGCCGAAGCAGAGAAAAATGCTCGCATCAATTATCTAAACTTAGTGCGTGAAATGCGACGGGCAAAGGTTAAATCTCGACGAGAGTAGCACATACATCATACACATCTCGTCGAGAATACACATACACATCTCGTCGAGAATAGCACATACATCACATAATCTAGTCGAGATCGCACACATCAATCTAGTCGAGATTACACACACATCACATAATCTCGACGAGATGCACACACATTCATCATACAATCTCGTCGAGAATGTGCATTATACAATCTCGATCGAGATACACACAACAACACACAATCACAACTAGATTCATGCACAACAACACCCGCGAGATTAACTCAATTGGTTACACAATTAAATTCCAATCACCATACAATGAATGTGAATGGAGAACACAATCATTTACAACAATAGAAGAGGCAGAGAGAATGATAGCATTCTATAAGTCTTGTGGTAGTCCTGCAGAGTTAGTATAAAGAATAAAGAATAGATTAGAAAGAATAAAGAATAAAGAATAGATTAGGATTAGAAAGAATAGAGAATTACTCAGGATTGAATGTAATTTATTGTCAGTGGTGTGGTTTATTCTTTACATTCAGTCCTGTCTAATTCTTTATACTTTACACTGTTTGAGTTTAATTCGCTTAGCACTGTTTGAGTTAAATTAAAACAACACTGTTTGAGTTAAAGTAACTTAGCACTGTTTGAGTTTAATTCGCTTAGCACTGTTTGAGTTTAATTAAATCAGTGCTGTTTGAGTTTAGTTAAAACAACACTGTTTGAGTTTAATTCACTTAGCACTGTTTGAGTTAAAGTAACTTAGCACTGTTTGAGTTTAATTCGCTTAGCACTGTTTGAGTTAAATTAAAACAACACTGTTTGAGTTTAATTCGCTTAGCACTGTTTGAGTTAAATTAAAACAACACTGTTTGAGTTAAATTAAAACAACACTGTTTGAGTTTTATACCCTAACTCTATCTGGTGCCGATTCCAACCACGCCAACCGCCCATCCGTCAAGGTTCTGACTGATCAGCACCGCTGATCAATCGGATCTGTTTTTTGGTATCCGTTGCTACCGTTTGCTCCTTGTGGGATCGGTGCCGCACCTTTATAGTGAGCGGAGCGAACCTTGAAAATCGAATAGCGGGATCGGGCGGAGCGCGAGGCGCTTCGCGGGCGATGGGTCGGGCGGGTTCTACCGTCGCGCCGATTCTGCTGTTTAATATTTTTTCGAGTTTCGTTTGTTACACCTTTCACCTTATTTTTGACCCAATGGAACATCTTATTTCCGGTCAGATTGAAACTCTGTTGCCTGAACTTATCCAGGCAATGGAAGACGCAGATGCTGCAAAGCGTCGCGTTGATTCTCTCAAAGCGCAGATGGTTTCCGTCATCGGCGAACCTCAGACGGTTAAGACTGTATGGGGTAGCGTTACTTTAAACAACGGGCGACGCACCGTTAAGGTTACAGATCGGGCACTGAATGCTCAGATCACACTACTGAAAGAGAATGGAATCTCTGACGGTAAGTGTGAAGAATCGGTGAGCGCACCGTTCATTACGGTTCGCAAGTTAGACCGATAAGTTACATTCAGGGGTGACATTCTCACCCCTTTTGTCCACCTTTCACCACATTTTTGCCATGCAAACTACACTGCAGAATCAAACGATTGTTGATGCAATCGCTTCTAAGATTGTTGATGAACTCTATAAACGAGTTCGCTACAGTCACGAGTCTTTGCACTCTGAGATTCGCAAGTTTCATGAGGATTGTATCAATGAACGAGAGGTGTTCTACGATGACACTAACAGCGAGCAGTTTACCTTTGACTGCATTTGGGAAGACATAATCAATACAGAACTTTATAACCTCTACGATAGTTTGGAGGTTTACTCTCAAAAAGAGGTTCGTGATTATGTCAGGGATGTCTATCCTGAATGGCGATACAGTGCAGACTACGATGGAGGTGATAGTTGCTCCAACTTTATTGACGCCTGATTAACACTTAGGGGGACTAATCCTCCCCCTTTCTTTCTACAAACCACACCAAACCACACTTTTCGTCATGACTGTTACTATCAAGACAAATTACGTGCCCCGCGAGTGCATTATGGGGCAATGGTTGGACGGTTTTGGTACAAAAAACCCTGGCACTCTTTATAGCAAACTCCGTGCGGAGTTTGATTACCTTACTGAGGAAGAGTTTGATGAAACCGAATTCTTCAACTATCGCGGAGTTTGGTATTCTGTGGGCGACTTTATGCGCCTTGATGCTAACTCTCCTCTGGACAATAAGCGTTGGGATGGGTACAGTTCCGACTCCTATTTCAGTGGAGTTGTTATGAAATACTGCTACGATGGCACTGTAGTTGTCGGACGCTATATCGTCGACGCTATTCTTCCTGATTAGGTTACAACTAGGGAGGCAATTCTGCCTCCCTTTCCTTACACTTTCCCACTGCACTTTCAGAGCAATGTATTTCGACCGCTTCGACATCGTTTCCGCCCATTATGCTTTCTGCGCCGATTATCACGGCGGACAGTATAGCGAACTCTACGCTAAGTTGTGCCGTATTAGTAATTACTTCCGCCCCGGAATGGCATGGGATGGGTATGATTCGCTCAGTGAGAATGGGCAGGTGATTTATGACAATTTGGTCGCTAAGTTGGGCGTCTAAATTATACGTTCGTGGGCGGCAGTTGTTTATACTCTGCCGCCCTAATCACGAACGATTAGAATACTTTATGCGTTCGTGTTTGACAGTTAAGCGCCCCATATGGGCGGGTCGGGGGGATGCGATATAAAAATCAATGGGTCCCTGGAGTCTACAAAGTCTTGCTTTTGGGTGTTAAATATATGCTAAAATAAAAAATTCCGGAGAAATTTTTATGCCCTATAAGG
>Ga0129333_10006169_pt1 | contig 11336 bp, 18 predicted proteins | sample CPB6_08_DNA_FD_94474 | JGI IMG/M metagenome (GOLD analysis project Ga0129333, IMG submission 94474) | Freshwater to marine salinity gradient microbial communities from Chesapeake Bay, USA - CPBay_Sum_0.6_0.8_DNA | ecosystem: Environmental > Aquatic > Marine > Coastal | place: USA: Chesapeake...
CTGAACGGCTTTCTGGACTGACGCCACCAACATCAGTAATAAGCACAGTGTCGATAACGTTTTCAACAGGCGGCAGGCTATCGATAATGTGATTCTCAAGCATTGCCCCAGTGCCAGAACCCATCATGGCAAGCTCCATGATCAGGGCAAATGCTTCGATGTCAGACACTCTAGTACTGGTGCAGTTATACCAGCCGCTGTAGTTCTGATTATTCTCGGCCCATTCCGTTCCCGCGACCCAGAAAGCTCTGCCAGAAGGGAAACAGGCTTGCTTTAAAGCCTGCTCAAGGACAAGAGATTTCTCGGCCTCGGAAAAATTGCCGGTTTTTGCGATTGCATTAACACAGCGAGTCATCGCCTCGCTGAAATTCTCCCTGGTGCCATCCGTCTTGCGACGGCTATAAGTGCGATAAAAAACTGCTTCTGCGCTGGGTGCCGTCTTCTTGAACTCTGCCATCCGTGTGGTGATCGGTAGATACAGTCTACCGGCGGCGTCAACCTAGAACCTCACAGATCATAAATTTTGCAGCCAGGATGAGCCGGTTCCTTCTCGCACTTTTTGTCCCAAAACTCTTCCCTGCGTGCGTTTTCCTCCTCCACAGACCGTTCATCCTTTTGATGGTCTATTTCACGAATTTTCATGACAATCCTTGCGTAAGGCAAAAAGTCCTGGAACCAAATGGAAAGACTGAGACAGGTACTCCTTCTCTGCGACGCTAATAATGCTTGCCGCCAGAAAAAGCTCCCTGTGACCGTTTGCAGATTTAAGTAAATTGAATTTTAGTTGAAACCAGATGTCGCGCTCAGTTTTGTGAATATCGAACAATAGGGCCGCCGCCTGGGCAACCTTATCTTCCAAGAGAAGCTGGTCAACTTCTTGGATGATCGCCCAAATGTCGTCAGCCCTATCGTTGTTCGGCATTTTACCCTCGGCCCTGGCCACGGTAAGGCTTCTGCGGTGAGCTTCTTTTCACTCTTCCCTGGTTGCGATTAGTTCTCACGCGGCGCCCATCACCAATCCTGGTGCGCTTAGGGGGAGCCGATTCAAAAACCGTGGATGCTTTGCGGGACATCAGTCTCTGTTTTGGATTGGTGTAAAACGGAAAGGGGGAGCAGGTATCTGCATCCGCCGAAAATCCGCCTTCAGTTTATTGTAAACAAGCCACGCCCTCACCAAGAGATACGCGTTCAATGCTAAGATCTTGGCCTTGATCAGAAAAGTCTCACATAGCACATAGAACTCAACAGGAAAAATGAGCCACAACGCCGCAATCAAGAGGCTGCCAATAGACCAACCCATAAGAGGCTTGACGGTCAGAATAGTGTGCCGTTTGACGCCGATGAAAGATCTTTGGTCATTGTATTTTCTATATGTACAAGAACTCCGTCCGAATCATCGATTTTAATCGTAGGTCTGGCCAGGGGCCTGAGTTCTTGTAAATATCGCTGTTCAGCGACCCCCAGGATGGCCATAATGCTATAGGGAGTGCAATCCACGGAGGAATTAACCTCAAGCTCATCTATTCTATTCCATAGCCAGATCATGTCTGGAGTGATCAATCGATCCATCAATGGTTTCAACATAAATCTAAGCGAAGGTCGATGAATGTAAAGCCTCAAAAGCCTTTTCTCCACCATAGATCGAGTCCATGTGTCTTCTGGCTTTCTCCAGACCCTTTGCGAGGGCTTCGAAGAAGTGTCGGATTGCAAATTCTTTAATATCTGTGCCGCAACATTCTGTTTGTTTTGCGCCAGTCGTATGGCAGCCTTATCAAAATAATGAGCCCTTAAGGCAGCGCTAGATAATTGAGAGATAAGCTTTTTGACTTCTTGTTCAACATGTTGAACCTTGGTTGAATCAGAAAAATCTAACTTTGACAACCACTTATCTAGAATCCAGTCAAGCCATGGATCGGCATCGCCTATAGCAAGCTGCATATCGCCGCCAAGACGTAGCGCCTCATCCGGGTCTTTCCCGGCAGGAATGCTAGCTATTTTCACATTCAGTGAGCCGTTCAATGCTAGTTCTTTTACGGACTCAAGAAACATTCCGATCGCCTTCTCTCCACCCTCGTCGGCATCCATACACAAAACAAAGCAATTTGTCCTACGCAGCATTCTTCTTATGATATTTTCTGACGGAGAGGCAGTTCCCTGCAAGGCTACGACGTTTTTAATACCCGCCTGCCACATTGATATCACATCTATATGGCCCTCGACGAACACACAGTGCCCCGCCGATCGGACGTAGTCCATTGCTTCGTATTCATTAAAAACCAATTCTGATTTATTGAAGATTAGATTGTTCTCTGTATTTCTATACTTAGGTTTCTCGTCGCCAATTGCCCTTTTGGTAAAACCAACAATTCTACCCATGTAATCCTTGATGGGTATAACTATTCTGTTTTCGCTAATATCAAACCCAATTTCAAACTGCCTCGAAGTCTCAGGAAGGATACCCCGTTCCTTGAGGAAGTCAACCGCCAAATGGCTTCCCTTTAATTGGGACCTGTATTTCTCTTGTTCCTTTTGTACCGATGCTAGACGAAGATCTATCTGCTTCTTTTTCTGTAGAGCTTCCTCGGAATTCTCATCTTTGTAGATTAGTTGTATGTTGTTATTGGCGGCTATTCTTTCGCAGGCATCCCTAAAACTCAGTCCAAGCTTTCTTTGGATGTAGTGAATAATATCACCACCTTCTCTGCAGACATGACAAAAAGTAAAGCCTTTCTCGTCAGAAACGGTTAAAGATGGGTTCTTGTCGTCATGCCAAATGCAATGAGTAACATATTCCCTGCCAACCCTTTTAAGCAGTGCGCCTTCTTGCTCCAGAACGTCCGAGAGGTTGAGGGATTTAATTTTTGCTATGCTCTCGTCTGTTAAGGCCAAAACCGCAGCGCTGATCTACACAGTGTATCCAGCCTGCACCGTGGCGTCATGTATTAACTTGAGTCTTACTTAAGACTTTAGACATCGAAACGAATTGCGTTTTCCGAAAACGCTTTGACTTGATTGTATGGGATTCTGGATGTCATACTATTAAAATAATTCGATATGGCGTTTTGATCCTGTTCTGTCAGGTCGGACCATCCCATTTTGGCTAGCACCTGGAACCTGTCGGCGAAGTTGATCTCTTCTGGCTCCAGCGACTCAGTAGGACTAGCCTGGTCATTTAACTCTAGTGGTGGGCCAGAGCATACTCCTTTGATCTCTTGCCACTCCTCTGGAGGAATTTCCAGCGTCCTGGCGATTTCATCATCCAAGAAACCTTTGTACAAAAGCTTCCTGCCTTTTATCCATGTTTCTCTCATCTTGTGAGTAAGGCGCATTGAATAAGTTTTGTCCCTAATCCAATGCAAAAGCTCACCTCTTATAGTGGGTACAGCAAGACTACTGAACTTATACCCTGAGGATGGGTCGTATCTGTAAGCCGCCTTACACAGGCCCTCAAGAGCGGCTCCCTCAAGGGTATCGTAATCAATATCTGTAGTCCTTTGAAGCCTCCAGGCCTCCCTTCTTGCCAGGTTAATATTCTCTGCGGCTAATCGTTGTTGTTCCGGACTTAAATGGAACTGCTTGGCTTTTCTTGCCATTTATATCACTTATATTAGCCATTATATCACCAAGAGTTGTACGAATCTACACCATCAATAAATCTTGTTCCACGTCCCCATGTAACCTGAGTTAGTTGAGGAGCCGTCCTCTGCAGACAGTAGTTAATAGCCATTGTCAGGGCATCAACCTGGTCATCGTTTTTAGATGCAGGAAAAAGGCTGAATTCTGATATAAATGCATCTAGCCATGGAGCGCTAACAGGCAGATAGACATTACCCGCCTCCACGACTGGAACGATACCGGCCGCCCTGGCCTCCTTGCTTTTCTCTGGCTTGAATCCAATTAATCCGGGTATCTTCTTTTTGGCCATTTGATAAACCGCATAGCCACTAGCGGCAAGCTCAATAACAGTCCCATCAAGAACATGTCTTTTGTACATCCTTGAAATCATGGACATAGTTCCAATGACATCTGTTTTCTCTCTAAATAAATCCAATACATAGAAACTGTTTCCAGCCTGAGCCACGACTATACCGACGACGAAATCGCTAGTGTTGGCATCAGTGAATGTACAGTCAACCGAAAGCATGATCCGGCTGAAATCCGGCATGATGGTATCGTGTTCATAGTATTGCCACCAGTCGGGATTGAACATATTGCCGCCGACAGGAGCGGGTCTTTGCTGGTAAAGCGAAGCAAATTCTCTTGCGCCAATCGCTTCCCTGATCCGTTCATAATCTTCCTCATCATACCTTTGAGGGCATAGTGCCGTGCCTTCTTCTTCCCTCCAGTCTGGGATGACTTCGCAGTGTTCCGGCAATGGAGGTCTGCTTCCCTCGTCTTCATAAAGAGCCGGCAGGTCGACAATTGTCCAGTTTTCTCGACCTTTCTCGCTTACATTCTGTTCATTTTCAATTAACTGGCCGATCATGTCGTTTTCCGACCATCTGGTCTGGATGACTACAATCGAACCAACCTCTGGCTCAAGACGGGTATACAGGGTAGATGCATACCAGTCCCAAAGCTTCTCCATTAGCCTTGGGCTCTCTGCCTCCTCTCTATTCTTAACCGGGTCATCGATGATAAGCAGGTGGCCAGATCGGCCCGTGATTGCACCACCAACACCCGCAGCCCACAGTCCACCGCCGCCCTGGGTTCCCCAAGCGTTTACGGCTTGTGATGTTGGATCCAGTTGTCCACCGCCTTCCTTGAAAAAATCCCGAGCCTTCCGAGAGAATCCCTGACTAAGTTCCGCAGAGTAGGAAGATATACCCACAAATCGATCGGGATGAGCAAGTAAATAGGCTGCGGGAAGTAATTGCGAACTAAGCAAGCTTTTGCCGGTCCTGGGAGGCACCTGCAATATCAATCTCGTACAATCGCCATCAATGATTCGCTGTAATTGTTTAATTAATACAGCATGGAATTTATAGAATTTGTAATTAGGGTATACTTCTTTGATGAATTTATGTAATAATACTCTTTCTCCTTTCTCCTTTAGCTGGAGCTTTTTATCTCTAAGGGCGCGTAGCATCCCCTGAGATCTTGCAGACCTCCTGAGGTAATCCTTGCCGAGTTTGCTAGCCATTACTTATTAAGCTTCGCACGTTCGCTGCCAAGCCTGATCGACTCGATCCAGTCGTCTTCTGTCCAATTAGAGAAGATAGAAGCAAACGGATGGTCATCATCCCATTCAATCGTAAGGCTGCCGTCTTCGTTCTCTATGACACGAAGATGTTTATCTTCCACGGGTTTCATTCGTCTAACTCAATTATATCGTCATCAACATCGTCGACCTCTTCAACCGTAACTCTTTCTAGTTCCTGTTCAACGAGTTGCAGCATATCTTCCACGCCGAGTGCTGATGCCCAGGCTTGCCTGGATTGTTCCGTGATGTTAGCTGTTGCACGAAGCAAACCAGAAACAAGAGCCATTGGGACCTCCTCGCCTCTATCTTGAGCATCTTTAACTCTCTTTGTAAGTACACCCAGTAGATCCTCAGAAATCTCCATCATCATTCGCGCTTGGCGCTCAGACGCATCCCTGAATTCAATGATCGACTGCTTGTGCCGTCTTTCACGCATCTTGTCGGCATCACGCCATGTCATTGCCACTTGTTCTTTGTCCCATTGAGCCGCTCTTTTTTCCCAGTTATATTTTTTCGCCCAATTTCGAACCGTATCCGGTTCAACTTGGGATAATTTGGCAATCGGCTCATAGGAACGATTAGCTCCCATCCGCAAATATTCCTGAAAAGCCTTGTACTGGATTGCACTTTCATGCTTCCCGTAACGCGGCTTTATTTCGTAACCTCTGCGAAAATCGTAGCAATGCCCAGCCATGATCCAATCACTGAATCCAGTTAGGATGCCTGATTTAAGTCATCAATGTCAAACCACTCAAGAACCGACTCCATTGTGTGCTTGACAATCATTTCAACCAGAAGAATTTCGTCTGGTTGATCTACATGCTTATGAGCACGATTGTAGCCGTGCAGAACACCTTCTTCGATTGCCTGCAGAAGGATTGGATAGACCTTAGGGCGCAACATGTTCACTCCTTAAAAGCGGCTTCGTAGACATTAGGCAGGTGCTCTTTAAAGATGTCTAGTATCCCAAGAGCGATCTGGCGATGCTCTAACTGTGTCTCAATTCCAGTCCTTACTTGCAAATAATGCAGCCATTGGCGAATATTCCCTCCCATGTACATTCGTGTTCGAGAATTTAAAGGCAAAATTCCGCGAGCGCATTCTTTTGCAATGCCATTACTGACCATTTCTTTGTAAAGATGCTCAGACTCTTCAAATAGCTGTGCGATGCGCCGATAATACTTAGCAACAACTTCCGGAGGAACATCATCGATTGAATTCTGTCGATTCTTGTTGTCTTGTCTGCGTAGGTGCGGCATTACGGCGGAGCCAAGTAGACCTACATCGGAATATCTTTGAGAAAATTCCTGAAAGTCGAAACGATGTCGAAGAATTTGAGCAGCAATAGCTCTGGTCGTGTTAATCTCCACAGTCATATAAGACATTTGAAACGGAGACCAGTGCTTATGATTGATCAAATACTTCAACAGCTTGGGGGCCGTTTGACTGTTTTCCTGATTAGAAGGATTACTTACCCTCGCGCAGTAGACAATATGCTCCTCTGCATTCGGTGTAATACTGATGAGCTTGCAATTAAAAGAGGGGGACGAAGTCATTTTGCGGTTCCTGGGCAAGCTCCTGATCTAGTGTATCGGAAATGGGCTTGTACCAGCGCGGGTACTCGAGGAGTATAGGGCGAGGATCCACTGATGGCCAGTGGTTGGTATCTAAACACTTCCTTAAGGTATTAAGTGCTTTTTCATTCTTACGTCTTGCCTCTTGGATCATCTCGGGCGGCACTTCAAAGATTCCGACAGACCAGGGCTCATTGCGCTCAATTGCCACAAATGTAAAGCGAGCCGGCTTCCCGTAAACAAGCTCTGCTGCGTGCGAGTACCAGCCCGCCTGAAAGTCGTATCCAAGGTCGACGAGTTTGCTCTGAAACTTCTCGGGGGAGATCGAGTCAGTTGTCTTTAGGTCAATGACGTGTACTTCGTCATCTGTGACAATAATTCTATCTAGCCTTGCCTTGCATGGGATGCCCTTTTCTTGCCAGTAGAAAGATACTTCGTTGTACTTTCTATAATCTTCTTGGCTGGGGTCGAACCATTCCATGTTGCGCAGGGCTTCTGTCATGCCAATAACTGAATCCCACTGTCTGTCATAGCCGTCGTTAACGAGGATTGTTTTCTTCTTCTGTGCGTCTCTCCATTCCTTGCCTTCTTTGGTCGTATATTTGACATGATCAGGCTTTAGGACGAAGTTTGCCTCGAATGTCTCGTCACCTTCCAGGGTTTTACAGTGAGTAGCAGTACCAATGGTCATTACCGCCGATGGGCGGAACTGTCTCTTGGTATTTGCCTTGTAATGAGCTGGGCTCAGCAGGATCGATTTGAGATGAGACTGACTCTCACCTGCCTGGCGTCGATAGTCACCGTCCGGCTGGAAATAGCAAACTTCAGCTCCGGAGGTTGACATCTCTTGGAATAACTCTGCTTATTCTATCAGGTCAAAAACTCTAATGCGCCACTCGCTTTCGCTGAGCGGACGTTTGTAGTAGGAGATCGTCGCCTTCTGAATAATTGAGGCCCTGTCGTCGGCCCAAATTATTTTGTTAGCGCAATCGAAAAGAGCACCCATGTAATTATCAATATCACCGCGAGCAGTCCCATAGCAGTCGATTTCAACTGATATAGGATGGTCGATTGGAGGAATTACCCAAGCCTCTTTGAGCAAATCAGAACATTCCTTCCGCCATTGCTGATAAGGCTTTGGCATGAACGTACCGCGACTCGTGACCCTTGGCCTTGCCTTTGACATCAGACGCAAAGGGAGAATTATCTCTGGATAAGCCGTCATTTATCTATCCATTGCAGCGTAATGCAGATAATCGTATGGATTGTCTATATCGGTGCCATCCCAAGGGTCGTCGTTTTCAGACTTAACAATATAATCAGAATTATTTGGCTCAATTGGTTGACCCGATTCGCCCTGGGGACCAATGGCTATTTTCAACAAAAACAAATAACCAATTAAATCATTGATGACATCTTCGTCCTTACCAATCAGACCGGCGCCCTTCTGGATGCGACTAAGCTTGTCGTCAATCCTGACAAGGAGTTGCTCAACGGCAGAAGCCTTAGAGAAAATACGAGTCGGATTAAGAGCACTATCTCCGTACTTGGCATTTTTCTCAAGAAGAAGCTGCTTAACTTCGTCGCAGGCCGCTGCGATCAGCAATTGACTATTCATTCCTGAACTAGTTGGCTGTGCGAATACACCGTGCATCGTAAACACGAATGTCTTCTCTTGTCTGCTTCAGTTTAACAACGCAACTGGATGCGGTGCTCTCGAGGACATTACCAGCACTCCATCCGGCACCTCTGTAAACCTGAACAGAAGCACCCTTGATAAATAAAGGAAGTGGGTTGGGAGGCTTGTTCATCCAGGCCGCATGCTCCAGAGCGCGTCTTTTCTGTGCGGTGTCTCCAGAAGAAGTTCTTGCCATTAGTTCGGATCAATTAGTAGATGATGAGGAATCTGGCCTCCAACAGTCGAAACCCAGCTAATAACAGTTGTAAGGTTCCGCTTGTTCTCGCCCAACGAAAGAACCCATAGATCCTTGCTTTCATTATATCTTAATATTTGCTCAACTACCATCTCACCAAGAACCTCTTCTACTAAAAGCTCAAGTCTTGATTTGTCGGGATCGCAATCGTCCAACTCGCCATAAGCACCAACCTTTAAGTCGATCTGAGCGCAGTGGGGAATAATCGCCGCAAGAACTTCGGAGAATGAAACAGCTCCCCGATGCAAAAGAATTGCAATGATATATGGTCTGATGTGCGCGTGTGTCAGGAGAGGGTTTTCATCAACGTAAGGCCCGACGCCGCCGGGAAGCACTGAGTATCCTGCTGACCTTGACATTGATCCTTCCTGGCGTCAATGACTGCAATAAAAGGAATAAAAATGGTGAGGACTGCAAGAACAGCCCCCACCACTCTATCTATAAGGTCCCTAAAAGGATCCACCCAGACAACCAGGTCTATTTAATAGATGCAGTTCTTCAGAAAAGGCTTTCCGAAGTAGCAGCTTCCCGGTTGTCTTCCATGAAGGTGAGTTGGCAGTTCTTGACATCAAGATACTTGTTGCCGTTGTACTCACGCCAGACCGGTTGACCGCTTACGGCCACTCGGTCACCTCGGTTGAGTCGTTCGGCGGCAAGCGTTGCCTGCTTACCAACTACTTCGCAGCGATAGAACTGGCCAGGATTTTCGTCCTTGTTCTTGAAGTAGCAGTAAGTGTTGTCCTTCACGGAGAAGGATGCAATTGTGTAGTCCTTACCTTGCTTCAGAGAAACAGGAGACTCACCGTTTTTGCCGACGACTTTGCCGGCGATAGAGATCGTTGCCATTGCGTTACCCTTAAAGGGCGATTACATTCCATTATACCAGGGTCATATTCTCCTTGATACTTTCGAGGCATTGCTTGATCATGTCTGCCGCCTTGTTTCTTGAAACATCAAAGCGGACGGCAATGTCTTTGATCGTCATGTCTCCATAGAAATGCTCGATGACCATTTCCTTTGACCTATCACAGGTGGTCGATAATCCTACTATGTCAAAAATATTGTCACCAATATCTGAGCTATTGATGTCTTCCAGAGAAGATAGCCAGTCAGGCGTGTAATCAGAGTCCTGTCCAGGATTGAATGACGAGTCAAGAGACCTACAACCCAATGCAAGAAAAGCATCTACATACCTATCGAATTTCTGAGGCTCTTCACGTCTGAGCCGTTCTATGTTTTCAGGATCCCTGAAAGACGAGTAATATTCGCGAATAGTGTTCTCGGGTATTCTTATGCTAGACATGTTATTGTAAAGATCTCTCTGAATTGCCTGAAAAATCCAAGCATTTGCATATGTACTGAAGGCGTAGCCCTTCTTCGGATCATACAACTGAGCCGCCCTAGTCAGACCAATAACGCCACACTGAAAGACATCTTCGGTATAATTGCCACCGAAGTTTTTGCCATACTTGTTCCTCATAGCTCTTCTTGCTATCTTCGGAATAAGTTTTAGATTGTGTCTTACAATCTTTTCAACAGCCTTATTATACTCTTTACTACCTGGAGCACTGGACTGAACGCGCTGGGCAAGCATAAGGATTTGGTCTGGGCGAAGTACTGGATAGCGACCCGCTCCGTCCAGCCAAAATTTGATGGTGTCGCAGTCAGCGCTCATCGATCAAAAAGATAACGGAGACAGGATAAACAAGAAAAAAGGGGCCGTCAAGCCCCTTAAAAGATTTCTTCTGTTTTGACAACTACGCCGTTAAAGAACCACGCCAGCTCTTGGGCTATTTCGTCAATGTCAGTAATCCTCGCCTGGACTGGTGCGAAATTTTGCGTTCATATTGTCAATGAAATCTTGATCCTTGTCTGAGATCGTTTTAATTCCATTTGCAAAGTCACCGTTAAGTTTGGGGACCAAACTCTTGGCCGCCTCTTCGCATAGACCCTTCGAGGTGCAGGCAGCGATAAAGTCCGACTCAGTGGTTGCCGGAGGCTCCTCTACGGGCTGAGGAGCGGGCTCTACGGACTTCGACTTAGAGGCAGGGGCTGCGGGCTTCTCCTGGGCTTTGGGCTGTTGCTTGGCTGCCTGGATGACTTCTTCCTCGGCAACTCTGTAGCCACTCTCCAGCGGCATCTTGGCCCACAGCTCATAAGCAAGTCCAAACTGCAGGGCGGCTAACAGGCAGCTTCCGCGTCGATGCGTATCCGTGATATCACGAGAAGTAATTTTGTCGTATGGAATCGAATTGTTGCGGTGATCCATGACCGCCTGCGGAACTTCTGGCGTAACTGTCCCATCAACATGACGGAAGCGCATTAACAGGAAACCGCCAACGGGCGCTTGATGAAGGGGACTACCTTCTGCATTAAAAACAAATTCAACCATCCAACCCGGAGCATGCTTTCGCAGAAGCTCCATGGTCCGAGACCAGTTGATATACGAAGCCTTAAAGCTACCAGTGCCAATGTGTTCGACCAGGTCTTTGGTAGCGATACCACTGAGAACAGGAAGCTCGGCGGGCATGGAAAAAGTCATCAGTAATTACACGCTACCAGCTCGGTTCGCGATCTGCACACCATTTCTTGATTTTCTTTCGAATTACCAAACCGCCAAGTAAC
>Ga0129333_10006170_pt1 | contig 11336 bp, 9 predicted proteins | sample CPB6_08_DNA_FD_94474 | JGI IMG/M metagenome (GOLD analysis project Ga0129333, IMG submission 94474) | Freshwater to marine salinity gradient microbial communities from Chesapeake Bay, USA - CPBay_Sum_0.6_0.8_DNA | ecosystem: Environmental > Aquatic > Marine > Coastal | place: USA: Chesapeake Bay...
CTCAGCAGATATTTATAGTTATACTCTACGATAGGTTTAATATTCTTTTGCCATTCTATCCACTCTTCCGTAGTGAATTGTTCCAAACGTTTGATCTCATTGGCAATCATTTGAAAACGTTTTTCAGGGTTGGGTTCATCATCGTAGCTTTCATCGATATATGGGTGGAATGTCTTATACCCGCGCTCTCTCAACGCTTTGATCGACCCGTGCCAAGCTATAGCTATGAATGGATGCTTGAAGGCGAATGGTTTATAAATCTTCTCGCTTAAGAATAATGTATCCATATAACCCATTAACTGTTCGCCAGGATGATATGGTTCAAATATAGTCTCAGTGATTATGCTAAAATAACTATCCTGGTGATAATGTAGATCCTCTTTTCTGACATCTACTGGATTATCTCTCTTCTCAGTTATGTTCAACCTTAAAGGCAATTTATGTTCAATGGTTTCTATTAACTTTAAATCATCTTCACTTATCGGTAATCCAATTCTGTATCTCTTGTGAAACCAATCACTAGTAGCTCCTTCGAAACTATAAAACGATTTATCAAGCCACCCATTGCGTATAGATTCTGCTAGTAATTTTAATCTATGTTTTCGATGTAGTTTATTAAAGCAAACAAACAACTTTTCTTTAGGTCTTACTTCATAGGGTACATCCAATGACACATCATGTGAAGCATGACTAAAAATTGTATATTCGAAATGATGGCAACTTAATACTGTGAAACGATTTTCCCAACCTTTTTTCTTACACATTTCATCGTAAAATTGTTGTCCTTCTACTGCACCCACAGTATAAAACAAATCAGATTTGGGTATTTCGTTTAATAGTTCTGCTATAGCTTGTGCTTTATTGATAAAGCTCGGCATGTATGTCTCTGAACTATTGAAAAATATTATCTTATCTTTACCCGCTTTTCTCGCGCCGCGTATTTCAGCTACTATCTCACGAACATCTCGCCTTGTGATAGAATGATCTACGTGTGTGCTGGCATAGACAAAAAAGATTCTGTCTTGATAATGTTTTAATTCAGGGAAAGTGGTAAAAAATGCTCTTTCAGGCCCCTGCATGAAATTACTATCAGGAGCCGTAGAGTAATTAAAAAGATTTAGGACTTTTTTTTTCTGGTGTCGCCGTAATGAATCACAGGACACGGCATATTTTCATTAGAAAGCTTACGCCATGGATCAATGATTACTGAGTGAGTGTGAACACTTCCTACAAAGTTTTCAACATACTTTTCCCAATAACCGATCAAGTATACATCAGTCCATTCACGGTCTACGTTAGTGTCCCCGGTATGTTCATCATAGTAACGAACTTGGCCACCATGCTGCTCGACATAATAACCAACTAACATGCTAGCACTGCCATTAGTATAATGTACACCTGGCTTATATGCTTTACCAACAATAGTGACACGCTTGCCATACTGCAAGCACTTTTTAGCCATACGCTCTGCTTGAACTTCTCTGGCTCGCATGATAGCATCAAACAAGTCATATCCCAAATCTAGACGATCAGCGAGATAACGCAATGCGATGTTATCACGTGGGTGACATGCACCCGCATCTCCTAGTGCAGCCTTCATATACATTGGACCCATTATACGATAAGTTGATTTAGCTAATGCTTGTGTAACTACATCGACATTGATGTTGCCATTTGTTTCAGCAACATCTTGTACCATATTCACTAATGCTAATTTTGTGCTAATAAAAGTGTTATAAAAAATCTTTATAGACTCTGCTTCATCCCAAGTACCAACTTCATATCGTGGATTATTTTCCATAAACACTTTATAGAAGTCTGTTAATTCTTTTGCATCACCTGTGATAGAACCATCTTCAGTACCAATGATTACCATCTCAGGATTTACCATATCCCACTTAATAGTTCCCATAGCGATTAGATATGGATTATAGATGAATCTTGCGTTAGTGATGCAAGGTTCAAGATGATTGCGAACAGTACCGGGTAATACAGTACTGATCAACACAACCAATTGATTCTTGTTCACATACTTGTTGACTTCTTTAAGTATGTTGATGACTATAGAATAATCAAAGTCTTTGTTAGGTAAGTGGCTAGTAGGTGTTTCACCGCCATAGATAGGATCATGTGGGGTTGGTGCCGCGATAAAAATCAAATCTCTACCTGTTACAGCTTCCTGAATGGTCTGTGCCATAGGGAAATTAGCAGGATTTCTAGGTTCTACGTCATATCCTATAACGTCATAATGTTCTGCCATGACCTCGGCACAATCTTGTCCGAGCTTTCCTACGCCAATCATTGCTACTTTTTTAGTCATCGTGTCCTCTGTGTTCTAATACCTTTATTTATTTGGCTATAAAGCCATGTTAAATTAAATGTACATGGTAATAATATTTCGGATTGCTGTGAAAAAGATCATTAGCCCACGTTTCTATAGCATTGCGCTCTTTGATCTGCTGCAATTCGTAATTATATCTGAATGTTTTTTCTACGGTTTTTATACTAATATCAAATCCTATGCCCTGCAAGTATTTTAGATACATCTCGGGGTTAGGATGATAGTCAGAAAATGGATTTTCAGGAGAGCTACTTGAAACACTAGCCCAATGATAATGATGCCCGTTTATCCAGCCACCTGTGCCTGTTTTTACAAATTCATATAATGGTTTAGCCATGTCAGTTGTGACATCTTTATATAAATCTAGTACCTCGTCGAAACTACTGTCACCATCATAGAAGTTCCTATCATAATCCGGTTCTACTGATTTCAATAATACAGACTCACATGGCAATAATTGCATGGTATTTCGTATCATTGTCATTAATGCTAAATCTCTTACCATGTAACCTTTAACACAGGCATATTTCTTGACAAAACTACTATCGTAAAAACCCTGAGTCCATATATTTCCGGGTGTTTCCCAACCATGTTCTATATATCGATCTTCTCTGCAATGCGTGCTCCACATCAACAATATGAGATCGTCTTCGGTGAAACGATAACGTTGATTTGCAGCTATCACACGCTCACTTATGAATAGATTACCACCGCCTGTTTTACCGAAATTATAGATTTCTGTATCTTCATTAGCTTCATAACTTAATATGTTAGCCCAAGTAGGCCAGCAATAATGCGTGAAGCTACAACCGAAAATAAAAATTCTCTTGTATTTTTTGAAATCAACGTTTTTATAATTTGTATGATGTATGATCATAATAAAGGTCTCACGAAATTCTTATGCAATATCTTGCATTCAGGATCATTACCTTCTCTGAATGCTTTTGTCTTTTCTAAAATAACTTTTTGATTGTGTATGCATATGGCTTTAGCTTCACGACAGAAATCTCTGATTTCATCTTGAGTAAAATTAGAAATCCTTTCTATCTCTTTTACTATCTTTTTCAATCTTTCACAATCATCAAACTCATCATCATAACTTTCGTCAATGATAGGGTGAAACGTCTTGTATCCCAATTCACGCAATAATTCTAAGCTTTTAGGTACTGTTACGAAAATGAAGGGATGCCCAACCGCTATAGGTTTAAAAATCTTTTCACTTAGAAAACGTGCTTCATTCATCCCACTACCATGATAGAACGTAGTCTCTGATACAACGCTAACTAATGTATCACGATATAGATTAAAACTCTTGCGTTCTAATATCGCACGGTTATTAACTAATTCATCAGTATCCAAATATAAAGGTGGCATGTTGATGATCTCTTGTTCATGCTTAGTCAATAGATCAATTATCTCGCTATCGTTCTTATGATGCCCTAGTATCCAGGGCCACATATGATTCCAATCTCTGCCGTCATCACTAGGTGCAAGACTTACATAGCCTTTGTCTAGTAATCCTTTAGCTTTTAATAATGCAACTAATGTAGGTCTATGTAGTCTCCATCTGCGATTGAAATTCAAATATCTTTTTGAATATGATCTAGGATAAAGTACGGGCAATTTTGAGCAATTTAACATTTGTGCTTGGGTGCTTATAGAATATTCGAATTCTAGTACCCATTCTGCATTCATGTATTCTAAACCGTTAGCGTCGGCATATTTCTTTACTGCCTTGCCTAGATCAGCAGCTTCATTGCTGATATATATTTTTTTGGCGGGTATTCCTGCTTCTATAACAAGCGATTCATATAACGGCTCGACTATATCTAGGAACGCTTCGTGTGTATTACAGATATAAAGATAGGTACGATCATCCGTCTTAATCTTTTCAAGTATGTCTGCGGGAACTAATGTGTCGATGGGATAAACATGGAATGCGTTGCCTTGAAAAATCTCTATATAAAAATAGTCTTTATCGTCCCATGTACGTATCAACCATATAAGACAGTTTTCGTCGTGCCTAATGAAATTTAGTGGATTAGTCAGATTTATTCTATCTGTTCTTACAAAGTCAAATCCAAGTCCTAGTTCTTTATTAAGTAGTGCCATAATTATTTTTTATCGTATGGTGAGAGATCAATATTTATGATCTTGCCAGGCGCGTAATTTTGAATACCTTCTGCGATTGCGTCAGCTAATAACTTATGCATATCCAATGATAAATGACATTGCCTAGTTTCGATAAACAGTTTATCTTTGCCCATCCATTCGTGTTTCATGCTCATATACATTAATGGGGGATGTATCTGTATACCATTTTTAAATATATGATGGTACTTTAATGTATCTTGATTAATAGTTTCATATGTATCTCCCCACCACTCACCCGGGTCGTCTTTACCAAAACAATGTAGGTGAACAAATTTAGTATTAGGGAAATCTAAACTCAACGTGTCTATCAAGTTCATCAACGCCGTTATTTCATAGTTTTGTTTTCTATGATCCATCAGACATTGATAGTAAAGGTCTGCTGCTTCGATCACATCATAATGAGGATGATCGTAATTCTTGATATCGTTTCGTACTGAAGCCACGTTTAAGGGTTTTACTACAGGATGATATAATCTGCTAGGCTCAGACCAAGCAAATATAGCAACGTCTATAGGTTTTTGATATTCTAAAAAATCAAAGAAAGCACTCCATGGCCCAGTACCCGGTTGACCTCTGAATTCTACATCTGCATTTAATTTTTCACTGACTAACCCTTGATAGGTATGTGGCCATTCATTATGATTTGGAGTTATTCCTAATATAAAACTATCACCGAAACCCACTATCTTCATTCAAACACCCAAAACTCTTTCATGTAGGGTAGATAATCAAAGATATGTCTGTTTCTATATGTGTCTAATGGTTCTACGAAATCACGCATTCGTCTCCAATAAGCCATACGTAATTTTTCATCTACTTTATGATTGACTACGTTAGTTCTGATATTTTCTATTGCAGGCAAATACTTCTCTTCTAAATTTACTGACTTCAAGTATGATTGTAATTCATCCAGCATGACTCCGGTCTTTTCTTTCAAGCCTATAGGGGCATATATAGGATTGAAATAGCTAGGATTATTCACACATTGTACGTGCGGCAATGACTTCAATATACCGCAACCCTCGTCTTGTACTTGTGTTTCCCACCATTTGACTAGATCACCGAACGTACATAGATTCAATGATGTTATAGTATGGCTAAGTCCAATATGATAATCACCATGCTGTTTTGCTATCTTTTTCAATGCGTCTAATTGACTTGTGACTTTCTTCCAAGTGAACGGGTAGCGTATATATTCGTTAACTTTACCAACACCATCGATACTAATAGTGATATGCTTGGTGCTAAACTGACTCCATAACTCAAGCATTTCATCACTAATACCAGTCAAGTTAGTGACGAATCCTAATGTGATATCTTTACTACGACCTTGCTCTATCAGTCTTTTCAACAAGAATGTCACGGCATCATTGATCGTTGGTTCGCCCCCTGCAAACTGTATCGCTGTTAGATTAGGTAATTTATCAACTACGGCTGCTATGTTCTCTTCATTAAACCAGTTAAGATTAGGATGAGTCCATGTATTACCAGTGATATCTTCTTGTTCTTTAGCCCACAATGAGCTAGCAGAACTGTTACACATCAAGCATGCGCTATTGCACTTGTTACCTGTAGTTATATCTAACAAGAATATCTTACTAAAGTCTGTGACTTCAGGTGTATCGATACGCCAACTCTTTTTAGTTTTCTCTTCTACTCTGCTTAATGTATGATTGAATATCTCTCTAGTGCTTGCTTGCCCTACATCTTCACGTATCTTACATAGATTGCAGATAGGATTCCACTTGCCTTCAAGCATGTCTTTACGTAATTTAACCATTTCTTGGTTATTGAACCAAGTAGGTAAATGATTCTTATGGTCTGCTAACTGATGTGTAGTTTCACGCCAAAAGTATGTATCTACCGCACAGCAAGGTCTACTACCACCATGCGGCCCAAAGCTTATGCTGTTAAATGCTAGTGAGCAATATAAATCTTTTTTCTCAGACATTTACAGGAGGTGCCTTTTTAGTTATGATGATATCAGTACCACAAGTACATTGCTGCTTTCTACATATGATCGGCTTGCTCATTAACTCTATGTCTCCATAAATATTACCTAGTGCAGGCCCTTGACCACAACTTGCAGCCGTAGTATGTCCTTGACTGTTGATGAATAAGCTTTCATCGACATTACATTCCCAACCACTAAAGAAATTCTTGCGTTCTGCTACGATACGATTACCGTTCAATGGTTGCTCAAGTCCTGACTCATAGACTTCTTTGCTTGCACATTGCCACTTGCTACCATTGGGTTTTGGAATAGTAGTCTGTGATTCGAATGTATGTGTCTTAAAGAAATCGTGCATCCACTGTTCGCTATAGTCCCAAGGAGCTACATTGATGTCGATATCTGAGAACAACGGGACCCATTCTAAGTTATAATTTCTTAGTGTAGACTTGACTTTCTCACCGAACTCAATAACTTCTTTGAAACGATCTTCCTGCATCATCATGCGGCTGCATAGATAGTTTACTTTATCCTGTAAAAAAATCAAGTTATCTAAGTAACGATCACGATTAGCAAAATCTATGTGAAAGCTTGCTACTACGTCATGGAACAAATGATAATGGCTTTTCCACCATTCTGTACTGCGACTTAAGTTAGTGTTGATACCGATATGCGGATCATCGATACGTATCTTTAACCATTTGATCAATGGTATCAAGAATGGCCACACTGTTGGTTCACCGCCGCTAAAAAAGAACTTATAGCCCTTAGTACCCTTGCTCTCAAAATAAGTGATGATCTTATCTAGGTTCTGTACGATCTTGTCATAATCGCCTGGTTTGTCGTGTTTAGGACCTAGACCAGCCCAGTTGCCTGGATTGCAATACTTACATTTGAAGTTACAGAAATCGTTGACCTGCCATGTGATATTCACATATGGCGTGTACATTGGTTCTATTGCTATAAGTTTATCCATTTTTTGCCCTGTAACTGTCTAAGAATTTTTTATAAGCCTTAAATTGGTTGCTAAGATTTTCGTTATAAGGCGTCTTTGATACGCTATCTTCTAATGCTGTGAGTGCATCTGAACCCAATGTGAACATATTACTGCCGCTAGAATATCTACGTGCGATATCACGTATTCTAGGTAATCCTGCTTGACGATGTTCGATGGGCACTGAAGCCAAGCTCAAGTAAGCAGGATATGACAATGTGATAGGCCACCAGTCAACACGCTTATAATATTTGCTAGACTCTTCGTGCAACACTTCCCAGATTTCTGTGATATGCTGATAATTCAATGCCTGCAATACCGAATAGCAAACTATACGCCAGTTAGGCCTTGTACTTGCCATCTCAAATACCTTTTTGATATTCTCTCTGACAACATCCCATTTAGTACCATAGCGTATATATTCTGCTACAGTACCTACGCCATCAATGCTCATCTGTATTTCTACGTTTTCAAACTTACTCAAGTTTTCATAGAACTTAGGGTTCCATGTCGTCATGTTAGTAGTAAATTCGATACGACAAGTATTGTTACCCGCTGCCAATAATTCTTCTAACATTCGATAGTTAGCTTTGATCAATGTAGGCTCGCCACCCGTAGTATATAGGCGACGCAATTTAGGAGCCATCAATCTGAAGTTCTTGTAGAATGTATCAGTTTCATACCATTCAGTCATGTCTGCTTGCTCTACTGCATCGATATCTTCGCTCCATTTATTGTGCAACCAACCTAGATCATTTTCTAACAATAGGCGAGACTTGACCATCTCCTTGCGTTCGTCGTGGATAAGCGAACTGCTCATGCCCCAGCAAGTAACACACTTTAAATTGCACTGATTTCCCAGTCTTAATTCAAGGCTCAATGGAAGTATGTCGGATAGTGAATACAATTTTTCATTGCTGACTTCCATCAAGTATTCTGCTAGTTCTGGATCATGATTCTTTCTATCTACCCATATCTTGTTTTGACCTTTTCGTGGACTATGTCCTGACAACTTTTCGATCTTATAACAGTCTAAGCAATCGTCACTGCCATTGTTCTGTCTATGCAAATTTCTAACATTCTGCATATGTGAACTGTTCCATATCTCTTGAATATCGTCATAACCTAGATTGAATGGTCTATCCTTGTTAGCTACGAAATAGTCCATAGCGATAGAACAACATAATTTGACATTACCATTTGGATTGGTATTCATGTTCAACCATGGTAACAGGCAAAACTTGTTCAAGTTGTTGGTTAGCCAGTCGATTCTTTGTTCGCTACCCACATCTTGCGGTACAGTAGGAACAGCATAAATTACATGATTTAAGTCCATAATGGGTTCAGCTCCGGGAAAACAGTAAGTAAAGATTCTTCTCTAAGGGTGTCTATCGTAGTTATCACTTTTTGAAAGTCAGGAATCAAATCTCTATGATCTGCACTGTCCATATAATCTACGATGCCCTTTACAGCATGAATGGTATGGTCGTATGCTTTATTGTCACGTAACCAATTCATATATTTGTCATAGATTTCATGTACTTCAAGCTTTTGCTCAGGAGTCAACATGGTTATGCTGAAATATCTAGGATGTGTCAATATGTTTACACGTATATTATTGATATCTAACAATCCTTCTTCTACCCACGTTCTGTGGAAATCGAACAAACTGTAAACGCTGAATATGCTAACAGTTGGAGTGATCTCAAAATAAACATCCGGGCAGCTTTCAATCATCTGCCTACGATTCTTTACTATACGATCCCAGTCAGTACCTTTGCGACTATATTCAGCACGATCACCATATGTGTCGAGGCTGGCTGCTACACGGACATCCTTGAACATCTTCCAATAGTCAAGTATTGATTTCTCTTTTAGTTTCAATGCGCTAAAGTTAGTAGTATAACGCAACTTAACATCTGTGCGTCCTTTCTCTAACCAATAATCTAACACTTGATAATGTTGCGGGGTAATTAAAGCTTCACCGCCTGCGAAATAAACTTCTTCGACATAATCTAAGTGCGGCATCAAGTCATCCATGAAGAATGGATTGTTCTTCAAGTCGATGAACTTTGACTTGGGATAGTCAGGGAACATCTTGACCTGATCTTCATACCAACTACTACTGAGTTCTGGGCCACATGTGCGACACTTCATGTTACATAGATTGCTGAAACGTATATCCATGTAATACATCTTGTAGTCATTGATAGAGCCATCTTCGTTTGTTTTCTCAAATAAGTCCATATGATGGCTGAAACTGGCTAAACTGTTCTTGCGTAATGTCCAACTATCTGCTGAAGTCTCTAATTCATAACAACGTGTGCAAGCTTTTGGCTTTTCACCATCTAACATCTGCCTACGCAACTCTTTGAATTTATCGTTGTTGATGAGGTCATTGATGTTCTCTTTGTACACGTTTCCAAATACCTCATAGCTGTCGCTCATGCAACATGGAAACGTGTTGCCGTTGGGCCATATGTGCATATGTATCCACGGCATCAAGCATACAACATCTTTATCTATAGGTTTTCTCATTCCATTAACTCTGCTAATTCTGGAAACACATCAACGAACTTTTCCTCTCGTAATGCGTCTAATCTATTTGTTTCTTCACGGAACTGATCCTTGTATTTTTCCCAAGTATGTTCAGCCATCACCCACTTCTTAGCGTCTACAAATGGTTGTATGTGGTCATTTCTAAATCCTAATGACTTCATTCGTTCTATGACGCTTTCTAATCCATCAACACCCTTTAGTTTCATTTCCATAGGCAATGCTAACGCGGTGATATGCACAGGGCTTATCATGTTATAGATAGTATTAGCCCAATCTGTAGGTTTATACAAATTATTGTCTAACAGATAATGATAGAACTCGCTAAAGGTCGTGAAGTTGAATATGCTCAACACGCTATTGATCTGTGTAGCCACATAAGGCACACTTTTGACTCGTCTGAAGTTTTCTTCGATCTCTTCCCAAACAGTACCTGATCTGATATACTCAGCACGTTTGCCAAAGTCATCTAAGCTAGCATATACTTCGATAGGCTTCTTGAAATGACTCCACAATTGCAATAAATCTTTGTTCTTGTATTTCAAGTTGCTTAGATTGGTATTGTAACGTAGTTTGATATCAGTACGATCTAACCTGATCATTTCTTCAAGCATGATATAATGCTCTTCGGTGATCAATGGTTCTCCACCTGCAAAGTATGCCATATCGATATAAGGAATATGTCTCAATGCTTCATCGACATATTTGCTACGATTAGGCTTGTCAATAGTGATGATTGATCGACCTTGCTTGATATCTTCATTTTCCCATTGACTGCTATAATGGCTGTTGCATGTGCGGCATTTCATGTTGCAGATATTGGTCAATCTAAGATCGAAATATCGCATCTTGAATTGTCCCAACTCACCTGTCACATCAGTAGCCGACAACACTTCATCTAAATGATGACCAAACATGTCGTTGACATTTTTTCTGAAACTGTATATTCCTTGTTCTTCATGTCTGTGGCATGCTGAACAGATAGGATTCTTTATATCTTCTAGCATGTCACGGCGTAACTCATTCATGCGGTCACTATTGACCAATTCCATCAATGATTTTTCGTTAGCATTGCCTACGGGATATAACTGATTTCCTATGCAGCACGGCGTGCCTACTCCAGTAGGAGTAACGTGCATGCTTACCCAAGGCAGCATACAAAAACTAGTGTTTTTGTTTAATAGGTCTTGTTTTTCTTCTTGTGTTAATTTCATTGTAATGGGTTCAACCTATTAGTTTCTTGGCATATTCCATAGAAATTCATCATCTCAGGAAATACGTCAAGCATATTGGTATCACGGCGCTCGTCAAGCTCATTGAACCAATTGTAGAAATCTCTA
>Ga0129333_10006171_pt1 | contig 11335 bp, 14 predicted proteins | sample CPB6_08_DNA_FD_94474 | JGI IMG/M metagenome (GOLD analysis project Ga0129333, IMG submission 94474) | Freshwater to marine salinity gradient microbial communities from Chesapeake Bay, USA - CPBay_Sum_0.6_0.8_DNA | ecosystem: Environmental > Aquatic > Marine > Coastal | place: USA: Chesapeake...
AAGGCTTCAAAATAATCTTTAACATCCACTTTATCTATAATTTCAAACTTTGGGTCGGAGTTTGAGTAGTAACAATAGGTCTTCATCTTTTATAAATTTACTTATAAATATTTTGAAAGCCTATCTAAAATTAAAGGTATTTTAAATTATTTTGGGGGTTATGTTTTATATTAGTTCCCCATTTGTATTGCGCATAAGTATGTCCTTCTACTTCACTTTGATGTCTTTGTTGTTTTTGTTCTTCACTTATATTAGTACTTAATGATACAAAATGATATATATTAGTTACATATGTTCTTAGCATTTTTAAGCCTGATAGTTGGCATTTTAAAAAGAAATCCCAATCTGCTACTACTCCGTTAAGTGGATACATTTCATCAAATCCTCCTATTCTTAAATAGTCTAATTTAGAAATTAAAAATGGAAAAGTAGACCCAGTATCATCTAATTTATTAATAGCTATAGATGATTCATACTCATTAAATTTTTCAATGTTAAATGTTTTTGGGCTGCGTCCTAAATCTTTAATTACAAATTGTTGAAACATACTAGGGTATGGTTCAATTGAATTAGAAGTTAATACCATTCCTGATTTGTAGTGTTGTAGTAATTTTAGATCAAAGTTTTTAGGGTAAACCATATCGTCATGTCCTATAAATACTAGTTCATGTTTTATATTACATACTCCTAAATTAATAGCACGATTCATCCCAACATTAGTTGCAAATGGAAGAACGTCAATGTATTCTTTATATTTTTCAAAAACTGGTTTATTTTCTTCACAATAACCATTTTCTACAACTAAGATTTGATTTTTATAAGCTTGATTTTTAACAATTGATTCTAAACACAATTCTAAAGCTGTAGGTTGTTCATATGTTAATAATAAAATTGAAATCATAATTTTGTCTTATTTATAATATTTTCCCAATCAATTGTTGGAGATAAAAGTGTATCCATACAATGAGTTGATAACCCCGGAAGAGCGGAGAGCATGAATCTTCCTTTTGTTTGTTCTAAATGAAGCCATTTATTTGCGTCTCCTATAACTGTAGTTTGAACATCATAGTCTTCTAAAAATAATTCTTTAGTACAAATATATGAACCACAAGTATTAGGGACAGTTCTCCAATGGTGAGTATTAGTCACAAATATTTTAGATACTAAATTTTCATACAGATGCATCCAAGTATATTTGTCATTGTGATCATATAAAGATACATAGTTAAGACCATCAAACGTTTTAAATAAATCTAATATTTTATCAACCCAATTATCTACATGAACGTAATCATTTTCAAGAATGTATACTAAATCACTTTTATCACATTCAAGATTTTTAACAGTATTATATACTCCTAAAGTAACATCAGTTATATTACCTCCTACTATTTCGTGTGGTGTATAGTATTGTTTATATTTACTAATCCAATTAGTATCAATTTTTCCATCCATTACTACGTGGATGTCAACGTTTTTATTTTGAACTGTATTTAAAAGATTTATAAAACATTTTTCATAATCAAACCAATGTGGTCTAAATTTTAATCCTTTTCCTTCAACGTTATAGTGGCTATAGAATATATGTATTTTTCTCATTTTATTGGTTCAAATTTTATTGAATGTAAATCTACATTCTTTAATTTATTACACCTAGCTAAAATATTATATTTAATTGGAAATAAAGGCCTATCAGGTGTTTCTAATTTATCTATTTCAATGATATCAAAATCTTTTAATAATGCTCTCCAACCAAATTCTGTAAATCTCCAACAATCCGGGATTGGGCCGTGTATTCTCCAATTCAATGGAGCTGAAAATAAGATATATCCTTCGTGTTTAGTTATTCTTCTTAATTCTTCTACGGCCAAAAAAGGATTAACAGTGTGTTCTAAAATCTCTAAACATGTAACAATATCATATGTAGAGTCATTTATGTTAGAATTATATTTTGTTATATCACCTATAATATCAGGGTTATATTCTGGTGTGATGTCTAGGGTGTCAATAGTACATGCAATAAACGCCTTTTTAACTTCAGAGCGGTCTTGGGGTCCTATTTCTAATAATTTACCTTCCCCATATTGCCTTGCTACTCTATTAATAAATGAGTTAAGGTGTTCTCTAGTAAGGTTAAATGTTTCGTTATCAAATTTTCCAGGTTGTATCATCTTATTTTATGTTTAAATAATCCTCCTCCTAATAAATTGTTTTTACTTTTAGCAGTAGTTATAAATAATTCATCTAAATTTTTACCTCCTAAACAACACGATGTTACTCTAGGGCATGGTAATTCAATTTCGTTAATTGCTTGACCAGTATTTATATCCCACTTTCTTACTCGTCCTCCTTCCCACTCTGCAACCCAAATATTTCCATCAATATCAACACACATTCCATCTGGCCACCCATTACCATCTATTTCAACAATGTGTTTGTCAAATGATATATCGCCCGTTTCTAAATCATATGTATACTGAGCTACTTTTTTAGTAGGAGTATCTATAAAATACATTTTTGTACCATTACTTGAAAACCCTATCCCATTAGATATTAATAAGTCGTTCAATAGTACTTTAGATTTTCCGTTATAATATGAGTATAATTTACCTGTTGGAATTTTTTCTTCAACAAAATAATCTTTTTCACTTTTAGTTCCTACTAAAAATCTACCAACAGGATCAAATCTACCATCATTATAACGTAAATCTATATTTGGGTTAAGTTGGGTTATGTGTTTTTTAATTTTGGTATTTACATCAATATGATATAATCCTTCTTTTTCAGCAGAAATTAAATTTTGGCTAGTTGTTAAAGCGACACAACCTACACTACCATTAGTAGTAAATGAGTCTACTTTTCCTATATTTGGATTTACTTTGTATATAATTCCTTGTTCTATCGAAACACAATATAATAAATTATTATCTGCATCCCAAATAGGTCCTTCTAATAATGTAGACCCAGCGTGAAAAACTACTTCCATATTTGTTATAAATTAATTTTAAATTCTAATAATAAATTTTGTATGTTTTCTTTTTGATTCTGATAGGGCATTTGAATTATTTTATTTATATCTACCCCATGCTTTATTAATTTTAAATAAGCTTGATGTGAATTATTTTCATCAATCAATGCTATTAAAACATTATCATATTTAATGTTTTTAATTTTATTAAATCCAGTTACTGGTAGATTTAGTTTTGAATAGTGTTTGTGTTTTTCATCTATCCAAGCTAAAACATTGTGTTTTTTATAATTAATTATCTTTTTATATATGTGTTGTCCAAATGTACCTCCACCATATATAACTAAATTATCTCCGAATTTAATATTATCAAAAGGATATAAAGTTGTCACGCTATTTAAACTTGGACCTTCAGTATTAATTATTAATAAACTTAAAAGATAATATTGAAGTTGAGGCAACATTATATCTAAAACCCCTTTATCAAAAAATATATTTTTAAGATCATCATATACTTTTTGCATTTTAGATATTTCTATCTTTCTTAAAGTTTTAATTTGAGAATCTGCTCGTTGTCTATAATGATAACCAGGTTTTTCTAAAATAACTAACTTATTAGCATCTAACAATGTTGGGTATAAACACAAAGCATCTTCTCCAATAGTTATATTTTCATCAACCTTTAATTGATTTTCTAATAATAATTTTTTTCGATATAATTTCCCCCATGAATATGAGAATATTCCAAATTGGGAAAATTTTCCAGTATACAACATTTTGGGATAAACGGTTGATTTAAGTTTGTGTTCATCATAAACCCCAGACGGAATAGAATTCATTAAAATATCTTCTCTACCTTCTAAATTTACTATATGAGATGATATTACAACATCCGCGTTGAACATCTTTACCTGATCTACATAGTTTTCTATTAAATCTAATTCAATCCAATCATCCCCATCAATATATAACACATATTCGCCTGTTGAAGCTATAAGTCCTGTTTTACGAGAACTAACTAACCCCCCATTATTTTTATGAATTGTTTTAACTCTATTATCAATAGAAGAATAGTTATCACATATTTCTCCACTTGAATCTATTGAACCATCGTCAACAAGAATAACTTCTATGTTTTTATAAGATTGATTTATAGCACTTTGAATACATTTATCTAAAAATGCTTCACTGTTATATATCGGAATTATTATACTTACTAACATATTACATATACCACCCTCCGGTGATTCTGATATTTGAGCCTGAGACCATTAGTGATTCGTCTAGTAGTAAAAATAAAATTGAAGGAACTATGTCTTCATACCTATTCATTCTACCCATAGGGATAAAATTAGAAGCATGTTTTTCTAAATCTTGTAGTGACATTCCTTGACTTTCTCTTAAAGTTAATTCTCCTTCTGTTGGTGTCCATCCCATTGTAATATAGTTAGAACGGATATTGTATTTGCCATAATTTTTAGCTATGTGATTTGCTAAAGTAACAATAGCTCCTTTTGAACAAGCATATGATACCCTATCTATCTCACCAGCATCCGAATGAGGAGACCCAGTAAATACTATTGAACCGCCTTTTTCTTGCATATATTTTATAGCATGTTTAGAACAAAATATTGCTCCTTTTACATTTATATCAAATATATTATTATGAATTTCCTCAGTACATTCTAATAATGATTGAGCAGGTGTGATTCCAGCATAACTAAAGAAACCATCTATTTTGCCAAAAGTTTCATACGCTAATTTAAATAATCTTTCACAATCATTTACATTAGTTACATCAGTATAAACAGATAGTAATTGTTTTTCTTTTAATTCGTTTTTAACATCTAAATCTCCAAATACTACATTATGTCCTAATTTAATAAGCTCAGAAACTACTTGTTTTGCTACACCTGTAGATCCTCCTGCTATGACAAATGTTTTTTTATTCATAAATAAATTTATCTAATATTTGATTGTTATTATTAATATCTATTACTTTTGTTTTAGACTGAATTTCATTAATTTTGCTTTTAAGTTCTATTTCTGAGTCACATGTTAGATATATTCTTGCTGCCACTTGGCGTTCAGTTCCTAGCATTTCATCTGTGATTGTATCTCCATTAAAAAATCTTTGAGATATATAAAATACAGATGGATCTTCTTTAAAGATATTAATTTCTTTTATAGTTCCAAGTTTAAGTAAAATCCAAATTGTAGCATTAAATTTATTAAACAAACTGTAGGTTTGTGTATCTTTGATACCTAAAGCATGGTTAATTAAGAATTTCTTTTGATCAAAACCAGTTACATTATATATATGAAGATCTGGGGCTTCTCCTTGTAGTCTAAAACCCGGATCGTAATAGTATAATTTATTATTTTTTACAAAGGCAGATACAGTAAATATAGCGTTTTGTATTCCTAACGTTTTTACTAAGTCACACATATTTTTATGATCAGTATTCATGTATAACGATAAAAACTTAGATTGATACCTAGCTCCTAAACATACTTTACTTGCATTTTTTTGTATTTTACAAGTATATCTATCTGTCATTGCTGACAGAAGTACTTTTCCCTCAATAACAGTAAAATTTAACATTGTATCATCACAATCCATGTATTCTTCTAATAGAATATATTCGCTATTAGTTGAATTAAATGCTTTAGATATTCCACTATGTAATTCATCGTTATTGTAGGCTATACTCATTCCTTGTCCTGAGTTTTTGTCTATTGGTTTTATAAAAACAGGAAAGTTTATTTGAGGTAATGGTTGATCTTTGTATAATTTATACGAAGGAATACCTAACATATTGTGTTTAGGTAGTATTTCATTAAATCTTCCTTTATTAGTAAGGTAATCACAAGACATTTGGTTACCATAACAAGGAAGATTAAGTTTTTCACAAACCTGTTGATATGACTGGATTAATCTATCTGCTATACCAACTAATACTCCATCTACTTTTTCTTCTAAACAAAAATTTACTAATCCATCTACATCCATCCCATTTATATTAATACCTTTATCAGCAACTGCTTTAGCCGGGGCATTAGGATCTGGATCGGTAACTATAGTATAAATTCCCATAGACTTAGCCGTATCAATAAGACGTATAGTTTCAGGGTTTGCTCCTAAAATTAATAACTTTTTCATTTAGTATAAATGGGAAATGTGGATAAATCTGGGTATGGTAATTCTAAATCTTCGTTATGCTTTTTGCTACCATCCATGTTATAAAATTGTCCCATTAACAATAAACCACGAGAAGCCAACTCAGGCATCATATAAAAATTCCAACCTAACATATCTAGATTATCATCATGATACGAACATTCTCTTCGTCCACTATATCTAGCTCTTCTAAACCAAAGATATGCTTCATAACTATCTGTTAGTATAGCTCCACCTTTTGATAATTTAAAATGCTTATATGGACCTGTAAATGAAACACATATGTGTTGATTAGGTTTATACATGTTAGCTGTAAACGATAATGCAGAATCCCAAACATTAGATCCTTCTAAATTATATGCTCCTTTAATTGTTTTTCCTTCAACTTGTCTAAATTTAACCTTTAAACCGGCATGAATAATTTCACACGGTACTGAAGGATAGGTTCGATTTGGAATAGTAATAAAGTCTGTTTTTATACTTTTAGTTATGTAATGTTCGTAGTATAATGCTAAAAATAAAGCATTGCTTTGATTATCTACAGTTACAACATAAGGAGACCCAGTATAATCAGCTAAACGTTTTTCAAATTCGTTTGTTATATCGTATACATTCTTCATTTATAAAATTTATTTAAATATTCGTGTAAACATTCTTTCCAATTTCCCATGTAATTTCTATTTAAATCATTTAAACGTTTGTTAATTAGTTTTTCTGAGTATGGTCTTGGGGCAAAGTATGTTGTTTGAAAGAATGTACTATCTACTTTATTGATAGTCAATCCTAAATTAAGGTGTTCATTTATAGCTAATGCAGTCTCATATCGACTTGCTTCACCCTGACTTACCATGTTGTATAATCCATATGGTAATTCTTCTTCAATATGTTTTAAAATTGATAAAGCAAAATCTTTTGTATATGTAGGAACACCCAATTTATCATCAACTACATATAATACTCTAACTCCAGATTTAATTTGTTTCATAATTTTATTTACAAATTTTTTATCCTTTTCAGGTCCTCCTCCCATCATCCATCCTGCTCTGAATATCCAGTATTTGGGGTAATTTTGATTTAGTAATGATTGTTCTACATAATACTTACTTTTACCATAAGTGCTTAATGGATGCGGTTGATCTTCTTCAGTATAAAATTCTTTATCATTTCCAAATATGCCTGCTGTACTTATAAACACATACGGGATATTTAAATCTTTAGCTAAATTAAATAAGTGAATAGCAGCAATAGTATTTGTTAAATAACAATCATCTTTTTCTTGTTCACAGTATTCTAAATCTACTAATGCTGCAAAATTTAAAATTATATCCGGGTTGTATTCATTTATAATTTTAGTAGTATTTTTTAAATCTCGAATATCACAGAATTTAACATTTAATGATGTTTCTTTATCTGTGAGTAAAAAACCACTAATATCTACCTCATTTTGAAGTGTTGTGCCTAACATTCCATCAGCACCTGCTACAAATATTTTTTTATATTTACTCATAATTTTTAAAATTATTAAATCTTTAATGTGTTTCCAAATTTAACTAATTCTTTTTGAAAATTGTCATGAGCTACTTTTTTAAACTCATCTTGTTTATTTATAGTATGAAGATATTCTTTATAAGGATTAAACCTAAATAAATGGTCCTCTACAATTATTTCGTTTTCAATTATATATTGCATTGCAACATGTCCACTGTTTTGAAGCATTTGAGAACATAACATAACATAAGTATCTTCTAATCCATAATGGCCTAATGATTCAGGGATTCCTATTTTTTTAGCCAATGGTGTACTAATTGTAGTTGCCCATCCTCCTCCAAATTTAAAACCTTGTATGGGTTTAATAGTTATTTCTCCTAATTGTTGGGTATATTTATATGGATCTCTACTCTGGAAGTGAATTCCATCATTTTTATACTTATCAGTTACAATTAGGTCCCAACTATTATCCCACATTGGTGTAGTTTGAGGTGTTAAAATATAATATGGATTTTCTACATTTAGAGTTTTAACTGCGTTTGTAATATAATAAAGTAAAGTTTCGCTAAAATAAATGTCTGTATCTAGTATTAGTAAAGCGTCTGCTTTAGTTTCATTAAATGCCTTTCTTCTATGTGAAACACACCCTTGAATACTTTCATCTTCATTTATTTCAAATTTAGTATCAGCCCATGTTTTAGTTAATTGTTCTAATTGTTTAAATTTGTTTATAAAAAATGATTTAGGAATAGAAGATAAATTCCAATCTATTAAATTTAGATTTAATACAACATCTATTAACACATTATTTTCATTTAAATAAATAGAATTGTATTTTAAACGAATTAAAATTTCTTCTAATCTATCTATTTCATGAGGTAAAGTATGTATAACTATTTGAATCACACCAGATTATTTAATTTAAATATTTCTTCTATCTTAGAAATTATAGACTTTTCATAACTAATATAATTAAGAGCCGTTTTATAATTAGATTCTATTGCTTCTTTTCTTGATTCATATATTGCTGAAGAGAGGTTATTTGACAAATAAATTAAGTCATCAACATTTCCAAATTTAAAAAAACCAGGCTCAAAAAAATAATCGTATATATTTGAACATCCCCAATAAATTGGAATAGTTTTCATTAAAAAACAATCTAATATTTTTTCACTAAAATATCCTCTGTGTGAAAAATTCTCAATTACTATTCCAAACATTGAATTACCAAATACTATTTCTTTACCAACACGAGCATCATCTTCATTATGTCTATCTCCTATGGTGTGATGAAAATTAATAGGGCATTTAAACTCAGATTGTCGTGCTAAAATTTCATGTCTCATTGAATGTCCATAACTTTTATTTAAAATACCACACAAATGAGCTACTTCAAACTTTTTACTATGTTCTTTTTCGTATTGTTCTGGTTTAAACCATGTTTGTCCAAATGGAAGAAATGTTGAATTAGGACAGTTATTTAATACTTTATCATCCCAAGTTAATATAGCTGAGAATAATTTTTGGTTTTGTATAGCCCAATCATGTAGCCCAAAATATTCATTTGGTTCTGCTAATACTAAAATATTAATAGAAGATAATTCTTCTTGATTTTGGGGTAATTCATCTACAAATAAAGAAAAATCTAAATGTTTTAAATTAGGTAATTTTTCTTCAAATATTTTTGGGTTAAAAAATTTACTAAATGTTTTCATTCTTCTTCAGTAAAATAGGACCAACATCCTTCAGTTTCATAAATTGTTTTTCCTTTAAAAAATTCGTTAACTGCTTTTTGAACATCAGCACACCACGTATAATCATGACCTGCTATTACCCCTCCTTTTTTTACTTTAGGAAACCATGCATTGATATCTTTTTTTACAGATTCATAATCATGAGCAGCATCAATAAAAACAAAATCTAGTGAATTGTCTTTATAAAACTCAGCTCCATCCCAAGATAACGCTTTGATAGGATTAATCTGATGTTTTACAGGTTTTATATTTTGTAAAAATATTTCATATAAATTATCAAACATGTGTAAAGGTATTTCTGTTTGTGAAGGAACAAAATCCCAAGTATCTATACAATCAAATTTAATGTTTTTTCCTGAATTGATTATTTCTACAGCCATGTACGCTGCACTCATTCCTTTCCATGTTCCTACTTCAACAAAGTGGGAATCAGTTGGAAATTTATTTACCATGTAAGTATAGAGTTCAGGGTATGTAAACCATTCTTCTCCTAAATTTTTATAAAAATGTTCCATATTATTTTATTTCCAAGCTAATACGTTTAAACTCATTAATATTCCGTTTTCTTTATCCATGTGGGGTAAATAGGCTTTACTAAAATCATCAAACTCATAGTACTCAGTATCCCATCCAGTCACTCTAGAATACCCTATATTTTTTAAATCATTAGTCAATGTAGTAAAGTCAAAAGTAATATAATGATAATTTTCATCATAATCTTGTCCCCCGTAAAGTAAGCCAATTAATGATTTTAAATCATTAGTCTTATTATAATACTTACAGATAGCTTCAAAATTAGGTACCGCTAAACGAATATACCCTCCTGGTTTTAATATTTCAAACCAACGTTTAAGTACTTCTTTATATTCCCATCTACCAAAGTGTTCTAAAACATGACATGCATAAATTTCATCTACTGAGTTTTCTTTATAGTTTCGTAAAAAACGAATATTATTTACTTCATCTACTCCGGGTAAATATCTAATGTCAATATTAGTATATCCCTCAAGATGTTTTGTTCCACAACCTAAATGTAATTTCATAATGTATTATAATAATTGTTTTGTTTTTCTTGACGTTTAATATCTTTAATATGCTCTAAACTCCATTCTGGTTCTATAGGTAAATGAGTGTATACTGCAAACCCATCTAAACGTTCATGAACTTTATTTATCCATTTTATTTTAGGAGAATTTTTATAAATGCGCCACTGTAAATCAGGCCAATTAATTCTATTCTTTTCATCTACTACCCACCCCCATTTGTTTATATGTTCTTGGGTAAGACCAGTAACATAATTTTCTCTTGGTGCTAGTAAAACATCTATTTCAGGATTCTCTTCTAGTAAGATAGGAAGATTTTCAATTAAAAATTTATTAGGAATTTCATCGGCATCAATCTGAAAGACATAATCGCCATTGCATAAACTGGTTAGTTTATTTTTCCAATCAGCGAAATGCCTTTCAAATTTAGCTGCGTGCCACGTAAATTCCCCATTGATGGAATGGGATCGCAGGAACGCTTCGACTTCGGGATCACCATTTGCTTCATCGTATAGCACCACAATCTGATCTTCATGCCGTTTGTTTTGAAGCAAAAAGTATATCAAACGTTGAATTTCAATGAATTCATTGCAGACTGTAATTGCGTAACTAATTTTCATAACCTAAATGTAAATTTTATTCTGGGAGGGCTCCAATGTAAGTTAAAGCATCCATGAATTCTTTCATTTCATATGGTTTCATGGTTGACATGTCCATTCTGAATTCGTAGTATTTACCTGGTTGTCCTTTAATTGGGTATTTTTCTTTTTCTTCTTCTTTAACTTTAACGGCTTTTACAGCTGCCCATTTAGCATTGTCTTTATTTGTACCATTATAAAACACCATGCCCTGAGTAGGGATGTTAATCATTGTGGGCATCCACATTAATCCGTCCTCGTCT
>Ga0129333_10006174_pt1 | contig 11333 bp, 21 predicted proteins | sample CPB6_08_DNA_FD_94474 | JGI IMG/M metagenome (GOLD analysis project Ga0129333, IMG submission 94474) | Freshwater to marine salinity gradient microbial communities from Chesapeake Bay, USA - CPBay_Sum_0.6_0.8_DNA | ecosystem: Environmental > Aquatic > Marine > Coastal | place: USA: Chesapeake...
CTGGATAAAAACAGAATGGTACGACCAAGGTAAAAAGGTGGACATGATGGGACGTGATACCGATGATGTATATAATCAGATAGTTGAACAATAAAAAAAAGTTTTATGACGAGAACAATTTGGAAATTCAGCACTCTTCCTGATAATAGTTTCAAAGAGGTTTTTACTCTAAGGATGCCAAAAGGTTCTGAGATACTTACTCTTCAGAGCGACCAAAAGAACAACGTACCAACAATATGGGCGTTGGTTGAACCTGATGCAGAACTAGAGGATAGGACTTTTGAACTTTACGGAACAGGGCACCCTATCCATTACGACATGGGTGTGGAACGAAAGTATATTGGTACCTATCAATATCAAAGAGGAGAATTTGTAGGTCATTTATTTGAAAGGATAAATTAAAAAAATAGTCAGGTGGTGGAATCCTGTCCTGACTATTAAAAAATAAGTGTATGAAAGCAATCTACAATGGTAAAAAAGTCAAAGTTAAAAGTTTGATATATGTTGATGCACATGAAATAGAATACACTCGTGATTATAAAATGTGGATGGACCAATTTGGATATGGTACTTGGACACATAAAAAAGCATTGTTACAAGTATGTTTAGAATGGAAAGAAAAAAATAATGTCATAACCAAATATGTTTATGCAAGTGAAGTTGAATTTTTGGGTGATGTAGAGATTTCAAAAAAAGATGACGAAATAAGACAAGAAAAGTATAATGCAAGGTACGGAAATCAAAAGTAAAATTTGGATAAAATCATAAATCATGGGACAATACATTAATCAAACACAGAATGGGGTTTTGGGAACAAGTTTCGTTCAAAAATGTGAGGGGTTATTGAAATCGGGTGCAACCGAAATTAATGTACCCAAAGAATTTGTACCAAACCTTGTTTGCGTTTTGGACAATGTTCTCTTTGGTGCCGCCGCTTTTATCTACAATGAAGATGAGCTGAAAGTATTTACAGACCCATCAGACGAAAGACCCAAACGGTATTTCATATGGGATAAAGTGGAAGAATTTGCAAAATAAACTCAATCAAAACCTTTAAACATGTTAAACTCAATCATTTTCTTTGTTGCCTTATTCACCACTTTTTATTTTTTTGGTTCAGCAATTTCGTGGCACGCACAAATAGTTGCGCCTGAAAATTATAAGAAAGACTATACAAATAAAGATACATTATATATTAATCTTATAATGGTATTTTCCATTATACTTTGGACAATATTATTTCATCGATTAAGCAATTAATGAGTCAATTCCAAATGTCATGATAAGCAAGGAAACTCTTGAGGTGGTTATTTATTCAAAAAATAATTTTGGTAATAATGCCTAAACTGTTATCTTTATCATAACATTAAACCAAAAACCATGATTATCAACAAAATCGAATTCCCAAATTATTCGGGTATCAAGTGCAATATGATGCCATTCATCCAGGGTGATGGTTTATCGTTACCGACTGAATATCAACCATATGCATCAATAATAAACGAAAATTACCTTGAAAAGGGTGAAATCGGTTTTCTGACCATTCATGAATCCTTTGTTGATAAAGGAACATCCCAAAGAGGTTACAATAGCAAGGGAATAAACAGAAATGTCCACATCGAAGTTGGAAGAAACAAAGACATTTCTTATTGGGGTGGTGGTGGTGGAACTTCCCATTGGGGTTCTGGTTATAAAACAACCCTGGAAGATTCAACCATGGTTCTTATTGCAAATAGCATCTCAGACACTTGCAGATATTGGGATGTCAAAGAACTTGCATATACCGAAGATGGAGATTTGAGTGAACATATCGACAAATATCCCGAAGAAACAGGTATTCTATTGAAAACGGGGGAAGTGGCAAAAATCAGCATATTTACACCTCACGAATGTGTTAATCAAATAGTGTCTGGTGTTCGACAATTCTTCAGAATTGTTGGCAAAGGTGTACATGGAAGAGAAGATTATTTCACCATAAATCCATTAATGGGTTAAATTCAAATGTCATGATAAGCAAAAAAACTCTTGATGCGGTCAGAGTCGGAATCCTTACCAATAACCAATTGGATGAGGCAATTAACCATTACAAGGCGTTGGAAGAACATTTAAAATGTCATGGTGAAACATATCATCTTGTATGGAAAGATGTGTATTATGAGTTGATGAGACTTGAAGATTATAAAAAATCCAGAGAAAGAAATAAAGGTTGATTGGGGAATGATATATCGCGACCTGATGATGGAGGTTGGAGATTATCGGAGTTGGAATCATCAAGTAATGCCAATCGTAAAAGCAGATGTCCACGCAACCATCTTCTGCTTTCCTTTATTTAATTAAAAAACCTGCCTTGACTGCAAAAAAATAAAGTTATGTTAGAAAAAGACTTGGATATCTACGATGTTTGGGAATCGCCTAACGGCAATCTCTTCATAAAATTGACGGATGATTATTCAATAGCAATTGGTCCGAAAGGGGACCACGCACCTTTAGAAGAATGGAACGAATTGAAAAGGACACAATACATCAAATCAAACGATGTGACACCTGTGAAGAAAGTAGGAAAAATTGTATTTGACTAAAAATAAAAAAATTGGTACAAACAGAATTAGGTTATTTATTAAATGAACTTGAAAACTGGGACGACGATGCTCCCATTCAAGTTAAAGATTTGAAAAGAATGATTGTAGAATCATTTAATAAAATGGCAAAAGATATACAAGATATAGATTCTTCTATGAGTGAAATAGGACATGATATGCCATAGTTGAACAATTCAATGATATAATTTGGTGGCACTGTTGTATCACATTTTGAAAAATAACTTAAAAAAAATAATATGGCAACAATCTATACTGTAGAAGTAACATCACATTGGCAGAGTTATTCAAAAGAAGAACTTGAAAAAATTCTAACAGAAGCGGTGAATAAAGTGGAGCGTGAAAAGGGTAACACAATTCAGTTTAAAGTAGAAGAAAAAAAATGAAAATATTTTTCATAAAAAGTGTTAATGTGTTTAAAGATAATGATATCTTTGTGGCACATGTTGGATATAAAAATTATGATTTGGGAATACAAATACATAAATGGGGTATCCGATTTATGTTAATATGGTGGCATTGTTGTATCACGTTTGGAAAATAACTTAAAAAAACTATTATGAAAAACAAAGTTTGGATTAAAACAACTATTGCTACAGAAGAACAAAATGTAGAAATATACCCAACAGAAATGTATGATGGGATTATAGTTGAAACTAAAGAAATGGATGATAAAACATTAAACGGAAGAATGTACCTAAATGAAGATGAAATGGAAATGCTCATTTTCAAAATGAAAGAGATGATGAATTATGTAAAAACAAACTTCGCCAAATGAGGAAGTAAAAATCGGACAAATGAGGAAGTTGTGAAATAAATTAGATATGGACCCCTAGCTCAGTTGGTTAGAGCAACTGACTCATAATCAGTAGGTCCACGGTTCAATCCCGTGGGGGTCCACAAAATATCGATTATAAAGGCGATAATTTAAAATTATCGCCCGAATATACGATATTTCGATTTTTTTCCTTATATTTGAAGTACAAAAACCAAGTGTCATGAAAATCAATCTTCAAGAAAAACTAACGCAAGAAAAGAAAAAAGACATGGAAGTTATGGATTCTGTTAAGGAAGTCAGACTTCTATTGGCGGGTGATGAATCAGAAGATGCCAGAATTTTGAGGAATTTATCCCAAAATTCTGAGTTGAACAGGGTTGAAAAAATTACCCAAACCGCGTTGGAAATTGAAAAGCTCGAATCGTCCTACACTGGTAATGTTTTTACACTTGAACAAATCAAAAAACTTGCCATTGATTATCGTTTGAGGTTTCTAAACTCTCAATATTTTACAGGGAAGTTTGATGTTGAGGTTGCAGCGAAAATAAAAGAGTTTTCAAAAGAAAATAATATCTCTCTTAACGAATATCAATTGAAAAATTGTTTTTTCATTCTTGGTCCGAAAGAAGTTTTTAATCTAAAAGAAGTGAAATATATTGAACCAAGACCAATTGACCCAATTCTTTTTTACAGAATAGATGAGAATCATTATCGTCTAATCCATAAATGGGGTAGTGATTTCACTGTTTTCAGATATTTGGAAGGTTACAAATGGAAGAATATTTGGAATTATTTTTGGTTTAAGATGTTTGCTTTATTCCCCGTATTCGCATTTTTTGTTGGGTTGGTAACATCATTACCATGGGCAACATTAAGTGTCGGCTCAATGCTGCTAATTGTTCTTAGTGTGGTTGCACCAACATCAATCTTTGTTTTTTTTAGACATATAAATTCAGTAACAGATAGTGAATGGGATGCTATTTTTGGATTTTTTACGGAAGGTAATTGGAACAGCGATAAAAAACTAACACGATGAAAAAGACAATAATCTACGGATACTTTATTGGTATGTCATTGTTGGCATATTTCATGTTCCATCTTGCTGTGTGGGTTACTCATAAAGATGGTGATTTTGATGTTGATAAAGAACATGACCATTTAACAATGAATGAGGCCAAAAAGAAGGGTTTTACTGATTATAACAAAAAATATTGCCATGAATACATAATCCAATATACTTTTGTAAAGAAACCATTTGGCTATGAGATTCAAAAGGATACCCTTAATGTATTAACATTTCAACAAAATAGAGAAGATTAGGATATTTATATGAATGAAATTTGTAATAATTGCACTATTTGTTGCTTTTGCTGTTGTCAGATTAATCGGCATTGTGGTAAATAATAAAAAGAAAAAAGATAATTAGGAGAGTTAGTTTAATGGAAAAACGAGGGTCTTCTAAACCCTTGACGGCATGGGTTCGACTCCCCCACTCTCCACGAAATAACGACAAATATATTTGAACTATATTTATATGTAAAATACTATTTACTTTTGGTTCGATTCGTGGTATTTATTAATAAAATATCATGAAACAAAATCAAAAGTATGTTAAAGAAGAACTTGAGCAATTAATAAATGTAGAAAAACTTAGTTATAGAGAAATTGGTAGAAGATATGGTGTGAGTGACGCATACATAAAAAAAATTAGCAACAAATTAGGGATATATTTAAAAAAAAGAAAAATATTTCCAAGTGATTGGGTTCCACATAATAAAAGACCAATACAAGAAAAAAAATGTCATAATTGTGGGGATACTTTTTTTTCAATGGATTCAAATACTAATTTTTGTACTATACAATGTAATGCTGATTATAAAAAACAAAAAAAATATGAAGACTATTTGAATAATCAAGAAAAGTATTGTGGTATTAGAGATATTAGGTTTCTAAAACAACACATACTAAAAGAACAAAATAATTGTTGTGCAATTTGTGACATGAAAAATGTTTGGAACGAAAAAAGTATCGTATTTGTCTTAGACCATATTAATGGTGATGCATCAAACAATATGAGAAATAATTTAAGATTGGTTTGTCCAAATTGTGATTCACAATTAGATACATACAAATCTAAAAATAAAAATTCAGCGAGAAAAGAAAGATATTTATTGAATTACAAAAACTAATACAAGCCCCCAAAGCATATATGGTGATGCACCTGACTTGTAATCAGGAGAAACAGATTCGAGTTCTGTTGGGGGCTCCGTTAAAAATTGATACACTATGAAATATATGATTTTAATCTTACTTCTGTTAATAAGTCATACAGAACCAACAAAAATGACACATGAGAAATTATATGATAAATTGGTTGAAAATGAGGTGATGTATCCCGATATTGCATTTGCACAATCGGTATTGGAAACTGGAAGTTTCACATCAAAATTATATAAGAATCAAAATAATCTATTTGGGATGAAGGTTGCAAAGAAAAGGGAAACAACGGCGACCAATAAAAGCGGATATGCAAAATATGATTCACCTGATGATAGTATTCGTGATTATTATTTGTTTCAACAATATGTAATGAGAAAAAAAGTTATGACAAGAAAAGAATATCTATCATATATCGGAAGAAACTATGCTGAAAGTAGTAATTACTTAAAAAAAGTAAATAACATTATTCAAAGATATTCATATATCTTTGACGAGTGAAAAAATAAAGATTAGGGTGTATATCAGTGGGTAGATTTCATGCCTTGGGCGCATGAGGCCGCCAGTTCGAGCCTGGCCACCCTAACAAAAAAAGGTACTCGTTTGAGTACCTTTTTTTGTTTCACAAATTGCAGATTATTGTTCTGCAGGTGGCTCAGGGGTTACAACTTTTTTGGATGTGACTGACCATACCGCACCCACTAAAGTCATAACAGCGCCAAGTACTTCCTGTAACATTCCCTCGTCTAAAAGACCTTTGGTGACCAATAAACCACCTAAGAATGTTAATCCGTGTCTAACAACACCTAATAATTGTTCTTTAGTCATAATTGATATTTTTGTTTGATTATTTAATATAAATATCTTATACTTATAAATAAAGAGTATCATGGTTTTTTTAATAATCGAAATTCTAACAAAGTTTGTCGATATAATTAACGAAAATGAAAAAATTTCCACACAGGAAAAAGAAAAATCATCAAAAATTTTATATGATATTTCTGAAATTATATTAGACACTGCAATCAAATTAAGTAAGGATGAATATCCACACAATAATTGTGTTGTTCTTGAAAAATTGTCAAATAATCTACACTTAAATCTATTAGATTATGTTGATGAAAAAGAAAATGATAGATTACATGATTTATTGATGGAAGCGTCAAATATCGAAAAACTATACGCATATCGGCATAATAAAGATATTATTACTGAATTAATGAGAATTTCTGGTGAATTTAGATACATGTCTATTTTGTTAATGACATAATTTTTCTTATATTTTAAAAAAAGAAAGTATGAATTATAAGTTCAAAACTTTGTATGGTAAAAAAATCGATAACATTATCGAATATGTAAAAAATTACATTAGTAATAAAGATATTGAATTACTCATTGGTGCGGATTCTCAAAATTATGAAAATAGGATAACAAGATATGGTATTGTGATTGCTATGTATACAAAAGGAAAAGGTGCTAATGTGGTATGTACAAGAATAGATAAAGATATTGAATATAATATGCAAAAAAGACTATTAGATGAAGTTTGGATGTCAATTGAAGTTGCAGAATATTTGAAAGAAAATGGTTTACCTAAACCTAAATTTATTGACATTGATTTAAATCCTGACCCTCGATATAAATCCAATAAAGTATTAAGACAGGCAGTTGGATTGGTTGAAGGTATGGGATATCAAGCAAGAATAAAAGGTCATGGGGCTTCTGCTCAATGTGCCGCTAATCATTTAGTAAGAATATAAAAAAACATATATGGAAAATTTTAAAGCATTTGAACCTAAAAAAAGTAACAGATTTGTTATAAACGTTGTTGGTACTGATATTCCACAACATTTATTCAAAAGTTATAAAATGTATAATGAAGGTAAAACAATAATTGTTGAAACTGAATTTTATGAAACCGTTGAATGGACATTTAATCCACAAGAATTTTTTGATATTGAGGATTTATTAATTCAACATGTAAATGGTGTTGGTGATGTTATTACAACGTTAGATTTTAAAGTTGAAGAAATAGAATATGAGCAAGTGGGTAATTATGCTGATGACGGTTTTCTAATGAACAAATTAAAATTTGTCACCAGTAATTGTGATGTAATAAAAAATGAACAATCATCACAAACTTCTGAAGAAATTAATAATCAAAATAAAACAAAACCAAATGAAGTGTATTAAGGCTGTTAAAGATAACAAGTACAAGGTCGGTGAAATTATTAGAGTCTCTGATAGAGATGCCGATGAAAAAGTTGCAAGCGGTTATTGGAATTATGTTTCCAAATCCGAATGGAAAGAATTTTCAAAAAAATCGGTAGAACCTGAGATTTTAGATGGTAAAACACCCGAAAAGTTGAAAAAAAATCAAAAAACAAAGCAAATCGATAAAAAAGTAAAAAATCCGAAAAAAAATTTAGAAAAATAGTTGTTTATTAGAAATAATCATCGTACATTTGTATTGTTATCGGAAACGATGAAAGTTCTTTGAAAATAAAAATGGGCGGTCTATAGTCCATTAATGACCCGCAAGGGTTGTTATAAAAATAAACCACGAAAGTGGTATAAAGTGACCTCTCTTAGTTTAAAAGAGGTTGCGACTTGCCGAAAGGTGAGTTCGAGTAGAAAAGCGAGACATCATTTGACCCGTAGTAGCGAGGGTGACACTGTAGCAAAAGGGGTTAAATGACTGGGCGATGTGGGTCGTCTGGTTGAGGTGGGAACACCAACAAGATTAACTCGTAGGGTAGTTGCAAGAAACATGGTCATCCAACTATGTGATTGCGGTATCCAATACAATGGGTTTCTTAAAACCGAAAGGTATGGTGTCGTACAGGTGGTGCTGTTGATGCCCTTAACCTTAGTCCTACCAAGGGCATGTGTTATGAAGAAATCCAAAAGTATGGAGGCAGGGATGTCTCAGAGAGTAGTTGTGTATTTCGTGGTTCAAAAGACTGCGAAGCACTGGTGACGGACCACTACTTTCACAATCCACAAACTAAAACTTTGCAATTGGTGCAAAAACTAATGCTAAAGGAGAAGTGTCCGTCAGTCATCAGTGATAGGTGGCTACTTAGTCGTGAGATGTTCACGGCCACAATGGGTCCCAAACCCACTGTGATTTTTGCGAAAGTTCTCTAATCCCGCAAGGATTAATCGGGGAGGCATCCTCGAAGAGCAGCAAGTAACAAGAGAGTACCTGATGACTCAAGGATTGGTTAATCTAATTGACCGCCACTGATTGATACTGTTCAAAAGACAGTGGATAAGAAGAGAACCTCGAAAGGGATAATGCTTCTAAAGTCAATCACGAAAACTTGTAATCTCAGAGTTTTTTCAAAAAAAAATTAACCCAACCCTAAAAGGTTGGGTTTTTTTGTTTGTATATATTTATATTTGAAAAAAATTTTGTATATTTAATTTATGAAATATAAATCACCCTCTCAACCGAGTATATTCTCAAAATTATTAGAATACATAATGATGGTTATGTCAGCATCCGTCATAATGTATTATCTAATCAAATCATTGTTTGGTTCACCTGTACAAATGAAAAATAACAATGAAAATATTATATACATTAAAAATTATACGGATACAATATATGCTTTTCAGAATTTAATATATGATAAATTAAATCATATTAGTAATGAACAGGTTGAAATGAAAAGTTCAATTCAACAAAACAACAATATTTTGCAAGAAAATATAAAAGAAATAAATGCTTTGAAGAAAGTTGTTAATCAGAAAATAAATAATGCAAATGATTATATTAATAATCAACAAAAAACTATAATTGAATTGCAGCAAAAAAATTATAGTAGTATTGATAGTTTTTTCAAAGCAAGACAAAAAACGCCGCTAAATAAATAATGATAAAAAAAATTATATTACTATCAATTACCTTGATATTATCTTTTAATTATACTATTGGTCAAGACTTTATTAAAGACAATAGATATAAGGGTGATAGTCTATATGATTTTATTCATGAATGGTGGGGCGTGAAATATTTATACGGTGGAACCACAAAAAAAGGTATTGATTGTAGCGCATTCACACAAAAGTTGTTTTTTTCAGTATATAATGTGAATCTTCCGAGAACAGCAAGAGAACAATATATCAAAGCAAAAAAAATTAATTTAAGTGAATTAAAAGATGGTGATTTGGTTTTTTTTAGAACCAAATATAAATCAACATGGCATGTCGGTGTATATCTCTTTGATGGTTGGTTTGTTCATTCTAAATCAAAAAAAGGTGTGACGTTTGATAATTTGAATAACACTATTTATAAAAAAACATACCGTGGTGGTGGTAGGTACCTATATGATAATATATGATTTTCCTTGTTTTGTAAAATAAGGTGGTGGAAGTTTAACCCTAAACGGTTAGCCCAAAAAAGCCAAGTTATCTTGGCTTTTTATTTTATCAAATATTTCATTATTCTTTTCATCTCGTTGATTTGATTATCAACTTGCGTTCTTTTAGCAATTTCAATTGCCTCATCATAAGTTAAATTAGGATTTTCATAATAAGCATCTTCGACCGCAGCCATAGCCGCACCAATTGATTTACCTTGTTTGAATCCTATTTTAATTAAATCATTACCATTGATGGGTAATTTAGGTTTGTTTTTATCCAATTGCATATTAAGATTTTCCAATCTTCTTTTTACAATTTCAATTTGCTCAGGCATTGAAGAATGTTCACTATGTGCAATATTATCTGCATGGATTAAATCCAAAATATCCTCAAGATTTTGACCAACCGTTACCACAAATTTTCTTAATGTCTTATCAGATAGATTTTCAGCATCTGGTCCACCATGTTTTAATCTCATATGATTTTTAACACCTGCAACAACAGCATCTATCAACTCATTAGGATATTTTAATCTTGCCATGATATTTTTCACCATTTCAGCCCCAACATCTTCATGTTGATAAAAATGAACAGACCCCTCTGGTGATACCGTCTTGGTTAAGGTCTTTCCAATATCGTGAAATAAGCCCATTAGCCTTGTTTTAAGCCTAGGTGGTGTCTTTGATAGTACATCCATGCTGTGCATGAAAACATCGTCCTTATGGTGCGCATTTTGCTTCATACCAACAGCAGCATCGAACTCACCTATGATATGCGATAACAACCCAGTTGCTTTCATTAATCTGAAAGCCTTTCTTGGGTCACCTGTCATCAACATTTTGTCAATTTCATCTCTAATTCTTTCAGATGAAATTGTATTAATTAATTCAGCATTTTTTCTAATGTTTTTAATGACATTAGTCTCAATATCAAACCCATATTTGCAAGCAAATCTGATTGCTCTCAACATTCTCAATGGGTCTTCTTTGAATATTACTTCAGCATCTTGTGTGGTTCTGATGATACCATTTTTGATGTCCTCAATACCCTTACCACTAATATCTAAAATTTCACCAGTAGAAATGTTTTTTAATAACGAGTTGATTGTTAAATCACGACGAAAAGCATCATCCTCGATTTTTCCAGCAACAACTTCTGGCTTTCTTGACCCAGGAGTATATTCTTCTTTTCTGGGTGCAACAAATTCTAATTCTATTGATGGTAAATTTTGATTGTTGTTATTAAGTGACAATTTGGCAGTACCAAACTTAGGATATATGACAGGATTACTGTCTTGTTTAAAATTACCTAATTCTTTTCCCAACCAAGTGGCAAAATTTATTCCAGCATCCAAATCACCAATAACAGTA